>Ga0136644_10000769_pt1 | contig 25660 bp, 23 predicted proteins | sample C_130820_EF_Meta_FD_94780 | JGI IMG/M metagenome (GOLD analysis project Ga0136644, IMG submission 94780) | Freshwater microbial communities from Lake Croche, Canada to study carbon cycling - C_130820_EF_MetaG (v2) (version 2) | ecosystem: Environmental > Aquatic > Freshwater > Lake | place...
CCACAAGCCACTAAAATTCCAAACAGAATCAAGTAGGCCATCCCACCTGAGAGATCTGTTAAGTAGATAAAAAGTTTATCCATTTGTTTAATATGACCTATTTGCAGCGCATAGCAAAGCTAGTTTATTTTTGATATGACTATCCAACCCATGGCTAAAGACAAACAATCAAAGTCAACCACGACTGGAAAAGGAAAGAAGCCCGCTTCCAAACAGGCGGTAAATAAAACGACCACTCTTGTTTCTAAGCCCTTAACACGAAGCAGCACTCAGACCTCTCTCACTACGGTCCCGGGAGATCCCCTTCTTCAGACCTACTTAAGAGAGGTTCAAAAATATCCACTTCTCTCCAAAGAAGAGGAACATGATCTTGCAGTTCAATATCGTGAAACTCAAGACAGAGAAATTTTACAAAAACTGGTTACGGCAAACTTGCGGTTTGTGGTGAAAATAGCTTTCGAATACGTCCACTACCGGGTCAAGTTACTTGATCTCATCCAAGAGGGAAATATGGGGCTAGTAAAAGCAGTCCAGGAATTTGACCCCTATAAAGATGTCCGTTTGACTACCTACGCGGTTTGGTGGATTCGCAGTTATATTCAAGAAGCCATTTTAAAAAATTACTCCCTTGTAAAAATGGGAACTACCCAAGCTCAGAAACGACTTTTTTATCGCCTTAGAAAAGAGCAAAAAAAGCTAGAACAAGAAGGCATTTCACCTTCTCAAGGGGTCAAGCTTTTAGCCCAAAGACTGGACGTGAAAGAAAAAGAGATTGAGGAGATGAATCAAAGGCTTTCACAAAATGATGTCTCTCTAAACGCTCCGGTAAACCATGACGATAAATCTGAACGGATCCACCATCTAGCTTCTCATCAAGCTCCCGCCGACGAAACATTAGGCGATGCCGAGCAGGAAACTCTGTTTAAAAAAATTCTGAAACAGTTCGGTGAAACCTTAGAGGGAAGAGAAAAAGTTGTCTTCTATGACCGTTTAGTTTCGGAAAATCCGTTGACCCTTCAAGAGATTGGAGAAAAATACAAGTTCACGAAAGAAAGGGCCCGACAGATCGAAGAACAGGTTAAAGAAAAACTTAAAAAGTACGTTCAGGAAAATTACCCAGATTTCGACATTTTAGCGAACTCTTAAAAAGAGGCAGGGAACAATTCTTTTTCAGCAGCCTCAATCACGGTGTGAAGAAGCTTAATGTGCATTTCCTGAATCCGGTCGGAGGTTTTAGCTGGAATAATAATCACATGGTCCGCTTTTTCTTTGAGCCATCCCCCATCACGTCCCAAAAGAGCTACTGTGGCAATATTTCGTTCTTTGGCAGCGTCAAAGGCCATTCCCACATTTTTTGAGTTGCCGCTAGTAGAAAGACCGATCAAAAGATCCCCTCGTCTTCCCAGGGCTGCGAGCTGACGAGCAAAAATGTGTTCAAACCCATAATCATTGCCCACACAGGTCACATGACTCGGATCCCCTAAGGCCAAAGCCCCCAGGGGCCTTCGTTCCAAACGATTACGTCCCGTCAGTTCTTCCGCAAAATGCATGGCATCGCAATGCGAGCCCCCATTGCCGCAGATAAAGATATTGCCGTTATTTTTATAGGTGGTGACAACTTTTTGGGTGAACACGGCACACTTTTGAAGCTGATCGGGGCTTCCCATAAAATCGGTCAAAATTTTATGGGCCTCGGCTAAACCACTTTTCCAAATTTCTAAAGTATCTACCATTATTCTTTGATTAACCTCAAAGCGGCTTCCGCAGTCAAATTTTTTCCAGTAAACTGCCGAGTGAGGGTCAAATAATCAAACTCTAGTCCGGGCCCAAAGTAGACCGAACGAAGCTTATTCCCAATCTTAGAGCTGGCGTAACCGGTTTTAAATTCTTTAAGAATCGATTCATAAAACTGTTCAACCATTAAAATACCAATAGCATAATTTTGAACATATATCGGAGCCATTAGAAAATGCTCGACATCCCAATCGGCGTGTTCGACTGGTACTTCAACCCCCCAGTACTCTTTATGCATTTTAGACCAAAGAGCTGCATAGTCCTGATCGGGATTAAGATAAACTTCATGTTCAAAATCACTAAAGAAGACTTGTCTCAAAAGAACAAATGCTTGCTCTAACTGAGCCGCTTTAACCTGCTTTTTTAAAATAGGAACCAACTTCTCTTTAGATACCCCAGTAAACTGCGGTAAAACGGCCTCTAAAAATTCCCCGGAATCGGCCATTCTTTCCAAAGTCATAGCAATCGCCTCAGTTTCTACAGAACCGAAACCTCGCAAAATTCCCAGGGGCTGTCGAATTTCACCATAGTGAACCGCATGACCCAATTCGTGAATGACAGTGCTCGTGTCCTCCCATTTAACCGGCTGCTTCAAATTTGCCAAAAAGCGAATATCCGGTTTAGGTTCAGGGAGCAATTTACCCTGCGAATCAACATGTGGAGCTACGACCCCCATAGCGAAAGCGTGGGTGTTTTTCCCTGGTCGAGGGTAAAGATCCATTAGAAAGTGATAGCTATCAATATCAATCCCTAAACTTGTATAAAACTTTCTTGCCATGTCGAGAACCGAGTTTTCAGAAACAGATTTTAAAAACTCATTCACTTCGCCAGCGGAAGATTTCTCTCTCAAATATCCCATATCCCAGGCTTGGACCTTATCGATCTTAAATTGCTTGCCCAACTTAGCTAGTACACGACGAACTTTCGGAGCGAGTTTGCTTTTTATCTCTTGAACTTGACCTCGATAGTTTTTGTAGTCGAGCTGACTTCTAAAAAAACGATACTCATAATAATTCTTAAATCCCCCTAGTCTTCCCTCTTCATTACGGGCCTTAACTAAATCTCTAAAACCCCAATCGATCCATTTTCTAGCTCTGGCTGAATTATACTTTTGATAAAGCTCTTGTCGGGCTTTTCTATCATCAAGACTTCGCAGTTTCTTTCCATAAAGGGCTTTGGAAACCGGTTCTTTCTCCCCCGGAATCTCAATGCGAAAAGCATTACTTTGATTCATCATGGAATCTTGTTTGTCTTGATTTTCTTTTTCTTTCTGAACCACTTTAGAATCGGTCAGAATAGAAGTTTCGATCAGCTGTTTAGCTCTCACAAACTTCACTTTTGCAGGACAATCTTTTGGGTTCAACGTTTGGGCAGCAGAGTCTAAAGAGCGAGTTTTGTTCAAAATCTCAGTGTTATAAGAAGTGGATTGAAGAACCTCAAAAAGTTTAGAAAGTTTTTCTTGGGAAGCGTTAGCATCTGCCGTCTCAACCCTCCACTGCTCAATCTGATAATCCCGACTCACTTGATCCACTTCATTTTGATAATTTTCGAGATCTTTTTCTAAGAACACTTGAAGTTCCGAACAAAGGGCTTCTGAACTTTCAACAGAGGCAAGCCCCTTAGAATGGCCCATTTCGGTCGAAACACATCCGGTTAACAGAGGGAAAATTAATGTCCAAGCTAATCGTTTCATAGTGTGTCCTTTTAATTTAATTTTTTTAAGCCATGAACGGATAACGATAATTTTTGGGGGGCGCAAAGGTTTCAGAAACAGTTCTGACCGATACCCACCTTAAGAGATTTAATAAACTTCCCGCTTTATCGTTGGTACCCGAGCCTCTCGCGCCTCCGAAGGGTTGTTGCCCTACAACCGCCCCGGTTGGTTTGTTATTAATGTAAAAATTGCCAGCGCTTTGGTTTAAAACTTGCGAAGCTCTATCGATAGCCCTTCTATCCTGCGCCCAAATGCAACCTGTAAGAGCATAAGGTGATGTCTCATCACAAACCTTCAAAGTTTCTTCAAACTTTTCATCCTCGTAAACGTAAACAGTGATCACGGGGCCAAAAATCTCTTCACACATAGTTCGATAGGCTGGATTGTTTGTTTCAATCACTGTGGGCTCAACAAAATACCCCTCTTCATCACTACATTTTCCACCTACAATGATCTTGGCGTCTTGGCTCTTTTTAACACCATCGATATAGCCCCGAATATTTTCAAAAGACTTTTTATCGATCACAGCCCCCATAAAATTTTTAAAATCGGCCACATCACCTATTTTAATCGTACTCACTTCAGCAATGACCTTTTCTTTAACCTCTTTCCACAAACTCTTAGGAATATAAGCTCTCGAAGCTGCGGAACATTTCTGACCTTGATATTCAAAGGACCCTCGAACAATAGCTGCTACTAATCCGTCGATATCGGCTGAAGGATGAGCGAAGATAAAATCTTTCCCTCCAGTTTCGCCAACAATTCGAGGATAACTTCGATAATTATGAATTTGGTTTCCGATGTTTTTCCACATATCTTGAAAAACTCCGGTACTTCCCGTGAAGTGAACGCCAGCTAAGTTTTTATCCTTGATGCAAAGATCTCCTACAGCAGCCCCACTTCCAGGAACAAACTGAATCACTCCAGGGGGAAGGCCAGCCTCCTCAAGCAACTTCATAATAAAGTGACCAGAGTAAACTGCAGTCGAAGCCGGTTTCCACACCACTACGTTTCCCAACAGGGCTGCCGAAGTAGTTAGATTTCCTGCTATAGCGGTGAAGTTGAAAGGGGTCACGGCAAAAACAAAACCCTCCAGCGGGCGGTACTCCATGTGATTCCACATGCCGGGAGCCGAAATCGGCTGCATTGAGTACATTTGCTCTTGGAAATGGCAGTTGAAACGTAAGAAATCGATAAGCTCACACGCAGAATCTATTTCGGCTTGATAGCAGGTTTTACTTTGTCCCAGCATCGTCGCCGCATTGAGAATGGGACGATACTTTGTGCTCAAAAGCTCTGCCGCTTTGAGAAAAATAGCAGCCCGAGAGCTAGCAGGCATTGCTGCCCAATCCTTAGCAACCGCCAGAGCTCCATCTATAGCCGCTTTTACCTCTTCAGGGCCCGCTTTGTGGTAGTGGCCCAACTTATGCCCATGTTTGTGGGGCTGAACAATGGTTTCTGTTTTACCCGTTCTGACCGCTTTTCCATTTATCACTAGGGGAACTTCTGTTTCGATTCCACTGAGTGCAGCAAGATGTTTTTTAAGTTCTTGGGTCTCCAAAGAATCTGGCGTGTAATTTAAAACGGGTTCATTTTTAGGGGTTGGAATTTGGGAATGACAGTTATTCATAATCTCTCCGATATGAACTCATAAATAACATAGCTAATCGAGCAGTGACAACCGTGGATCGCAATGGGCAAAAAAAAAGCGTGGGCTTTTTAGCCCACGCTCAATCAAACCGTATAGGACGCGTTATTTTCTCTTTTTCTTTCGTCCTCGACGAGAGAGTTTAGCCTTTGAAACGTCGCCTTGTTTATCAATGAAATACAAAAAGCCCTCTTCCCGTTTAACTCCCACTTTTTCAACCATTTGGGGTTTCACTTTGGAAGGTTTTCTCCCTCGGCCCATTTTAGCCCGGGAAACATTACCTTTTTTATCAAGATAATATAACCAGCCTTCTTCTTTCTTAATTCCGACTTTTGCCACTTTAGTTGCCATGTTTCCTCCGGTAAGTTACTTCAAACTTTTACACGTCATTTTTATCGACGGAATATAAAATTTTATCTGGAGCTTTCTTTTTTTCAAGCCGAAAAACGCCAAATAGGAAGATCCGACCAGTGGCTTGCCTGCGTCACAGCCCCCTCTTTACCGCCTAGGCAGGCTGAAAAAGACAATTTCCTTAACGATGCCTCACTCCAACCTAGAACTTCTCCCTGGACGCCAAATCTTGCCACTTTAGGAACACATTTTAACTGTTGTCGCATAAAAAATATTCCGTCTTCTATTAGCTTTAAGTTTTGTTCAGAGGCATAAAGAGTTACGCCCCACTCGATCAATTCCTGAGGAAGTTCGAGAAGCTTACCCCAAGTAGAGAAGAAAAAGGTGGGGTCTATCTTATCTAAGGGCAAAGGGCCTAAATCTTTTCGTAACCCTAAAAGGTATTTTTCTACCTCTTCAGGCTGAATCCAAGCTTCGGTCATTTTTTGGGCTATTACTTTTGAGTTCAACTCTTCCGGATGAGCTTGTGAATAGAAGTTTAACTCTTCTTCAAGAGGCAATTTGTTGAGACCGATGCAATCGGCTCTCAAAAAACAGGTAAAAGGAATGGATTTTGAGAGAAGAAAAGGAACAGCTCTTAATAAAACACTCTTACGGGGATTATTAAAAACAATGGCAGCGAGCCCCTGATTTTTCCGACTTACCAGGCGAGAACCTATCTCCTCCAGTTTTGAAAACCGATAGTAATTGGCTATCTCCTCGATTTTCCCCTCGAAATCTTCAACATCTTTTTCGTCAATATGATCAAATTGAACGATAATTGAATTTTTTTGTCGGAACAGTCTCGAAAACATTATAAAGTTCCCGAGTAGGTTGCCGAACTAGGCCGAGCAAGATATGCATCAAAAATCATTGCCACATTTCTAATAAACAACCTACCCAAATCGGTGACAGAGATAGCCTTTTCATCGACTGTTAAAATCCCCTCTTCTTTAAAATTCTGCAGCAAGTGAATTTCATTTTTGAATTGAGTTTGAAAATCTTGCCCGAATCGATTTCGATATTCATCAAACCTCAAAACAAATCGACACATCAGTTGCTGAATAATCCACTTGCGCTGTTCATCATCTACAGTCAGTAAGCAGCCTCGAAAAGCGGCTAAGCCCTCCAAAGCAATGCTCTCTTCATAAGCTTTTGTTTCTCGAATATTCTGAAAGTAATTTCCGCCCACCTCGCCGATGGCTGAGGCCCCGATGCCAATCATTCCAGCCCCTCTTTTGACCGTATATCCCATGAAATTACGGTAGAGAGTTTCTCTTTCCAAAGCTAAGAATAACTCATCAGTCTCAAGAGCAAAATGGTCCATTCCTATCGAGCGATAACCATTCTCAGTAAATTGGGTGTATCCATCAGTAAAAATGGCAAGTCTATCCTCCGAATCGGGTCGCGAAAACTTATCCATAATTTTTTGATGCGGTCTCAGTGAAGGAAGATGTGCATAATTGTAAAGTGCGATACGGTCTGGTCTAAGAGCAATGACCTGCTCTAACGTTCGATAAAACGACTCTCGCGTTTGCAGTGGCAACCCGTAAATCAAATCGAAATTAATCCCTTCAAATCCTATCTGCCGACAAAACTTGAGCATATCTCCAGTCAGCTCAACAGACTGAATTCGATTTATCGCCTTCTGAACATTATCGTTAAAATCCTGCACCCCCAAGCTGACTCGATTAAATCCCAAGCCCCTCAGAGTGGACAATTGCTCCCGAGAAGTGACTCTAGGATCAATCTCAATACTCACTTCGGCTCCCGGAGCCACATCAAAAAGTTCTAAAGTTGCTCGATGAAGTTTCTCAATTTCCTGGCAAGTTAAAAAAGTGGGAGTTCCACCTCCCCAGCTAATTTGGGACAAGGTTTGGCGAGTTCCTATGATACTAGCCACCGTCTGAAGTTCACGAATCAAGGCGTTTATATAAATTTCGCTGCGAGAGTGATCTTTGGTGATCTGGATATTACAACCGCAGTAATAACAAAGCGCTTCGCAAAACGGGATGTGGACATAAAGCGCGATAGGATCGCTCTTGCCGGTGAAGCTTTTTTTGAGTTGTTCTCTATAGGCTTCGGTTTTTAAACTTTCTATCCACTGAGGGGCAGTAGGGTAGGAAGTATATCTCGGTCCTGAAGTAGAATATTTTTTTATCAGCTCAGTTAAACCCATAGGCTTCTAGCCTCCTCCACAAAAGCTTTGGCATTTTCGACTGGAGTTCCAGGTAAAATCCCATGCCCCAAATTCATAATCACTTTTCGATTAAGAGCAGAAGCCTCTTCAACCAAAAGTCGAGTTTTAAACCTAACTTGCGCTTCGGTCCCCTTTAACAATAAAACGGGATCTAAATTACCTTGGAGAAAATAGGATTTTGGCAACTGTTTATCCCATTCGGTCAGGGAAAGGATCTCATCCACACTGAAACCATTACAAGGTAATTTAGAAAAGGAATCTGAAAGGTGACTTGAATGTTTGGTGAAATAGATAGCTGGGATTCCCTTAACCTTTAATTCCGAAAAGATCCGTTGAAGTAATTTAGAATAGTGAGTTTCAAAAAAATGTTTAGGCATCTGGCCAATCCACGTATCAAAAAGCTGAACCATGTGTGCCCCAGACTGGTGTTGCCATTCCAAATACTTGATGGTCGCATCTCCCAAAAGCTCTAAGCATCCCATGAGCTCTTCAGGCGCTGTATGCATCCACGACTTAATCTGTTCAAAATTCCGATTAGCTTTACCCTCAATCAGGTAAGCACCGACAGTCCAGGGGGCACCTGCAAAGCCAAGCAGAGCTATTTCTGGAGCCATCTCTCTTTTTAGGATCCCTAGGGCCTCACCCACAAATTTCGTGTGGAGTTCCGGCTGAAAGTCCCGAAAAACTTTAAATTGGTCTAAAGTTCTTAAGGGGATTTCCGTCACGGGCCCCACCGACTCCTGCATCTTGATCGGAAGCCCAAGTCCATAGGGCAGTGTTAAAATATCGGAAAAAAAGATGATGGCATCCACAGGAATCTCGGCCATCGGGAGCAAACTCACTTGTGCAGCTACTTCCGGTTTTGTGGCCATTTCCCAAAAAGAGTACTTCTCTCGAATCGCGCGATAGCTGGGCAAGTAACGGCCCGCTTGTCTCATCATCCAAACGGGAAATCTCCCAATAGGCTCTCCTGCAATATGCTTCATTAACAGAGGGATAGAAACTGGCTTCATAAGTTACCTTTTTTTGTAAATTTATACCCAACTCCACGAATCGAATGGAAGTATCTTGGGTTTCCAGGGTCGTCGAAATATTTCCTTAAGCGTAAAATAAAGTTATCGACAGTTCGGGTCGAAGGAAAGACGTCGTAACCCCACACTTGATCTAAAATCTCATCTCGAGTGACAACTTGATTTTCTTTTTCAACTAATAGTTTCATAAGCATGCACTCTTTTTGACTTAAGGGGAAAGTCTTTTCCCGTCGCCTGCCTTCAAACTTAACAAAATCGATAGAGCAATCATCCCAAACAAAAACAGAAGAGTTCGAAGGCAAGGAGGAGTACCAAGATCTTCTTTTCAACATCCCCTCAACTCGCAACAACAGTTCTTCCATCTCAAAAGGTTTAGTTAAATAATCATCCGCGCCCGATTTAAGACCTTCGATTCGGTTGTTGGGATCTGATAGAGCCGACAAAATCAAAATGGGTAGTGTAGGTTGTCTATTTCTTAGGTTTCGGCAGAGATCGAGGCCAGTAGATTCACCCGACAGCATGATATCCAGAACGTAAAGGTCAAAAAGATTACCGATTCTTGCTATCACGCTTTCAGCATCCTCGAAGGATTCCACTTCAAACCCTTTTTGAATTAGTTTTTTCGAAACCAACTCTCGGATCGTGGGATCATCTTCAACTAAACAAATTCGATTAGCCACGACCCGCTCCTAATTTAGGCAAAAGAACCTGAAAGCAAGCTCCGCCATCTCCGGAACTCTCAATAGAAATTTTCCCTGAATGGGATTCCACTATATGTTTTGCTAAATACAAACCTAAGCCAGTGCCCGGGTTTTTTCGGCTCGTTTTCCCACGAAAAAACTTATCAAAGACTTTTTCTCTATCAGCCGGAAAGATGCCCGGCCCGTTATCGGAAACTCTCAACAATACTTCACTCTCTTTTTCCGAAAGCTCGACACTTACAACACGATCCGTTTTGTCATTATAGAGAACTGCATTTTCTAGTAAGCTTTGAACCGTATTTTGAAGGGCGAAAAGGTCCCCCTTAACCCAAATGTTGTCATTAACAGCCATTATTACCGCTACATTCTTTTGTCTAAAAAGAGGGTCCATTCTCCTGATAACCTCTTTGAGCAAATCCGAAAAAAGAATCTCCTCGAAGCGGAACGCGTAACTCTCCATGCGATTCAGATTGAGAGCCTTCTCAAAAACCGACGCCAAACGTCTGACCTCTTCCAAAGACTGAGATAACTCTCTGGAAAGTTGAGGTTCAGCGGAATTAACTTCAAGAATCGATTCCAGCCTTAATTTAAGAGCCGTTAAAGGGGTTTTTGACTCGTGAGTCATCGTTTCAATAAACTGCTTTTGTTGTTCGCGAGCCATTTCCTGGTATCTCAAAGCCCTAAACAACAGGTAAAGACCAAAAGCTGTCAAAGCCGCAAAAACAGCAGTCTCTGAGAAAAACATCAACTTCTTATGATAGGAATTTCTTTGGATGCTCTCGAGCACTCCGGGATGATCCATCACACCTCTCAAAATAGCATTCTCTTTTTGCAGGTTGGAAATACTCTTTACGTTCCGGTTGAACACATCAAGCCACCAAGCAACTTGGGTGAGCATGAGAATGGTTACAGCTATAAAAAGCTTAACCCAACGTTTTTGAACTACTTTTGACATTTCTTTAACTTCTCTACTGTTTCGTCTAGTACATCTTCTGTATGCGAAGCAGAGACAAAGCCCACTTCAAAGGGTGATGGCGCGAAATAAGCACCCGCCTCTAAAGCTGATGCAAAAAACTTCGCATAAGCTTTTTTGTCCTCATCTGTGATTACCGGAGGAAAAGCGCCGGTAAGTTTAGAACGGCTCATCCAGAAAACGGATCCCATCTGGGCGAAATCCCAATCGGGGAGAACCTCCTCTTTTAATCTGTTCACGAATTTTCGTGTTCTTTTCTCAAGCATTTCATAAGGAGGCTTGTTGTACAATTCAGTTAAAACTGCAATCCCTGCAGCCGTAGCCAGAGGATTTCCAGACAACGTGCCAGCTTGATAAACAGGTCCAAGAGGCGCCACTTGTGCCATCACGTGTTTAGTTCCCAAACAAGCCGCGAGGGGCAACCCTCCACCAATAATTTTTCCTAATGTCACGAGATCTGGTTTTAGATGATAGTGGGCCGCGGCCCCACCTAACCCCACTCTGAATCCTGAAATCACTTCGTCAAATATAATCAGAGATCCGTTGAGTTTTGCCAACATGCAGATCTCCTCCAATTGCGCTTGCAATGGAACCCACAAACCTTCATTGGCAGGAATCGGCTCGAGAATGACTGCGGCTATTTCACTTCCATATTGTTTGAAGACCTTTTCAATCGAAGAAATAGAATCAAATCGAGTAATGATAGTCTCTTTAACTATACTTTCGGGAACACCACTCGAAGAACTCTCCGCCAACTCAGCAACCCCACTGCCGGCCTTAGCCAACAGCCCATCGCTGTGACCGTGATAACACCCCTCAAACTTCAAAATTTTGGGGCGTCCCGTCGCTCCTCGAGCTATTCGAATCGCTGTCATCACCGCTTCGGTCCCGCTATTTAGAAGTCGAACCTGATCTAGGTAGGGAAAAGCTTTTAAAATCAGTTCGGCCAGTTTGACCTCTTTTGCGTGGCAAGCACCGAAAGTAGTGGCTTTTCCGACTTGATTGATTAAAGCCGAAACCACAGAGGGATGAGAATGGCCCAAAATTAAAGGGCCAAAAGAGGCACAAAAATCGGTGAAGCGATTCCCGTCCACATCAAAAAGATAAGGCCCCTCCCCACGATCAAAATAAATAGGATCTCTTCCCACATATCGGAAAGCCCTAACAGGAGAATTCACTCCTCCGGGAATAAGCTGTTTAGCTCTTTGAAATAAGGCTTGAGATTTCGATGTGTTCACTTCAACCACCCTTCGGAAGCAATAAATTCAGCGAAATAGGTAATCAAAATATCGGCTCCGGCCCTTCGAATAGCAGTCAAATTTTCAAGAGCCATTTTCCTTTCGTCGACTAATCCCTGTGCCGCCATGAGTTTTACCATTTGGTATTCAGCACTGACACTATAAGCGACCACCGGAACTGTACTTCTCTCTTTGAAGGTTCGAATAATATCTAAGTAAGCTAAAGCCGGTTTCACCATCACCATGTCGGCTCCTTCGGCAAGATCCAACTCTAATTCTCTTAAAGCTTCGGTACGATTTCTAAAATCCATCTGGTAAGTCGCTCGGTCGGTACCCTTTGGGGCCGAACCTAAAGCCTCTCGGAAAGGGCCATAATAGCTTGAGGAGTACTTTGCGGTGTAAGCCATGATCGCTGTTTGATCGTAGCCCTGTTCGTCTAGCAAATGGCGAATGTAGCCTACCCTAAAGTCCATCATGTCTGAGGGGGCTACGATGTCGACTCCACTTTTCGCATGGGCCAAAGCCATCTGCCCCAAAACTACCAAAGAGGAATCATTCTCTATCTCATTACCTTCGACTAGACCGCAATGGCCGTGAGAAGTGTAGGGGCAAAGACAAACATCAGAGATTAAAACCACACTGTCTGAAAATCTCTCTTTTAATGTTCGGATCGTTGACGGAAGCAGTCCCTTCTCTTCGTAAGCAGCACTCCCAGCTTCATTTTTTTGCTCTGAATTTGCAGCCCCGAACAACAAAATATTCTTCAATCCATTTTCGAGATCCGCTTCTATTTTTTTTGATAACAGCTCAACTCCCCATCGATAGACTCCGTCAAATCCCTTGATAGGTTCCTTAGCCTTTTTTTCAGCCGATAAAAAATAGGGCTGCACTAAATTGGATATTTGGAGATCGGTCTCATGAACCAAATCTCTTACAATAGCATTGCGCCTTAGACGTCTTGGACGATTGCCGTTATCAATCATAAAAGTTCTCCAATTCTCTCAAAGCTAGAACCGGGAAGTAGTTGGCTATCAATACCACGTTTTTTTAAATGTTCTCGAGTAAAGGCTCCAATAGCTACAACTTTGACTTCTTTAGGTAGCTGAACAGCTCCCAGAACCGCCTCTACCGAAGAGGGGCTGGTGAAGATCACGACTGAAATACCCTCTAGGCTTCCCCCGGGAATGGATGTCGCAAGATGAGACCGGGACCGGGTGCGGTAAAGAGGAACGACCGTAACAGCACAACCCAGTTCAGCCAACCGTTCAGCAATCTTCAATCTTCCACCTTCAGCCATAGGAATGAGAACTGTAGGTTTTTGTGAGTTGGTCTTGATAAGATCTTCAAATTCTTCCAAGAAAACTTCACTGCCGGGCTCAGTCGGATAAAAATCGGGCGTATAGCCATCGGCCGAAGCGACGTCGGAAGTGCTTTCCCCAATACAGGCCACTTGGGTCTCAAGAGGGAAATCAAGCCCCCCCTCGACCATGGTCTCAGTCCAAAAATGAACTGCTCTCGGGCTTGTAAACACAATCCATTCGAAGGGTTTCTCAGTGACTTTCGACAAAACATCTTTTGAGACTTCGATTTTTTGAAAGTCTAAGACAGGCCATTGTATCCATTCAAGAGCAAGTTCTGAATCCAAAATCAATCCCGGAACACTCTCTTCCAAATCTCTGTTCTCGCCTGTGACTAAAATTTTAATTTTCTTTTCCATCTAAAAAACCTTTCGTTTTTTTAATGATACTGTCCACGAGAACCTCTTCATCTTGACTACAAATATCAAAATGGTGAAATCCCACCCATTGTTTGACAGCAGATTTTCTATCTTTCAATACACCGATAAAAACCTTTGTTCTTAAAAGATTGCTCTCTTTATAACACCGAATTCCCAAAGGTAGGGTACAGCCTCCGAACAATCCTTTAAGAACTTTTCTCTCAATTCTTGTCTCAGCTTCACTGGTAAAATGATGCAACTTTTGAAGTCCTATTTTGAGGGCATCAGGGGCATCTTTTCTAATCTCAATCGCAAGAGCTCCTTGCCCTGGAGCGGGAGGAAATTCTCTCTCCGCAAGCTTCAAGACATGCAATCCATCCAGATTCAAACCCAGCCTTTCCAAACCCGCAGCGGCTAATAAAGTGGCTTCAAACCTTTTTTCTCTTACAGCGTTCACACGGGTTGGAACATTTCCTCGAATGGGTGCAATTTTCAAATCGGGTCGGGCACTGAGAAGCTGGGCTTCTCGGCGCAGTGAACTTGTTCCTACGTGAGCTTGAAGTTTTAAAAACAAGGGTTGGCTTCCATCAAAAGCATCGGGATGTATCAGGAGACAGTCTTCAGTGGAAACACGAGCAGTGATAGCTCCGACTTCGAGACCGGGAGGCTGATCCGTAGGCAAGTCTTTTAGGGAATGAACAGCCAGATCAATTTCTTTTTCCAGCAGAGCAACTTCTAACTGCTTGGTGAAAAGGCCTGGGGTGGCGTTCTCGATTTGATAAAGTGCCTCTTTTGAGTTTTTATCCCCTTCACTTTCGATAAAAACCAATTCGCACTCAACACCAACTTTTCTAAGATCTTCTAAAACATGAGTGGATTGCGTTCTGGCCAAATCACTTTTTCGCGTACCCAATCGATACTTCATAAAGTATTAATCAAATCTGTTTCTGTCGCTGTCACTCGACGTAAAATCTCTCTTAAATGCTCCCGAGACAAATGAAGATTTCTCTTCACGAGCTTTTCAGCAATCTTTTTAACTCGAGCCTGATATTCTTCTGGAACTTCCTTCTCAATTATTTCGATGGCCATCTCAAGTTCCCGCAAGAATTCCGGCTCAATAGATCCAAACTCCCGAATGATAGGTTTCTCTTTTTGATCGAGACAGTAGAGCTTCATCGAATCTTCAATCATCTTTTCAGCGTGAGACACACTCACGGCCCGCTCTAGACTATTTGTCCGGGCCTCCTCCATTAAATCTTCCATGTGGATAATACGGACGGGCTGCAATACAAACCGTTCGACATCAGGGGGCTCGGCGAAATCAAAAACCAATTTTTTTTCTCTTCCCAACTTTTCAAAAAACGATTTACCAAAAATAGGATCGATGCTGGCCGTAGAGGTAAAAAGATGGGAGAAGTAGGTTTGACCCTTTAAAAATTCATTCAACGAAAGAAGCTCAACCCCTTGAGACTCGGGATAACCTTTCAGAACCTCAATGGATCGATTGACCCAAATCACCGGACAATGGCTTCTGTTTTTTTTAAGCCACTGAAGTACCATCAAACTGATAGGGCTTCGTCCAACGACCACCGCTTTCTGTAGCGGATATTCCGACTCCATGGACTCTAGATATTTCAATCCCAAAGAGGCTACCGAAACCGGTTTTTCTGCAATAGCAGTTTCAGTTCTCACTTTTTTGGCTGTTTCAAAACTCAAATTAAAACATTGCTCCAAATGCTTATCGACCGGAAGAGAATTTTCTTTGTTAAAGGACAAAGCGCTTTTTAACTGCCCTAAGATTTGAGGTTCCCCTACCACCATAGACTCAAGGGACGAAGCAACCCTCATCAGATGCCTTAAGGCAGATTTGCCTTCAAAATGATACCCTCGATAATAATCATCTTCACTGAGTCCAAATTTTTTTAACACCGATAACCAAAGGGGGCGCGTATCGCAAAAATAATCTTCGGCAGTGGTATAAAACTCAACCCGATTACAGGTCCAAAGATAAACCACATCTTTAAAGCCTAAACTCATGAGATCTTGAAGCTTTTCGGCTCTCTCTGGCAAAGCTATAGCGAGCCGTTTTCTCATCTCGGCCGAACTTCGCCTAAAATCTGTTCCCCATAAGTGAATTTTCATAGCAACTTGGTTGTATTTTATAGCGTTTTTATATGCCCAATTGTCACAAGACTGTCATCAAAAAAACTGGCACTTTTCAGCCATTTAGCGTAAACCCACCCTTAGAATTCATCAATAAAAAGTAACTATAGTGCAAAAGTCTCACTCAAAAACTAAACTTTTAAATTCGACACCGGAGAATATCAAAATAGCCGCAGAGGCTTTATGTGCCGGAGATGTCGTTGGGATTCCTACCGAGACGGTCTATGGACTTGCTGGAAGTGCTTTGAATGACGAAGCCATAGCCAAAATATTTTTATATAAAAGTCGTCCCTCTTTCGATCCTTTGATCGTTCATGTAGCCCAATCCCTGAACACCTGCAAAAAACTGGCTGAAGCCGAATTGATAAATCTAAAACAAATGAGCCAGAATCAGATTAAAATGAGCGATAAATTGATACGTTCATTTTGGCCTGGACCCTTGACGATTATTTTCCCAAAACACTCTCGTATCTCTGACCTCGTCACAAGCTCTTTACCGACTGTAGGAATCCGCTCGCCGGCCCACCCTGTAGCACAGGCCATTTTAAAACAAAGCCAACTTCCTTTAGCCGCTCCGAGTGCGAACCAATTCGGAAGAATAAGCCCAACAAAAGCCGAACACGTGCTGACCGAACTAGGAGAACATTTAAATTTGTGCGTTGAGGGAGGCGAATGTTCCGTAGGATTGGAATCTACTATCTGTTCTGTGGGTTCATCGGGAGAAGTTACGGTATTTCGTCCTGGTGGGATTTCGCAAGAGTCTCTAGAGAAATCTTTAGGAGGATATTTTAAAGGTCTTCATACCGAACTAGGATTACCGGCTATTGCCTCTCACTCTCCTATCGCCCCTGGGCTTTTGGAGTCTCATTATGCTCCAAGAAAACCGATGATCAGGGTTCATGGCCTTTTAAAAGACAATCCTGTAGAAGAGTTAAAAAAAACGCTTTTGAAAAAGTCGATAAGCCAGGAAAAAGTCTCTGTATTGTCCACTTATCTTTTATCCGCAGATATTCACCAAAATTTTGCTAAATTTTTTCGAGAAGTTAATTTTCATTACTTAGCCGAAAATGAAATGGACAGCTTAACCGGGGCTCATAATTTATTTGCAAAGTTGCGTGAGCTTGATGAAAGCAATGCAGACCTTATTTTATGCGAGCTACCCATCTCGAATCATGGGCTATGGCCAGCGATACGAGATCGACTTTCCCGAGCCAGCCAACCTCAGTAAACTAAACAGTGCAAAGACTATTTTGTTGAGGGAAGACCTTTGTCTTTTTTTAGTTTGGAATACCAGTTTTTCCAGGAATTGAGATCGGAGATAGGATACTCCTTCCCGGATACTTTCTTCAAAGTATTGTGGGCAAACTCTTTTTGATCAGGAACTTTAGTTTCGAGAAGCAAAAGTAAGTTTGGCACTCCGTCTCTCAAAATCTCTTCTCGAGCGGCACTCGAGTTGGAGGCAAGCATATAAACGGCGTAAACTGATTTGGAACGGTCCGAACTCTTGGGATAGTTCAATGCGGCTATTAGGGGCTTAACCGGAATCACAAATTCAGGATGAGCTTCTGCGATATCCCCCAACACTCTAAGAGCATTATTCCTAACAATCATATCTGGATCTTTAATTCTCTCCACTAAAGGGGGAACCACTTTTTTTCCATCCATTAAATAGGCAATCAAAAACACAGCAGCCGCCCGATATTCAGGTCGCTTATCTTTACTGACAATCTCTATTAATTTGTCAGCATTTTTTTTCACCCCTTCAGAAAAAATAGGGCCGTATTTTTTTAGTTTCGCGTGTTCGTGGCCGAAAGGACAATGCAAAGCGGGGCACTTCTGCGCATCGGTTGAAATTTGTCCTGCTTCTACTAGATCTAAAGCTGTGTTTTCATACTCAATCCAAGTTTGAACTAGAGAATCTGGATCTGTAAGAGTTTCTGTGGGCTCCGGAAGAAAACGGGATCGGATTTCTAAATCGTTTTTTTCAACCACATCTAACACGATATGAACAGACAGATCCCCGGGTTCATAAAACTGAACGATACTAAATTCAGCAAAAGGAAAATCATATTTTTTTTGAATTTTTTGAATCAACTTTTGTTCAAGCTCGAGGCTGTTAGAATCACCAGCAAGCCCCTTTTTAATCCACTCATCAAGATCTTTTCCCAACAACTCTTTTAAAATGACTTCATTTAATTTTTTTGTCCCGTAAACTCCAATAGAGGCCAAATACGGTTTAGGTGAAGGCCCCTCCCCCGAAGAACTTGAAACTTCCGATTGTTTTCCAATGGGTGAATTTAATTTTTTTGTGACCGAGGCCCCATCACTGTCTTTTATCACTGGAGTTTTTCGATTTAGTGGCACGGTATCACTATCAGCAAAAGCCGAAAGCACACAAAAAAGACAAGCAAAAAGTAAGGGCGTAATAGTCTTCTTCATCAGACTATTGTACCAAGAAATCTAAAAATTGGTTCTGTAAAGGAAAGGAATACCCCTAGAGATTGATGCCCCAAATCAACTGGACAACACCGTTTTTAAATCCATTAGAAAGGTCTAAACCACTTCCATAGGCAGAAATACAGTTATCGGTATAGTAAGCGAGTCCCACGGTGTGCATAGGATTGATATCGTAATCAATTTCAGGCCAAAAAATGACAGTCTTTTTGGAACGACCCGAATTTTGAGCTCCACTAAATTGATTGTAGCTTGTGACCTGATAAATCAAGGGCAACGAAATGGTGATATTCCCCGCTGGATGAAAATCATGATTCAATACGAATTCATGATCAAAAGTGGGGTTGGCTTTGCTAACTCCGTGAGAATCGATTAGGCCGGCTCTGGAGTAGGCGTGAAGAATGGGGATATAACTAAGGTCAGAACTTACAAAATCGTTGTACTTATAAGCGATCTTAAATTGATTTCTAAAACTGGTGATAAAACCAGCTTGGTGTTTTATAGAGTCGGTTGGAGTTAAAAATCTGAGTTGGTAAGAAGCTGCCCATTTTTGATCTTTGCTTTGCCAAACATCTTTGGCTTTAAAGTAAGCAAAACCATCATTTGCAATTAAATTCAATCCCTGGGTCGAAGCTATATTGCTCATTAGATTGGTGGAATAATACTGAACATATCCCAATTTCATCGAGGGATTTAATTTATATCCAACTTCAGCTGTGTTTTCGCTATGAAATTCCCCTACAACTGAAGTGTATGAAGGACGAAACTCTAAGAACCCAAAAACTGATTGGGCGACTGAATGACTTAAGATGGAAGTTGAACTCGCCGAAGAGGACATTTTTTTTCCACTGATACGAAGACTCTGAGCAATTCCTGATCTCTGGGCAGCAACCCTTTGTCCTAAACCCTTTCCAGTTTTTATCGAATCATCTGCAAAGACATTAGAAAGCGACAATAAAGTGACTACTAAAGTTGCTAAACACCTAAAAGCTGCCATTTCATTCCCCCTGCCCCGGTCGATTCCCAAACTTGGGAATTCCTTAGCGACGTGGAGTTTTATCATATGCATCGTGTCAAATCAATAGGCATTATATTTTATTCAATGTTTTCAGATGGTTAATTGTACTTTGGCTAGCGCACCCAACCTGTCCCAGGGACGTGACAGACGAGTATTAAGCCACTAAAGTCTATCCCATGACTAAGCCTCCTTTTAAAAACCGTTTGGCCGCAGAAACTAGCCCTTACTTACTTCAACACGCCCACAACCCTGTAGATTGGTTCCCCTGGGGCGAAGAGGCTCTCAGAAAAGCCAAGAAAGAAAAGAAGCCGATTTTTTTGTCGATCGGATACTCGGCCTGTCACTGGTGCCACGTCATGGAAAAAGAAAGTTTTGAGGATTCTGCCACAGCCCAAATTTTAAATGAGCACTTTGTTAGCATCAAAGTCGATCGCGAAGAGCGCCCCGACCTAGACAACATCTACATGAACGCCGTTCAGATCATGACCCACCGAGGGGGATGGCCCATGACCGTATTTTTAACTCCCGATCTAGAGCCATTCTATGGAGGCACCTATTTTCCCCCTGAGGACAAAATGGGAATGCCAAGCTTTAAAAAAATACTGATGGGAGTCGCAAACACTTGGAAAACTCGAGAGGCAGAGGTCAAAAAATCGGCCAGCGAACTGTTACAAGCTTTAAGAGAGGTCACCAAGACAGAAAACGAAACGCAAACTCCCCTTCATTACAGAGCTCTCACCGAAGCGGCTTTTCATCGAATGAAACAATCTTTTGACCCGATTTATGGAGGGTTGGGAAAAGCTCCCAAGTTTTTCCACAGCGGAGATTTTCGATTAGCGCTTCGACACTGGAGAACAACACGAGAGACTGAGGCTTTAACTCTAGTAAACACGACTCTAGAACTATGGTCTCGCGGCGGTATTTACGACCACTTAGGCGGTGGCTTTCACAGATATGCCACCGATGATCAATGGTTGGTCCCTCACTTTGAAAAAATGCTTTACGATAATGCTCTTCTCACCGAACTTTATTTAGAAGCTTATCAGGCGACTCAAAAACTCTCTTTTGCTACAGTTGCCAGAGAAACCATTGACTATACACTTCGAAACTTACTCTCTCCTGAAGGTTTGTTCTGTAGCACGGAAGATGCGGACAGCGAAGGGGTTGAAGGAAAGTTTTATGTTTGGTCCAAAGAAGAAATAGATAAGATTTTAACCCCCGAAGTGGCTCGCATTTTTAATAAAGTTTACAATGTTTCTGAAAGTGGAAATTGGGAACACCAAAACATTTTGCATCGAACAGAGAGTTGGCAAGAATTGACTGCCGAGCTGGAGATTTCGGAAACAGAACTTGAAGAAACTCTAGCTCTAGCCAAACGAAAACTTTTCAATACAAGACAACAGAGAATCCGCCCAGGATTGGACACAAAGTGTCTGACCTCCTGGAACGCCATGATGATTCACTCGCTGGCTTTGGCCCACCAAGTTTTGAACGAACCTAGTTACTTAGAAAAAGCGGAAAGGGCTGCTCAATTCCTAATAGAAAACATATGGGATGGACAAAGTTTGAATCACGTTTACGCTCGAGGAGAAAGTAAACAAACTGGATTTTTGGAAGACTATGCTCAGTTAACCCAAGCTCTTCTCACTCTCTACGAATCAAATTTTGACGAAGCCATTCTAAAAACTGCGGAAGCAGTAGGAAAAAGAATGGTTGAGCTTTTCTGGGACGCTAAATCCAAGATCTTTTTCTTTACCGAAGGAAATCAGAAGGATTTAGTGATTCGACCCACCGACACTTATGATGGAGCCGTTCCCTCCAGCTCCGCGATGGCTATCACGGCACTTATTCGCTTAGGTAAACTCACGTATAACGATAATTGGACAACTGTTGCTGAGCAAGGACTAGAGAAATATGAAAGCCAAATGAGAACTCTACCGCAAGCATCTTCTCAGTTGCTCATTGCCCTCGAGCTTTTGCAAAACAGATCCCAAGAGTATGTTTTGATTCCAGGAGACGATGAATCGCTTGAAGATTGGTTACAGGTTATTAGAGAGAGATTCATTCCTAACAAAGTGGTTGCGGTTAAATTAAAAAATCAAAAAGACACTGCTCTCTTCAAAGGTAAAAATTCGCTCGATGGGAAAACCACTTTATATCTTTGCGAGAATAGGGCGTGCCAAGCTCCGACGACAGACTTAGAGGCCTTTAAAAAAGTTTTAAAAATTGAGGCTTTTCAGCAACTCATCCAGCCCGTCTGAGCGTTACCACACCGCACCCAAGTTTTGGAGTTCGATTATGATAGAATAAGTTCGTTCTATTGATGACCCCACTACACCAAATCAAAAAACTCGCTGGTTCTTTGGTTTTTAACCAGTTTTTATATCCGCGAGATAGTTTTATCTCTGAATCCAATATCGCTAACAGCGACGAAACTCACAAGCTTTTGGAATATTCCCTTGGAGATTCTCAACAAAAAATACAGTTTGCTATTGATTGGTGCCGTCACAACCCCGGCGAAGTTTTGGATCTCGCAAACCACAGTGGAAAATTGGGATTGGCCTTAGTAGAAAATGGAATTACCACTTCGAGCCTCGAGAATTGTCCTCAGAGAATTACAGCTCTTAGAAAAGCAAGAAAGCTTTTATCTGCTGAAAACCAGTCGATCTTTAAAATTTATCCGTTGGATCTATCAAAGTTTGAAATAGACGAAACCTATTCAACAGTTTTTGCGAGTCCCCAGGTTTTAGAACAGTCGGAAAGCGAGCTTCAAATTCTTGGGATTTTGCGAAATATTTTGGCCCACTTAAAACCCGAAGGCTCTTTCTTTGTCGAGGCACACAATCTAGACTTCTTAGAAAATCAGTGGCATTTCAGAGAAGGAAATTGGGGCTATTTATCTGACTCAATCTTGCCCTTGAAAGCTAGAGTTTGGGAGCGAACCACACCCGGGAGCAAAGAAAGCCAAACCGTTTTCGAATATGCTGTGTCCAAGAACTTAAATGAGTTTGAAATTCACTGTTCTACGCTTCATCTGTTTAACCAGGATCAGTGGATGAAACTATTTGAAGTAGCAGGATTTGTAGTCGAAGATTGTTTTGGAAATTGGAATGGAACCGCAGTAAATTCCCAGCTCCCGAGATTAATTTTTCATTTAAAGGCGCGATAAAAAGTCATGAAACAAACCAGAAAAATAAGTGTCATCGTGATCACTTACAATCACGAAAAATATTTATCACAAGCTTTAAACGGAATTTTAAATCAAAAAATTGAAGCACAGATTGAAATTATAATCGCTGATGATTGCTCAACCGATGGAACTCTAACTGTAGCCCGCGGTTACCAATCTAATTATCCTAGTCAGATAAAGATATTATCTACTCCTCGCAATTTGGGCCACACGCGCAACTACCAAAGGGCCTGGGAAGCGGCCGACGGAGATTATATTGCCCATTGTGACGGTGATGATTATTGGACCTCTCCCGCAAAACTATCAAAGCAACTTGAGTTTTTGGAATCAAATCCCAACTACTCCTGCTGCGCTCATAAAGTATGCGCCATTTCTGAAGAGGATGGCTCAAAACATGGGCCTGTTCCCCGAACAGAAGTCGATTCCTTCGACACTGAAGCCCTACTAGAGGCCTGTTTCCCCCACAATTGTAGCTTGCTTTTTCGAAATCGAATTTTCACAAAATTCCCAGACTTCTTTTTTGCTCTTACAGGGCACGATTGGTGTATCGATATTCTCAATTCGCTCGGTGGTCCCATTAAAATCATGCCGGAAGTGATGGGAGTTTGGAGAATGAGAACCAATGGGTTGTGGGGCGGGAGGAAGCCTAGCTTTCACTTAGAGCACAATGTATTTTTTCTTAAAGAGATTAAGCCTTTTATCCCGCAAAGCACCCTTCCCGCGCAGAAAAAGCACCTTCTTAGACATTATTTTTTACTGAGCTGGGCGTATTTAGAGGAAGGAAATATTCTTAAAGCTAATGAGATCCTAAGCGAGTTAAAAAATCTAACTGCTTTAATGACACTTCCCAAACGCCAATTTCTGAGTCTTTGGGCCCGTATAAAGTATCCCAGTCTGTATCAATCTCTTAGAAGTTTAAGAAACCTAACGCTGGGTGAGCCCCCCACAGCCTAGAACTAATCTTTAATTTTAAAAACCTTCACTACGGATCCAGTGGTCATATTAACGTAAAGTTGCTCAAGCCACTTTTCTTTTACACCCACATCAATTTCTTTTTTAGAAAACCCATATTTTTCCAAATCTTTTAAAGAGGGGTGTTGCGCGTGTTTTTTCCGATGCTCGGTAATTGTTTTTTTAATTCGAGTTTTAGTAAATGTATCCAAGGAAAAACTACTTTTCTTTAATGGCTTCAGTTTCGCTTAGAATGATCAGAGCAGCTTTTACCAGAGGCTGGAGACTTAAAATGTTTTTATGCGAAATAAGCATTTTAAAAACTTCGCAAGTGTTGGGAAGAGACGACTGACATCGCTCAATCAAAAGTGAATCGGGTAAATTTTCTTTAGCTTCAAGGATCAAAACATTCCGACAAAAGGTCCTCATAGCTTTGAAGACGAACTCAGGAGAACCGGTGACTACTTTACCCAATATCAGACAACGCTCGAACAACACCCGCTCTTTTAATCTTTGATAAGTTCCCCTGACACAATTCAGTCGCCAATGAGAATCCTCTAACTGCGCCGGATAGGCCCATCCTAAATGTGCGTGCGTTTTTCTCCAGTGCCAACCGAGAGACATCAATTCAAAAGCTCCCGAAGGGATAAGAATAGGAATCTCTTTAGAGTCCTGCAAAAAGGAGGGCCAAAGATTAATAAAACTAGAGAAAAGATTAATTGACGAAACGAGATTAAGATCCGTAGCGGGGAGAAGAATCAAAGGTGTAGAACTTGCTCTTAAAGAAGCAAAAAGGGCGTCCCCCCTTTTGAGTTTGTAAATCCAACTCCGATTGACCATTTCCGCCGCAAAACGGGCGCCATTTTTGTCGGGAAATAATAATTTGAAATTAGCTCTCTCTTTTTCAGAATTATCATTCGCCAGTTTGGCAAGTTGCTGAATCTGATAAAAAGCGTTGGCCATCAACACTGAAGGGTTTTGTGAATGAATGAGACCGAGCTTTTCCCCAGAGCAGGTAAACAAGCATCTTCCAATTTCTTTCAAAAACTTTAATCGATTAAAACTGGAATTACTTAAAAATGACCTGATGAGATATTTCTGAGCTCTTTCAAAATAATAAATACTCAAAGCTAAGCGACTTGAGTCCTGGGGTTGCGAGACTTCTTTAGCTTTTGTGGTCTTCCATCCGTCATCCATGAATTTTTGTAATTCGGAAAACCCTAGAAATTCGGATAACCCGGCCGACTGAAGGGCTTTGAAATCCTGAGACTGAGCGAAAGTCACTTTTCCCATGACAGGAAACTTTCTTTTAAGTTCAAAATACTCGGTTCTAAGCTCCCACACCTCTTTTTCTTTGATCTCTTTCTCTTTGAGAACTAAGAAGTCGATATCAAAAACTCCGGGAATAGAATGTTCAAAATCCTGGCTACGAAGATAGATCTTCATTTTGGGTAACGAACCTTGAATGGCTCGAGCCATTCGCGTGGCCGACTTACGGTAATAGCCTGTTCCCAATTGCTTAAGGGGTCGGAAACGAAAAGTTTGGGAAAATAGATTCCGTAAGGACAAGGGAAGCTCGGCGAAAGGAAACGGAAAAGAAAATGAGTCCCAAGTTTTCTGAAAATCCATTGGCATCATTCTAACACCGGAAAAGATGAAAAAAGAAGCTACAACCGCAACACCCCCTCTTTTTGACGCTACTACCCATTGTCTCTCTTCCTATTTAGAGATAAGAAGAGCCATGAACGATGAATTTTTAAATCGATGGATGGGCGAAGCACTCAAGCTCGCTCAAAAAGCTGCGGAACAGGATGAAATTCCGATCGGCTGTCTTATCGTCGGTGAAGATAAAATTATGGCTCAGGGAATGAACCTTCGCGAGCAGTCCCATAAAACAACGGCCCATGCAGAGATCGTCGCTTTGGAATCCTATAATCTGGCCCACAAAACCTGGAGACTCTCGGAGGTAACCTGGATTTTTGTCACTGCCGAACCCTGCCTCATGTGCACTGGAGCTTTACTCTGGGCCCGAGCCCCAAGAATTGTCTATGGTTGCTCCGATCCCCGACAGGCAGGGCTAAACAGGGTCAGCCCTTGGATTGATCAGGGAGTTTTTGACCATCGATTTAAAGAGGTTCGGGGCGGGGTTTTAGAAGCTGAATGCGCCCAGATTTTGAAGGATTACTTCAAACGGAAGCGAGTTTCCACGGTCTAAAGTAGACAACCCCACCCACCGGTGCTAATACTTGAGCCTCATTTTAAGTCAACCAGTTCACGGAGAGATGGCCGAGTGGTTGAAGGCGCACGCCTGGAACGCGTGTATACGGGAAACCGTATCGAGAGTTCGAATCTCTCTCTCTCCGCCATTTGATTTCGACTGACTTTGGATGATTCATCTAACTAACTGTAACTAAACGCTGGATTCACCAGCATCACTGAGCCTGACCGGCGGCCTCCCGTTTCCCAACATTTCACGAC
>Ga0136644_10000770_pt1 | contig 25645 bp, 25 predicted proteins | sample C_130820_EF_Meta_FD_94780 | JGI IMG/M metagenome (GOLD analysis project Ga0136644, IMG submission 94780) | Freshwater microbial communities from Lake Croche, Canada to study carbon cycling - C_130820_EF_MetaG (v2) (version 2) | ecosystem: Environmental > Aquatic > Freshwater > Lake | place...
TACCTGGGCTGGCGCCGCTTGCTTGACCGCTTCAAGGACAAGCTCACACCCGAACAATTCCTGTTCCATGCGCTTCGAACCTCTTATCAGTGACTCCATACACGGTTAAAGTGAACTCAGCCTACGCATGGGCACTAACGAGTATTGGTTTATATATGCCCACCAAGCTTTGCAATTGCTGATTAACTGCCGAATTCATCAAAGCATGAACCAACACCACAGCCGAAGCGCCGTCACCACTTTTTGCCGCTGCATAAGCAGCATGAGTTTTAACTGACGATTCACTACAGTGAATCAGCACAGCAGGAAAATTATTCCATGGCGTGCGGGGTGGTTGCTTACCCATGAGAAGTATTGTGGCATAGACGAAAGCTCGGGCTCGATAAAGCCGAATGCAAGCCGTTTGACGGCGGTGCGTTGTATTGAGCGCGCAGTCGGCCTACAGTCGCCCTTCCTGCACCGCGTGGCAGGCCACGCCTGCGCCCTCGTCGTCCACCTGCCAAGCAGGACGTTCGGCGGCGCAGCGGGCGTTGGCATGGGGGCAGCGGGGGTGAAAGCTGCAGCCCGTCGGCGGGTTGAGCGGGTTGGGCACTTCGCCCTGCACTGGCACGCGCGCTTGGCCGGTTTGGCGCATTTTGGGAATGGCGTCCAGCAGCATGCGGGTGTAGGGGTGGCGTGGGCGGGCGAACAAGGCTTTCTTGGGCGCCAGCTCCACCAGCCGCCCCAAGTACATCACCCCCACCCGGTCGCTCATATGGCGCACCACGGCCATGTTGTGTGAGATAAATAAATAGGTCAGACCGCGTGCCGCCTGCAAATCTTTCATGATGTTGAGCACCTGCGCCTGCACGCTCACATCCAGCGCCGAAGTCGGCTCGTCGCAAACCAAAAACTCAGGCTCGGTGGCCAGCGCGCGGGCAATGGAGATGCGCTGGCGCTGCCCGCCCGAGAACTGATGGGGGTAGCGCAGCAGGTCTTGCGCGCCCAGGCCCACCGATTTCAGCAATTGCACCACCCGCTGTTGCAGCGCGTCGCGCTCAGTCACCAACCGGTGTTCGCTCAAGGGTTCGCCCACAATGTCTTGCACCGTCCAACGCGGGTTCAGGCTGGCATAGGGGTCTTGAAAAATCATCTGTATGCGCCGCCGCAAAGCCTGTGCCTGCGCGGACTGAAAACCGGCCTGGGCGTCTTGCCCGTCAAACAACACCCGGCCCTGGCTGGTGCCGTAAAGCCCCACCAACAAGCGCGCCACCGTGCTTTTGCCGCAACCAGACTCGCCCACCAGCGCCAGGGTTTGGCCGCGTTCGATATCAAAGCTCACACCGTCCACGGCAGTCAGCAGCAGGCGTGGCTTGCGCTCCAGCACCCGATTGAGCCATGGGGGTGACACGTCGAAACGCTTGGCGATCTGTATCGCCTGTACCAGAGGCTGCGTCACATGCGGCCCTCCAAAGCCAGCCAGCAGGCGGCTTGGCCCGCGCCCCCAGCGGTCAGCTCGGGCCGCTCCAGGCCGCAGCGCTCGAACGCCTGCGGGCAACGCGGGTGAAAGGCACAGCCACTGGGGATGGCGTTGAGCCGGGGCATAGCGCCGTCAATCTGGTACAGGCGTTCGCGTTCGCTGTCTATGTCGGGAATAGCCGCCATCAAACCCCGGGTGTAGGGGTGAGCAGGCTGGTTAATCACGCGGTGCACGGGCCCGATTTCGGCCACGCGCCCAGCGTACATCACGGCCACACGGTCACAGGTTTCAGCGATCACGCCCATGTCGTGGGTGATGAGCATGACCGCCGCGCCATGGTCGCGGCACAGGCGTTTGAGCAGGCCGATAATTTGCGCCTGAATCGACACGTCCAGCGCGGTGGTGGGCTCGTCGGCGACGATGAGCACCGGCTCGGCGGCCAAGGCCAGCGCAATCACCACCCGTTGGCGCATGCCGCCGCTGAACTGGTGCGGATAGTGGTCTATGCGTTGCGCGGCAGCGGGAATACCGGTTTCTTCCAGCAAGGCGATGGCGCGCGCACGTGCACTGCTATTGCTCATCGGCAAGTGGGTGCGAATGGTTTCCACCAATTGCTGGCCCACCGTGTACAGCGGGTTGAGCGAGGTCAGCGGGTCTTGAAAAATGGCGCCAATTTTGCGCCCCCGCAGCGGGCGTAGTTGCTGCTGGGACAAGTTGTCGATGCGCTCGCCTTGCAGCCAAACCTCGCCTGCGGCAATGCGCCCCGGGGGTTCCAGCAGGCCGATGATGGCCGCGCCAGTGAGCGATTTACCCGCGCCCGATTCGCCCACCACACCCAAAATTTCGCCCGGTGCAATGTCAAACGACACTTGATCGAGCGCGCGCAAAACGCCGTGGCGGCTGGGGAACTCCACCACCAAATTGCGTACCTGCAACAGACTCATGGAATGGGCGCCCTTATCCACGCAGACGCGGGTTGAGCGCGTCGCGCAGCCAGTCGCCCAGCAGGTTCACGCTTAAGGCGATCAACACCAACATGGCGCCGGGGAATACGGTGATCCACCACTCGCCCGAGAACAGGTAGTCACCGCCAATGCGAATCAAGGTGCCCAGCGAGGGCGAGGTGGGCGGCGCGCCCACGCCTAAAAACGACAGCGTAGCCTCGGTGATGATGGCGGTGGCCAGTTGCACGGTCGCCAGCACCAGTACCGGGCCCATCACATTGGGCAGCACATGGCGGCGCATGATGCGCAGCGGCGCCACGCCCGTGACGCGCGCGGCCTGCACATATTCTTTGTTGCGCTCGACCAGGGTAGAGCCGCGCACCGTGCGCGCGTACTGTACCCAGCCCGAGCCGGTGAGGGAGATGGAAAAAACCAGCACACCAAAGGCCAGCAACTCAGGCGCATGAGGAAACACCGCGCGCCCGGCACCAGCAATTAAAAGCGCCACCAAAATGGCGGGGAATGACAGCATCACGTCGCACAGGCGCATCACCACCGCGTCGAGCGCACCGCCCACAAAACCAGCCAGCAGCCCCAGCGACACCCCAGCCAGCATCGACAACAGCACCGAGGCCACGCCGACGATGAGTGAAATGCGCGCACCATACATCAGGGCCGACAAGATGTCGCGCCCCTGGTCGTCGGTGCCCAGCAGGTACAGGCGGCGCCCGCCCTGCTCCCAGGCGGGCGGCAAGCGCGCGTCGGCCAATTCCAGCGTGGCCAGATCAAACGGGTTATGCGGCGCCACCCAGGGGGCGAACAACGCCGCCACCACACAGACCAGGGCCAGCAGCGCCGCCACCACCGCAACCGGCGAATGGCGAAAGCTGTAGCCGATGTCGCTGTGCCAGAGCTTGGCCCAAGTGGAGGTGTGAGTCACCAACTGCCCTTGCGGTCGCTTATTTGACGCTGATGTACTTCCAGGGCATGCCGTTGTCGGGCCATTGAGTCAACTCGATGTTTTTCTTGGCGCCCCAGTTCAGCGCCTGCTGGTGCAGGGGGATGTGACCGATGTCGTCTTGGTGGATTTTCATGGCCTCACGGATCATGTCATTGCGCTTCTTGTCGTCGGTTTCAGACGCGATTTTGTCGGTCAACTCGTCCACGCGGGCATTGCTGTAGGCGCCTAAATTGAACTGGCCACGCCCGCCCTCACCGGGCGAGGACAGGATGGGGTAGAGCACGTTGTGCGCATCCACCGTGCTGGCAGTCCAGCCCAGCATGTAAAAGCTGGTGTCGCGACGCAAAATCTTGGGAAAGTAGCTGATTTTGGTTTCGGCTTCCAGGTTGATCTTGACGCCAATGCGCGCGAGGTTGGCCGCCACCGCTTGGCAGATTTCCGAGTCGTTCACATAGCGGTCGTTGGGGCAGTTCATCTTCACCTCAAAGCCTGTGGGGTAACCAGCCTCGGCCATCAGCTTCTTGGCGGCTTCCACGTCGTAGGGCAGGCGTTTGGCTAAGTCCGGTGCATAGCCCTTTACCTGCGGCGGTAGCATCAGCGCGGTAGAGGTGGAGGCACCCCGCATCACGCGCGACTTGATGGTTTCAATATCAATCGCCTGGTAGAAGGCTTGGCGCACGCGCTTGTCTTTAAACGGGTTTTTGCCCTTGATATTGGAAAACTGCAACTCGTCGCGCTTTTGGTCCATGCCCAAGAAGATGACGCGCAACTCCGGGCCTTGCAGCACCTTCAGATTAGGGTTGGACTTGATGCGTTCCACGTCTTGCACCGGCACCGGCTCCATCACGTCAATCTCGCCCGAGAGCAGCGCGGCAACGCGGGTGGCGTCGTTGCCAATGACGTTGAAGATCACCTCATCCACATTGCCGTCTATCTTGCCCCAGTAGTTGCCGTTGCGGCTAAACACCGTGCGCACACTGGGCTGGCGTTCGCGCACGCGGTAGGGGCCCGTGCCGTTGGCGCGGAAGGAGGCCGCGTTTTCAATGCCTTTGCGCCTATCAACCGGCTTGGTGGCCTGGTTGGTTTCGCACCATTTCTTGCTCATGATGTCCCAGTGAAAAATCAGCTCGGGCAGGATGGGAAAGGGCTGCGTCATGATCATGTCGATGGAATAATCGTTGATCTTTTTTATCTCTTTGATCTGGCCCACATAGGCTTTCATGTCCGAGCCGTCGCTCTTGGCGCGCTCGTAACTGAAGATCACATCGTCAGCGGTAAACGGCGTGCCATCGTGAAACTGCACGCCTTTGCGTAAATCGAAATGCCATACCGTCGGCGAGGTCTGCTTCCAGGCCGTGGCCAGTGCGGGCTGCAATTGGAAGTTTTTGTCGCGCGTGACCAAGGGCTCATAAACGTTTTCATTCACCGTGATTTGCAAGGACTCGTTGAGCGAATGCGGATCCAGTGACGTGGCGTCGCCCTGGTTGCCAATGCGCAGCGTGACCGCGCTGGCAGCGCTGCCCAGCCCACACCAGACGCAAGCAGCCAGCAGTGCCAGGGATTTGGATGAAAATTTCAAGGGTTTCTCCTTCAGGATGCAGTGGGGATGAAAGGGGGGAGGGGGCACTAAACCGGCAGCGCTTGTTCGATCAGGCTGGCAAACAAGGCCGCGCCCAGGGGCAAAATATCGTCGTTGAAGTCGTAGCGGCTGTTATGCAAGGGATGGGCCACGCCACCCTGGCCTATGCGCAAATACGCGCCGGGCTTGGTTTGCAGCATAAAGGAAAAGTCTTCCGCCCCCATGCTGGGCTCCATGTGGCGCTCCACCGATTCCGGGCCCACCAGCGACTCGGCCACATCCCCCGCAAAAGCGGCTTCAGCAGCGGTATTGACCGTGGCCGGATAAATGCGCTCGTAATGCACCTGGGCCGTGGCGCCAAAAGCCTGTGCCACCGCCAGGCACAGCTCACTCAGCCGCCGCTCGATCAGGGCCTGCACATCGGGCTTGAAGCTGCGCACCGTACCGACCAGGGTAGCCTCGCCGGGCACCACGCTCATGCCAGCCAGGTCGCCGGCCTGCATGGCACACAGGCTCACCACCGCGCTATCCACGGGCCGCACATTGCGCGACACGATGCTTTGCACCGCCGTGATGATGTGGGCCGCCACCAACACCGGATCTACCGTTTGGTAGGCATGGGCGCCGTGCCCGCCGCGCCCGGTGATGCGAATCGTCACCCGGTCGGCAGCGGCCATCATGGCGCCCGGGTTCAAGCCAATGGTGCCGGGCGCCATGGCCGGCCAGTTGTGCATGGCATAAATAGATTCCACCGGAAAGCGCTCGAACAGGCCATCGTCCATCATGGCCTTAGCACCGGCATGGCCTTCCTCGCCGGGCTGAAAAACCAGCACCGCCGTGCCATTAAAAGCCCGGGTTTGCGTTAGGTAACGCGCCGCACCCAGCAGCATGGTGGTGTGGCCGTCGTGGCCACAACCGTGCATCAGGCCATTGGTGGCCGATTTCCACGCAAAACTATTGTGTTCCGTCATGGGCAGGGCGTCCATGTCGGCACGCAAGCCAACCAGGCGCTGGCTACTCGTTTGCCGGCCGCGTATCAGGGCCACCAGACCGGTACGGCCTATGCCGGTGTGCAGCTCGTCCACGCCCAGCAGGCGCAGGGCCTGGGCGAGCCGACTGCCGGTGTAAACCTCTTCAAAACCCAGCTCAGGATGGGCGTGCAGCTCGCGCCGGAAAGCGGTCAACTCGGGGTGGAACTCGGCAATCTGCGCAAAAGCGCGCCCATTCACCCGGTAGCGTGGCACGGTGTTTGGCATCAGTGGGCCCTTTCGGCACGCAAGCGCGGATCCACCGCGAAATACAACAAATCAACCACCAAGTTGATGCTGACGAAAATCAAAGCAATCAGGCACAGGTAAGCGGCCATTACCGGAATGTCCGCAAAGGTGACCGCCTGAATAAACAGCAGCCCCATGCCCGGCCACTGAAACACGGTTTCGGTGATGATGGCAAAAGCAATCAGCGCGCCCAGTTGCAAGCCGACAATGGTCATGACCGGCACCAGGGTGTTTTTGAGCGCGTGGCCAAAATACACGGCGCGGTCCGACAAGCCGCGCGCACGGGCAAAGCGAATGTAGTCGGTGCGCAGCACCTCCAGCATTTCCGCGCGCACCAGACGCATGATGAGTGTGAGCTGAAACACCGCCAATGTGACGGCTGGCAGCACGATGTGGTGCCAGCCTTGCAACGTGAGCAAGCCGGTGCCCCACCAACCCAGTTGCACCACCTCGCCGCGGCCAAAGCTGGGGAACCAGGATAAGCAAACCGCAAAAATCAGAATCAGCAAAATGCCGATCAAAAAAGTAGGCAGGGAAACACCCAGCAGAGAAATAGCCATGAGCACTTGGCTCCAAAAGCGCTCTCGCCGCAGCGCGGCGTACACCCCCATGGGTATGCCCACCACCAAGGCTAAAACAGCAGCCACCAAGGCCAGTTCTAGCGTGGCGGGAAAACGCTCCGCCAGCAAACGCGACACCTTGGCGCCTTGGCGCAAACTCAGGCCAAACTCACCCTGCACGGCGTTGGCCAAGAAACGGCCAAACTGCACGTAAAAAGGCTGATCCAGCCCCAAATCGGCACGCAACTGGCGAATTTGATCCGGCTTGGCGTCTTGCCCCAGCAACGACACCAAGGGGTCGCCCACGTACTGAAACAGCAGGAAGGCAATAAAGGCCACGGTCACCATCACGACCAGCGCTTGCAACAAGCGACGAAGAACAAAAGCGAGCATTTTTCCTTGGCAACAAGTGCATAACGTCACTTAAACCGATGTTGGTCATGCTACCAAAGCAAGCGCCGTGCCGACACACGGGGTTTCCTGGAGTGCCTCCTTGAGGAAACCACCGTCTCCTTATTCTTCAATACTCAGGGGGAGTATTGAAAAGGTTTAAAAAAAGCCGCCCGAAGGCGGCTTTTTTTTCTTCACAGAAGCCAGCTAAAAGCCAGCGCCTGATTAGAAGGAGTGACGCAGACCGATGTCCAGGCCGTTCCAGTTGGCGTTGGCAACGCCGGCGGTGCCGCCGCCAGTGACGTTAGCGCCGTCCTTGTTGCTGATCAACGAGTACGTGGTGTACAAGGCCGTGCGCTTGGACAAGTTGTACACATAGCCGAAAGCGAATTGGGTCGCCTTAGCATTGGTAGTCTTGTTCTTGGCGCCGCCGAAGGACACAGGAATGGAGCCAGCACCCATGGGGATATTGGCGCCAAGCAGGTAGCCAGAAGACTTCACTGAGGTCAGGCTGTTCTTGTCGTTGAACACTTGGCCCATCAAGGTGGTGCCACCACCGATAGCGTAAGACACGCCAGCGTTGAACAAGGTCACATCACCCGTAGCAGCCACTTTGGTGGTGCCGTAAGCAACAGCCAAGTCCAGAGGACCGGCGGCGTAGCCCAGGCGGAAACCGGTGTAGGTGCCGTCTTTGCTGTTAGACGCCGTGGAAGCGTTCTCGCCCAGCGCGTACATGAACTGACCATACACACCGCCGATGTTCGAGGGCAGGAAGTAGCCGATCGAGTTGGAGGCACGCACAACGGTCTGTACAGAAGCCGACTGATTCAAAGCGCCAATGGACAGGTGGGTGGAGTCACCAGCGCCAACAGTGCCGAACGGGTCGTACATGGTCAAGTTCCAGAACGACGGGGTGTAATCACGGCCCAGACGCAGCTCACCAGCGCTGGCGCTGCTCAGGCTGACGGTGGAACGGCGGTTAAACACCAGACCGCCGCCAGTCGCTGCGGCAGCTTGGTTGTTGGTGCTCACAGAGCCACCGGTACCGCTGTCCACATTCAGACCAGCTTCCAAATGGAAGCTAGCGGACAGGCCACCACCGAGGTCTTCCACACCCTTGAAGCCCAAGCGGCTGGAGTTGGTGGAACCGCTGCCGATCAAGCGGTTGACGGTAGCACCGCCTTGACGGGCGTTTTGAAAGTTGGCATCAGCCACGCCGAACAGCGTGACAGACGATTGAGCCGAAGCGGCACCGACAACAGCCAGCGCGGCCAAAGCGACGAGGGATTTTTTCATTGCGAGATTCTCCAAGGTTGAACATAGGGCTCCGGGTGCGAAGGGCGCCCTCAGCACCAAGGCTGAGAGTGCACCGGCTGTCCGGGCCAACCCCCCTTTTGGGAAGTTGAGCTATTGCACCAGAGCGGCACGGCTTGCGCAAAGGAATTATCCAATTCTGGGGGGTTTCGTTGCAATCCTGCAACAAACCCCTTGGGCGCACGCTGTTCGGGCGCAGCGGCCCGCCCAGCTAGTCTGTCTGTTCGAGGGATTAAACTGCGGCAGAACCGGCTAAACCGCTCCCGTTAAACATCCCGTTTTATCCTTTATCCCTCCGCTCCCGAGCCTATACGCACGCATGGATCGCCTGCTCACCACCCTGGATGTCGCCTTGCGCACGGTGTTTGCACCCGCGCGCTCCAGCCGCGCCCATCCTGCGCAAGGCGTGGCGCGGGTGGAGCTCGACGCGGCCGACACGCGCATGAGCGGCGCGCTGATGCGCGTCAACCACGTGGGCGAAGTGTGTGCACAGGCGCTCTACACCGGCCAGGCGCTGGGCACAAAGGATCCCGCGCTGCGCGCACATTTGCTGCGCGCCGCCGCTGAGGAGACCGATCACCTCGCTTGGACACAGCAGCGCCTGCATGAGTTGGGGGGCCGCGTGTCGCTGCTCAATCCGCTGTGGTACGCCGGGGCGTTCGGCTTGGGCGTCGTTGCGGCCCGGCTAGGCGACCCAATCAGTCTGGGCTTTGTGGTGGAAACCGAGCGCCAAGTAGAGGCCCACCTAGAAGGCCACCTACAGGGTCTGCCCGCCGCAGACCAGGTATCTCGCGCCGTCGTGGCGCAGATGAAACAAGACGAGGCACGCCATGCCGACGAGGCCCAGCAGCGCGGGGCCGTGGCCTTGCCGGGGCCGGTGAAAACGCTGATGCGCGCGGCGGCCAAGCTGATGACCTGGACGGCCCACCGCATCTAAGCCAGACACCGCAGTGGGATGCGCGCGCGTGTGCCGTTAAGGGGCTACTTGGCTAGGCTCGTCGATGCGACTGGCCAATGCCAGCCAAGACAAGGCCACTTAAGCCGCGCCAGGGCGGGGCAATGCGGTGATGCGGTGCCCGCTCAGGCAGCGGCCTCTACCCACTCAAAGCTGGTGGTGATGGCGGCTGTTTTACCGAGCATGATGCTGGCCGAGCAGTATTTGTCGTGGCTCAATGCAATGGCCCGTTCTACGGCGCTGGCGGGAACATTTCTGCCGGTAAGGACAAAATGCATATGGATTTCGGTAAACACCTTGGGGTCTTGTTCCGCGCGTTGTGCGCGCAGTTGAACGCTACAGGCGCGAATGTCATGCCGCCCCCGTTTCAGAATCAGCACCACGTCGTAGGCGCTACAGGCGCCCGTGCCCGCGAGCACGGTTTCCATGGGCCGAGGCGCGAGGTTGGCCCCCCCGCCATCGGGCGCGCCGTCCATGGTTAGGGTGTGGCCACTGGCTGTTTCTGCAACAAACCCCATGCCCGAGCGGGCGCCGGTGGCGCCCGTCCAACTCACTGTGCAATCCATGTTGAAAGTCTCCTAAAAAAATCGACGCTGCGTCACGCCAATAACCACAGCGCAACCCGTATTCAGCGCGCTACCCGCCTATGAGTTTGCCTGATACTGCAAACGAAATTGCTGCAACGCAACATCTGCGCGTACACTGGCGCACTTGGCGGCAAGCAAGCGTGCGGCAGACAAGCGTACCGCTGACCCGCCTCACAGTTGTCTCCTCCACCTCTGGTGGATTGGCCCTGGGCTGCGAAGCCCAGGGCTTTTTTCATGCTGCCACGGCGTGCAGGCGCGACAATCGCCGCCCTATGCCCTCCAACCTGCCTGCCCGCGCCATGCCGTCGCCGCTACAACCCGCTGATTATCTGAAAAAGATACTGACTGCCCGCGTTTACGACGTCGCCAAAGAATCTGCGCTAGAGCCCGCAAACCAGCTGAGCCGCCGCCTGCATAACCATATTTTGCTCAAGCGGGAAGACCAACAAGCGGTGCACAGCTTCAAGCTTCGAGGGGCTTACAACAAGCTGGCGCAGCTCAGCGCAGAGCAATTGGCGCGTGGCGTGATCTGCGCCTCTGCGGGCAACCATGCGCAAGGGGTGGCACTGGGCGCGCGCAAGCTGGGCTGCCGGGCGGTGGTGGTGATGCCGGTGACCACGCCATTGTTGAAAATCGACGCCGTCAGGTCGCTCGGGGCCGAGGTGGTGTTGCACGGCGACAGTTATTCCGACGCGTATCAGCAGGCTCTGACCTTGGAACAGGCCAGCGGCATGTGTTTTGTACACCCGTTTGACGACCCCGACGTGATAGCCGGCCAGGGCACGATCGCGATGGAAATCCTGCGCCAACACCAGGGGCCGCTGCATGCGGTTTTCGTGGCCGTTGGCGGCGGCGGCCTGATCTCAGGCGTGGCCAATTACATCAAGGCCGTGCGCCCCGAAATTCGGGTGATTGGCGTGCAAATGAACGACTCCATGGCCATGATGCAGTCGGTGGCGGCGCACCAGCGCGTAGCGCTAGAAGAGGTCGGTCTTTTCTCTGACGGAACGGCCGTCAAAACGGTGGGGGAAGAAACCTTTCGCGTCGCGCGCGAGCTGGTGGATGGCTTTATAAGCGTGGACACGGACGCCGTTTGCGCCGCCATTAAAGACGTGTTTGTGGATACGCGCGCCATTGTTGAGCCCGCAGGCGCATTGGCCGTTGCCGCGATCAAGCAGTATGTGGCCACCCACAAGACGCGCGGTGAAACCTACGTAGCCATTTTGTGTGGCGCTAATATGAACTTCGACCGCCTACGCTTTGTGGCCGAGCGGGCCGAGGTAGGCGAAGAGCGCGAGGCTTTATTCGCCGTCACGATTCCCGAGGCCAGGGGCAGTTTTAGGCGGTTTTGCGAGCTGATTGGCAAGCTACCTGGCGATCCGCGCAACGTAACCGAATTCAACTACCGCATCAGCGACACCCGCGTCGCCCATGTCTTCTTGGGGCTGTCCACGCACGGCAAGGGGGAGTCGGCAAAAATCGCGGCCAAATTTGTGCGCAGCGGCTTTGAGACGCTAGACCTGACACAAAATGAATTAGCCAAAGAACATATACGCCACATGGTGGGGGGGCACTCCCCTCTTGCCAGCGGAGAGCGGCTGTTGCGCTTTGTGTTCCCCGAGCGGCCAGGGGCGCTGATGAAATTTCTGGCGCACCTGCGGCCCGGCTGGAACATCAGCCTGTTCCACTACCGCAACCAAGGGGCTGACTACGGGCGCATTCTGGTGGGCTTACAGGTACCCGTGTCGGATGACCTCGACTTCAAGCGCTTCTTGAACGAAGTGGCTTACCCCTGCACCGAGGAAACCCACAATCCGGTTTATCAGTTGTTCTTGAAGTCCTGAGCGGGCGGGGGAACGATGGAGCCAGCCAAACCGCCCATGGGGGTGGGCGAGAGCGTTACACCGGGCATGAGTTGCCGCCCATCCAGCCCGCCTGTGACCGCGCCAGGTTGCGGCGGCGGGGGGATCTGCGCGGCGATGGGCGGCGCGGCGGCGGGGGGCCTAGCTGGAGGCACCGGCCCGGCAACCGGTAGCGGGAGACTCAATGTGAGCGGGGCCGCATTCAGCCCCTCGCCCAGGCTTTGCAACTCGACCGATTGGCGGCTCACTGCAGAAAGCCGGTAACTGTCATCCACGGGCTGCCCCACGCGGTAAGGGCGGGCTGGCTTACCGTCCACGGCAATGAGTGCCACGCCTACAGGGTGCATGCGTGGGCTGGGAAGCGAAATCACGCCCACTAAGTTAAAGCGGCTTTGCACACTGGCCACCGGCTTAAGTGGCACCACCGCCGCTGCGCCCAACCAGCGCGCCAGTGCATCCGGCTCGGCACCCAACTCCGCTTTGGCAGGCGCAGCCTGCACGAAAGCAGCACCGTTTGCGCCAATATGCCGTCCCTCTTGCACGCGCATCGTCCAGTAAACGGCGCATAGCGACACTGCCAGCCATACCCCTGCGGTGAACGACCGTGACCACCAAATTGTTTGCATGCGCAGATTATCCAACGCCCTCGCAGGTAGCGGGGGCCACTCCCCAGCCACCGCTGGGCTTTGAGCCCGGCCAGCGGCGCAACAAGCCGTCAGCGCGGGCGGGAATTCAACTGCAAAAGCGCTTGCCGAAGGGATTCGATGGCACCCCGCTCAATGGCGTCACGATATGCCTTGGCCAGGGTTTCGTCCTCGGGTTTAGCCAAACCGGGCAGCGTGTATTGATCCGGCAGGCCCCGATGCATCCGCCTCAAACGCTGAGTCAATAAAAACCCATAAGCTGCAATGCTGACGCTGGCGTGGTGGTGAAAACCGCGCCAGCCCCGGCCCTCGTAATGACCCAAACCCGTGGCTTGCAGCAGGTCACTCGTGTCGCGCTGCACCCGAAAACGGATGCAAGCGGACCGTACCAACTGTTCCGGCTGCGCCGATGCCGGCAAAGACGACAGGTAGTAGCGCCTGCCCTGCGCCGGGTTGCGGTGGCACTCCACCACGAGCCATTGCGTGGGTAGCAACTGCGAGCGCCCGACGGCCGCACGCACCCGCACCGTGGCAAAGCGAAAGCCGGCCAAATCGGCGAGCTGGGACAGGCCGGTGTACTCCTGAAAGGCCGACTCCGGCAGCGAATTGGCCAGAGTTTTTACCGTAATCCTGCGCTCGGCAGTGCCGCTGTCACCACTGCTACCCAGCACTTCGGCGTCAGACATCAACTGTGCGCCATTCAAAGCCGAGCTGCCCACCAGCGTATTGGCCCCAACACCTGCCATGTAATGCAGGCCCAGATCATCCAGTCCACGCCGGAATGCGGGATCCACACCGTACTCAATATCAGCCCACACGCAATTGCGCTCGATGCCCTCAAACATCAAGCGGCGCAACTGCTGCAAAGCGATTTGCGGCTTGGTGGCAAACCGTATCTCTTCTGGCACACCCGCCTTGAGACGGCCCACCGCGTTATCTGCCCAATGCTTGGGCAGATACAGCTGCCAAGCCAGTGGCAGGCTGACACGCTCGTTCGCCTGCCACACGTTCACTGCCACTTGGCTGTTGTCGCGCTTGCCGTGCGCACCATAGCGCTGCCGTGTCACCCCCACCGAGTGATTGCCCCGCTTGGGAAAACCGATATCGTCCACCACCAACCACGTGCTGCCGCCAAAGTCCATCATCGGCGTCACCCACTCCGCCACCAACGCCAACAAGCCCTCGTCGCTCCACTCCGCCTTGGCGATGAAATGATGCAGCGACTGGTGGCGGGAATCCGCCCGCTGCGGATCCAAACGCGCCGCCATAGGCCCCACACACTTGCGCGCCAGTGGCAGCATCAAGCCCGCACAGTAAGCGGCCAAGCCCATGCGCTGATCCAACCGACGCATGCCCTGCGTCAAATGCGAGATGTAGCGCCCAAACTCTTCAGACGGCTCGGCATGCGGATCTTTTGGGGTGGGGGGGGGAGGTGTTGTCATGATGGTTCTCCGGTGGTAATGGACATGAAAAAGCTGCGCAACTGTCAACAAAAAACCTACTCTGAAAGATGAATAGCCCCAAGCGTGACGTCGTCCACCTCAATAAAACAGGCAATCGTCATCACATGCCCGACTCTGATGGGTGGGCCCAGGCGATGGATGTGCAACCCCTGCCGCTTGAGCATGCGCTCTATCGAGGTTGTGGTGACCGTTACGTATCGGGAAATCCCGTTTGCGAGCGCGAACTTCGCTGCGGCAATCATTAGCTGGATCGACAACTGGCCAAAACCGATTTGGTGATTACCAATGTTGTCCAGCCCAGACAAGCGATCAGTCGCTATGGCAAACCGGCTCAACTCCCACACGTCCAAGGCGTGGGGGGCGGCCTCGCCGTGTAACAACTCCCTAAAACAGTCGGACAGCATGTACCGCCCGGTGGTCGGCAGCAAACGCCAGCAGGCGTCGACGCTTTCAAGGTCTGACTTGGCGATGATGTAAACAGACCTTCGATCCGCGTCATATTGATCGACCTCCAGCCCGTCATCCGTTGTGTGAACGTCCCAGCCGAGCCTGACCTTGAAGGTGTCGTACCTGAGTCTTAGCATGCCAATGCGATCCGGTTCTGGCAAACCAGCCAGGGGGCTCGTGCAAACTTGATACAGCATAGTTGGTTGACGGTTGGCAGACACAGCGCGATTTGACCGAGAACGGGGTTCGGATGTAACCTATCTACCTAGATAGTTCCCAAGGGATCAGTTTTTCGGCTATTGCCGCTGCGCAGCAGGGGTATGCGATCTGTCGCGCAGCAGTGACCTGACGTGCGCTTGCCACCCCAAGCTCTCAATAATTTGGAATAATTGTTCATTTGTCGCGGCGTCATTCATGTCATATCCTTTAGTCTCAATTAACCTCAAATTTGTTCTAGGCGGCGTGATCGAAAGAATTCTTGGATTTCTATCGGTATGTACAAACCAATCCCAGGCTAGAGAAATTAGAGCACCATGGTTTACCGCTTTCCATTCAGCTTTCCATTCAGTATAGCCTGCAGCAGAAACATTGAGACCATGAATATCAATAGCATCAGCGTAAATATCTGAGTCCTGAGCTGTAGATATATGCTCATAGTGTAATTTAGACAAAATCTCTTTGTTCACTCTTTTTTTATAATCATAAGATTGAAAATTTTTTCTATATTCGATATGCGCCGCAGTAAAGTTTGCCATTTTCTTTCCGTACAAAGGAGGCAATTTTGAATGAAGATCAGATATATCTCATAGCTGCTTTGTCGCATACAAAAGATGAGGAATCGGTATTTGCACTAGCCTCAAAAGTTGCAAAATTCAGTGGTTACGAGAAACTACTTATTGGTTTAGAGACAAAAATCCCGTCGCACAAGCCCAGCGTATACGTTGCCAGCGATTATCCCGATCAATGGCGACTAAAATATGTACAAAAAAATTATGTCGAAATAGACTCTACTGTTACTCATTGCAGAGAAAAAACTACGCCGCTAATTTGGGAGCCCACAGCATTTAACGGCGGGAATCAAGATTTTATAGACGAAGCATGGAGTTACAATATACGATACGGAATCAGCATCGGAATTCATCAAAGCAAAGATATAAAAAGCATGTGTAGCTTTGTGAGAGATAAGCCAATAAATCACTCCACGAAAGAGTTTCAATACATGCTTGCAATGTCTCAGCTTTTAGCACAATGTATCCATTCAGCTTTAGTCAGAATCATCACGCCCAAACTTCTAAATCAAGCCAATCCCAAACTGAGCCCGAGAGAGCTGCAATGCATCGGCTACGTCGCCGAGGGAAAGAGTACCTCCGTTATTTCCGATATCCTTGAAATTAAGGAGCCCACGGTTGCGTTCCATATTAAAAATGCACTCCGAAAAATGAATGTCAGCACCCGTCTTCAGGCAGTCGCACAAGCGGTTCGCTTAGGGATTGTTGAATGATCGCAGCATGCGGATGAGCTTAAGGGGTTTATCTGCGCCATGCAAGCCCTCCGCCCCTACCTAGTTAGATAGGGTTGGCATATTTAGGGGCATTTTTTGTCGAATTTTTTCGTTACAGAGACCCTGTGTGCAGGCACACCCTGTGGCTTGCAGACATTAGATTTTGGTGAACAATGTCAAGGCAAAAGAGGGAAAACTCACTTCTCAGTGCTAAGCTGCCCATCGCTCTTTTTTTGCCACCTCATTGCGGACTCCGCCAGACACGTACTTTCCATTTTCTTCAGGATACCCATGAAAATACAAAACAGACTCCCCTTGCCGCGCGGCTTCACGCTGATAGAAATGATGGTTGTGGTGCTGATTATTGGGGTGTTGGCAGCGCTCATTGTTCCCAATGTGCTGGAGCGGGCGGACGATGCGCGCGTTACGGCGGCGCGAACCGACGTCAACAACTTGATGCAGGCGCTCAAGCTCTACAAGCTTGACAATCAACGCTTTCCGACGAGCGAGCAGGGCTTGCAAGCGCTGCTCACCAAGCCCACCAGCGGGCCGATTCCCGGTAATTGGAAGCCCTATTTAGACAAGCTGCCTAACGACCCCTGGGGCCGCCCCTATCAGTACCTGAATCCGGGCGTCAAGGCCGAGGTGGACGTACTCTCCTTTGGTGCGGATGGTCAGGCCGGGGGAGAGGGCAAGAACGCCGATATCGGCTCTTGGCAATGAGTTTTTCTGCGCCGCAGCGGGCTGGCGGTTTTACCTTGCTGGAGATGTTGGTGGTGGTCGCCATCATCGCTTTTGCAAGCGTAGGGGTGAGCTTTGCATTACGCGACTCCTCCCAAGCCCAGTTGGAGCGTGAAGCGCAGCGCCTGGCCGTGTTGCTGGAGGCTGCCCGCGCGCAGTCGCGCGCCAGCTACACGCCGGTGCGCTGGCGCAGCACCGAAAACGGCTTTGTGTTTGACGGTTTGGCGCCAGTCGTCACCGAGTGGCTGTACGCCAGCACGCGGGTGCAATTGGCCAGCACAGGCTCGGCCCCCGTGTTGGTTCTTGGGCCCGAGCCTTTGATCGGCCCCCAGGTCGTGGTGCTGATGCAAGGGGAGCGGGTACGCAGGGTGGCCAGCGATGGGCTGCGCCCGTTCAAGCTCAGCCCATGAAGCAACAGGCTGGCTTTACCCTGATCGAGGTGCTGGTGGCGCTGGGCATTGTGGCCATTGCGCTGTCATCGGGCATCAAGGCCAGCCAGTCTTTGAGTGCGAACGCGCAACGCCAGAGCGATGTGTTGCTGGCGCAGTTGTGCGCCGAAAACCAATTGATTGCCCTGCGCTTGTCGCGCCAGTTGCCATCCGTCGGAGCGCGCAGCTTTAGCTGCGAGCAAGCGGGCCTGTCCTTTAACGGCGTACTGACCGTGGCCGCCACGCCCAACCCTGGCTTTCGGCGCGTGGACGCCCAGGTGAGCGATGCGCACTACCCGGTGCTGCGCCTATCCACCGTGTTGGGGCGCTATTGATGCCCGCCCGGTGGATGCCTGCCCGGTTGGCGTCTGCCCAGCGCCAGGCGCGGCAAGGCGCGTTTACTCTGGTTGAGTTACTGGTGGCGCTGTTTGTGATGGCCTTGCTGGCCGTTCTGGGCAGCCGCGCACTGGACAGCATGGTGCACACCCAAGACATCACGCGAACCCGCTCCGACGAGGTGTTGAGCCTGAGCTTGGGTCTGACGCAGTGGATGGCCGATCTGGACGCGCTGCAAGAAACGCAACGCCTACCCAGCCTGGATTACACCGGCCGCGCCTTGCGCTTGACCCGACGCGACGCCTATGAGCCCGACGCCCGGCGCGTGGTGGCCTGGTCCAGCCGGGCAGTGGACGGAAAAAACCGTTGGCTGCGCTGGCAATCGGGGCTGTTGCACACCCGTGCTGAATTGGATACGGCGTGGATGGCCGCTGCGCTGTGGGCGCAAAACCCGGACGACGCAGCGCGCCGCGTGGAGGTCGTGGTAGCCGATATCGACCAGTGGCAGTTGTATTACTTTCGGGGCGGGAGCTGGACCAACCCCTTGTCTAGCGACGCCGCTGGCGCCAGCACAGCAAACGCTGCGACTGCACCCGGACTGCCGGACGGTATTCGTCTGGAGCTGAGTCTGTCTGCGCCTCAAGCGCTGAGCGGAAAAGTCATACGCGACTGGATACGCCCCAGCTTTAGCGCCAGCTCCCCATGAAGCCAAGCCGCCCGCATGCCATGCCAGCCAGACAAGGTGGAGCCGCCTTGTTGATGGCCATGCTGGTGGTGGCGCTGGTAGCCACCTTGGCCGCCAGTGCCTTGTGGCAGCAATGGCGCAGCGTGGAAGTAGAAGCAGCCGAGCGTGACCGCATGCAAGCGCGCTGGATACTGAATGGCGCGCTGGACTGGGCGCGCCTGATCCTGCGCGAAGACGGCGTCAATGGCGGGCCCGATCACTTGGGCGAACCCTGGGCACTGCCGCTACAAGAAGCGCGCCTCCGCTCTTTTTTGGCAGTGGACAAGAACAACAACAGCAGCGACAACAACGACAGCGACGACGCCTTCCTGTCGGGCCAGATTGTGGACATGCAAGCGCGGCTGAATGCCAACAACTTGGTGCGCGCCGGGCAGACCTCGCAGCCCGACTACCGGACTTGGAAGCGCCTGTTCGACGCGCTGGGCTTGCCCGCCGGGGAGCTGAACAGCTTGGTCAGCCAATTGCTTGTCGCAGCCGACGGCGCCGGGGCAGACGCGAACGCCCCCCTGCCGCCGCAGCGGGTCGAGCAGTTGCGCAGCGTAGGCTTGTCTGACGCCAGCCTAGAGCGGCTGCTGCCCTATATCAGCTGGCTGCCTGCACCTGGAACCAAGCTCAACCTGAATACCGCCAGTGCCACCGTGATTCAGGCCAGCACCGGGTGGGACCGAGCCACCGCGCAGAAACTGGTGGACCACCGTGGCGCAGCACCGCTGCAAAAATTGGACGACGTGCGGGCCCTGGTTGGCTCTGAACGCGCCAGCGCCATCGACGACAGCCTGCACAGCGTGGCCAGCAATTTCTTTGAAGTGCAGGGCCGGTTGCGCTTGCAAACGCGCGTGGTGCAAGAGCGTTCGCTGGTGCGGCGAACGGGGCAGGACGTGCAAATCCTCTGGCGCGAATCGCTTCCCGCCGGAGCGGCCAGCCAGGCACCTGACGCAGACTCCTAAAATCAAGCCATGTCCAGTTTGATCCTGACTCTGCCCCTGCCGCTTGCCACTGCTGCGGCGGAATGGCCTTACGTGCTCAGCGTCGATGGCGTGTCACCCTCACAACACGGCAGTACCGTTTTAAGTTTGCTGCCCCAGGCAGACGAATGGGTATTGCTAGTCCCCACTCAGGCCCTGTCTTGGCATCGGCTGACGCTGCCCAAAGCGCCACCCAAACGCATGCGCGCCGCCTTAGAAGGCGTGCTGGAAGAACAGTTGCTAGACGAGCCCGGTGCGCTGCACCTGGCACTGGAACCCGGCGCACGCCCAGGCACGCCCGCGTGGGTGGCGGTGTGCGACTTGGCTTGGCTCAAGCAGTGCCTACAACTGCTAGACGCCGTGCCCCACCCCCTGCTGCGCCTGGTGCCTGAACACGCACCCGCTACCTCGCCCCTTGCTGAGCCGCAGTTTTACTTGGATGGCCAGCCGGAGCAGGCGTGGCTAACGCGCGTGGATGCCGAGGGTGTGCTGCGCCTACCCTGGTCAGCCCAGTTGCCCGCACCTTCCCAAGCGGTGTGCGCCGAGCCAGCGGTGGCTGAGCTGGCCGAGCAGTGGTTACAACGCAAGGTCGATCTGGTGCACCCGGCACAACGCGCAGCCCACAGCGCCCGCAGCGAGTGGGACTTGGCGCAGTTCGGCTTGCTCGATACCCAAGGCGCGCGGCGTGCGCGGCGCTGGTGGGGTCGCGTGCGTAAGTTGCTGTATGAGCCGCGCTGGCGGGCTTGGCGCTGGGGCACGGTGTGCTTGCTCGGCGTTAACCTGATCGGGTTGAACGCACTAGCCTGGACCGAGAGCCGTGCCGCAGCGGCGCAGCAAGCGGCACTCAATGGGCTGCTGACCCGCAGTTTTCCGGCCGTCAAGGTGGTGCTGGATGCCCCTTTGCAAATGCAGCGCGAGGTGGACAAGCTGCAAGCCGGTAGCGGAGCGCTGAGGCCGAATGACCTGGAGGCCATGTTGGTGCGCCTGGGGCCCTTGTTGGCGCCCGGCAACGCGCCCACCGGCCTGCGTTACAGCCGTGACGAGCTGAGCCTGCTGGGCTTGAACCCCGGCTTTGCGGCGCCGCTACAGGCCCCACTCAAAGCACTGGGCTACGCCAGCCGCATGGACGGGCAACGGCTGGTGCTGCGAGCAGAGGCCGCGCCATGAACCCGGCACAGCCCCTACTCGCCCAAGCCCGGCAGCGTTGGCAAACGCTGGCGCGGCGCGAGCAGGCGTGGGTCTTGGGCGGCGCGACGCTGCTGGCCCTGCTGGTGCTGTGGCGGGTGGGTGTGGCACCGGCCATGCAAACCCTGCGGGCACGCGCGCAGGAACAAGCCCAGTTAGACGCCCAAATGCAGCGCATGACCGAGCTCGCTGCCCGGGCACGGCAACTGCAAGCGCAACCCAAAGCCGCCTACGATCAAAGCCTGGAGGCGCTAGAAGCGGCGGTGCAGCAGCACCTGGGTGCGGCAGGCCAGCTCAGCGTAGTGGGTGAGCGCGCCTTGGTCACGCTCAAAGCCTGCTCGGCGGAGGCCCTCGCGCAATGGCTGATACAGGTTCGGCTCAACGCGCGCCTGCTACCCAGCGAAGCGCAACTGGATCGCAACGGCGCGCAATGGAGTGGCAGCATCGTGCTTGTGCTGCCCGCGCGGACATGAGGCTAGGCGATGCAGCTTAAAACACATGCCGGCTGGGCCTGGGGCGGCGCAGCGGCCGGTTTGCTGGGCGGCTTGGTGGTATTTGCGCCTGCGCATTGGTTGACCCAGGCGCTGGAAGGCGCCAGCGCGGGGCGGCTGCAGCTAGACGATGCGCGCGGCAGCGTGTGGCAGGGTTCGGCACAGCTGACGCTCACCGGTGGTCAGGGTAGCCGCGACGCCAGCCGCTTGCCGGGCCGCCTGAGCTGGCGGCTGCGCCCGTCTGGCTGGGGTATGGAGGCGCAGGTGCAAGCCGACTGTTGCATGGCGCAAGCCTTGCAGATGCGACTGGGCTTGCGCTGGGGTGGCTGGCGCCTGCAAGTGGAGGCCGGGCGGTCCCAGTGGCCGGCCTCGCTATTAGCGGGCTGGGGTACCCCCTGGAATACCGTGCAGCCCGAAGGCAGCTTGTCGGTGGTAAACGAGGCCGTAAGCCTTGAATGGGCAGGGGGCCAAATGAAATGGAATGGCAGCGCGCATCTGGACGCACAAGACATCGCCTCTCGCCTGTCCACCCTGCGGCCCATGGGTAGTTACCGTCTGAGCTGGCAGGCGAACGCCGCCTTAAGTGACAACATGAGCGGCCCGACGATTGCACTGTCCACCTTGCAAGGCGCATTGCGCCTGAGCGGCAAGGGCGAGTGGATCGGTTCGCGGCTGCGTTTTGTCGGTGAAGCCAGCGCCGCGCCCGAGCGCGAGGCCGCGTTGGCCAATCTGCTCAATATCATCGGGCGCCGCAGCGGCGCCCGCAGCATCATCACCGTAGGTTGAACAATATGCCCTCCCGTTTTCGACTTGCCAGCATCGGCTTGGCCATCGTCACCCTCATCATCGGTGCCGCCAGCCTGCCCGCTGTCGGCGCGCCGCCATCCAAGCAGGGCAGCGGCATCCCCCGCGCGGATGAAGCGGTGAGCCTGAATTTTGCCAACGCCGATATCGGTGAAGTCGCGCGCGCCATTGCCGTGATGACCCAACGCAATGTGGTGGTGGACCCACGCGTCAAAGGCAGCGTCACGCTGGTGACCGACCGGCCGGTGTCGCACCTGGCTGCCTACAACCTGTTTCTGAGCGCCCTGCGTTTGCAGGGCTATACGGTGGTGGAGTCTGCTGGCCTGTACAAGGTGGTGCCCGAGGCCGAGGGCAAGCTACAAAGCGACAGCGTGGTGGTGGGTGCTGACAACGGCAAAGCGGCTGGCAATCAGATTCAAACGCAAATTTTTCGGCTTACCCACGAAAACGCCAACAACCTGGTTCCGGTGTTGCGCCCCCTCATCGCCCCCAACAACACCATCAACGTCAACCCCGGCAACAACTCTTTAATCATCACCGACTACGCGGACAATTTGCAGCGCATGGGCCGCATCATTGCCACGCTGGATCTGCCCAACGCCACGGATGTCGAAATCATTCCCCTGCAACATGCCGTTGCCGCCGACTTGGCTAGCCTGGTGCAGCGCCTGAGTGAAGGCGGCGGCAGCGCCGTTGGCGCGGGGGCCCCTGGGCAGGCCGACAACGCGTACCGCACCACCGTTATCGCCGAGCCGCGCAGCAACGCCCTGATCGTGCGCGCGGCCAATCCGGCGCGGCTGGCGCTCATCAGGTCGCTGGCCGAAAAGCTGGATCAGCCAGTCAGTCAAAACCCAGGCGGCAACGTCTATGTGGTGTTTCTGAAAAACGCCGACGCCACCAAGCTCGCCAGCACCTTGCGCGCCGCGATGTCCAACAGTGCCAGCGGCGCCGCTAGCACGCCCAGCACACCCACTGCACCGAGCGCGCCGGGCACGCCGCTGGGCAGCAGCACCAGTGGCGCCAATAGCAGCGCTTCTACCACCGGTGGACAGATTCAGGCCGATACGGCTACCAATTCACTCATCATCACCGCGCCGGAGCCGCAGTACCGGCAGTTGCGCGCCGTCATAGAAAAGCTGGATCAGCGCCGAGCCCAGGTGTTTGTCGAGAGCTTAATCGCCGAGGTGAATGCCGATAAAGCGGCCGAGTTCGGTATCCAGTGGCAAGGGCCTGTTGGTCAAAAAGGCGACGGCAGCATAGGCCTGTTGGGCACCAACTTCGGCAGCACGGCTGGCAGCAACATCATTTCGCTGGCACTCAACGGTGCGTCGGGCAGCGTCACCCCTTCTAACGGCCTTAACGTCGGTGTGGCCAGTCGCACCGGCGGCAAGTATGTGCTGGGGTTTTTGGCGCGCTTCCTGGAAACCAATGGCGACGGCAACATCTTGTCCACCCCCAATTTGCTGACCTTGGACAATGAGGAAGCCAAGATCGTGGTGGGGCAAAACGTGCCCTTTGTCACTGGCCAGTACACCAATACATCCTCCACCTCCAACAACACCGTCAACCCGTTCCAAACCATAGAGCGCAAAGACGTGGGCCTGACATTGAAGGTGCGGCCCCAGGTGAGCGAAAACGGCAGCATCAAGCTGGTGATCTACCAGGAAATCTCCAGCATTCAGGCTTCTTCCGTCAACTCCAGCACCGGGCTGATTACCAATAAGCGCTCGATTGAATCCACCGTGCTGGTGGAAGACGGCGGCGTGGTGGTGTTGGGCGGGCTGCTGCAAGACACCTATTCGGGCGAGCGCGACCAAGTGCCCGGCCTGGGTAATTTGCCCATCGTGGGCAACTTGTTCAAAACCGAGACGCGTAGCCGCAGCAAGACCAATCTGATGGTTTTTTTACGCCCGGTGGTGCTGCGCGACGCGCAAAGCAGCGAGGCCTTGTCCAGCGACCGTTACGAACAAATGCGCGGCTTGCAGCAGGCGCAACAGCCCGTGCGCCGGGAATTGCTACCGGTGGACGCCGCAGCCGTGGTGCCACCGCTGACGCGCAGTAACCCGGCCAGCCCTGCCACACCTGTTGCACCCGGCGCCAGCACGGAACCGGCTACGCCGCCCGCGTCGCCCGCACCCACGAAAAAATAAGGGCTTCTCTTTGCTCATGCGCCACCCCCTGCCCTACGCGTTTGCGCGCGGCCACCAGTTGCTGTTGGAACACGACGGCCATGCAGCCGTGCTGTGGCACGCCCAGAGTTCAAACCGAGCCGCTTTGAGCGAGGTGCTGCGTAAGTTTCCGCAGCTCTCGCTGCAAACCCTGGGTACCGATGAACTGGTGCAACGCATCAGCGTGGCCTACGCACAAGGCGAGTCCAGCGCCGCCACAGTCATCAACGAAGTGGAAAACGACGCCGATCTGAGCCGCATCATGCAGGAGCTGCCGGCGGTGGAAGACCTGCTGGAAACGGCTGATGACGCGCCCATCATCCGCATGTTGAACGCCTTGTTGACGCAGGCCGCGCGCGACGGTGCCAGCGATATCCATATCGAGCCCTATGAACGCCATTCCAGCGTGCGCTTCCGGGTGGACGGCAGCCTGCGCGAGGTGGTGCAACCCAATCGCGCCCTGCATGCAGCGCTGATTTCGCGCCTGAAGATCATGGCCGAGTTGGACATTGCCGAGAAGCGGCTGCCGCAGGACGGACGCATCAGCCTGCGCATTGGCACGCGAGCGGTGGATGTGCGCGTCAGTACCCTGCCCAGTGCGCACGGTGAACGTGCCGTGTTGCGGCTGCTAGACAAGAGCGATTCGCGTATTTCCTTGCCCTCCATCGGCATGCAGGGCGATACCCTCAGACGGCTGGAGGCGCTGATTGCCCAGCCCCACGGCATCATCCTCGTCACCGGCCCCACCGGCTCGGGCAAGACCACCACCTTGTACGCCGCACTGAGCCAGCTTGACGCCAGCAGCAGCAACATCATGACGGTGGAAGACCCGATTGAGTATGAATTGCCCGGCATCGGCCAGACGCAAGTCAACACCAAGATCGACCTCAACTTTGCCCGTGCCCTGCGCGCCATCTTGCGGCAAGACCCGGACATCATCATGATTGGCGAAATACGCGACTTTGAAACCGCGCAAATTGCCATCCAATCCTCTCTCACCGGCCATCTGGTGCTGGCCACGCTGCACACCAACGACGCGGCCAGCGCCGTTACCCGCCTGACCGACATGGGGGTAGAGCCGTTTTTGCTCAGCTCCTCGTTGCTCGGCGTGCTGGCGCAGCGGCTGGTGCGCAAGCTGTGCAGGCACTGCCAGGGCACGGGTTGTGAGGAATGCGGCCACACCGGCTACCAGGGCCGCACGGGGGTGTTTGAGCTGCTGATTACCGACGACAGGCTACGCGAACTGATACACAACCGCGCCAGCGAGGCCGATGTGCGCAGCGCCGCCCTGGCTCAGGGCATGGTGTTGATGCGCGACGATGGCGAGCGCTTGGTGCGCCAAGGCGTGACCTCGCGCGCCGAACTGGTTCGCGTGACGCGCGATTAAGGTCGCGCCGTGTGCGGCGGCGCCTAGAGCCGCCTAGAGCCACCTGTAGCCACCTGTAGCCACCTGTAGCCGCTTGGAGGGGGTGCCGATCAGACCTTTTAGGTGCTGGCGGCGTTACACGTTGTAGAGTTGGCCGCCCTCTTGCCGGGCCACACCGCTGCTGCACAGCTCCTGTAGCATGGCTTGCGCCCAGTCGCGCAGCGCGATGCCCGAAAAGTAGCGGGCTTGCAATTGCAGCAACACGCGTGACGAGGTGGCCCAATCGAGAAACACAGCCACATCCGCCTGCTGAATCTCCAGCAAGCGAAACTTCATTAGCACCTTGACCGCGTGGCGCGCGTGTCGCTCCGGGCTTTGCGCAAAGCTGTCTAGGCGGCGCCGTGCCGCCGCCAAACTCTCAGCCACCGTGGCAAACACGCGGCCATGCCCCGGAATCACGTGCGCGGGATGCA
>Ga0136644_10000771_pt1 | contig 25592 bp, 33 predicted proteins | sample C_130820_EF_Meta_FD_94780 | JGI IMG/M metagenome (GOLD analysis project Ga0136644, IMG submission 94780) | Freshwater microbial communities from Lake Croche, Canada to study carbon cycling - C_130820_EF_MetaG (v2) (version 2) | ecosystem: Environmental > Aquatic > Freshwater > Lake | place...
CTTTTTCGCACACTCTTTGCCAACGTGAGACCCGTTGAAGAATGACAAGGCAACGCTTGACACCCGAACCGCGCCGGCCCCGCCAAAAACGGATTCGTTTCGGCCAAAGAGATGGGGGAGTAGCGGGCAGCAATGCTGACCCGTCTATGGAGTATTTAGGGTCGATTGAGACGGGAAGTAATACACAACGTGGAGCGAATAAGGTGGGGCTACACGAAGATGCAAACAAAGGGACGTTGGTCCCAGTTTTTCATTCATGGCACTCCAGTTAAAAACGGATTCTTTTTGGCCAAAGATATGGATGTTGGGTGGGCAAAGAGATCTCACCCCCTCACCGGAGAGTCAAAAGAGTACTTGAAAGGAGCGCCATATTTTTCATTTGAAAACGAAATCATTTTTTACAACAACAGTAGGAGTATACAAGGTTGAAGATTACTTACCTTGTATTAAAAGAGATGTGTGAGCACAAGAAGTTTACGATCATTGGCTGGCTTACCGGCTACCTGAACGGGGACATGCATTATCGCACGCGGTACAGCTGTGACGCGTGTGGGCATGAGTGGATGGACGACTGAAGTCCACAACAAAACACAAAACAAAAGAGCGATATGCTCAATTTTTCATTAGAATACACACACACATACTAAAACATAGGAACGTATCCTGAAATTGCGAACGCTTTTTACATTTGGGAGGAATTGAAGTGCAGTCGTGTTGTAGTTGGAAGGAACCTTGAGGAACACGAATGAAGGACGATATGGGCCACTCAACACATCCTCCAGCCAAACATCTAGACGTGTACTTCCAAGAAAGAGTTCAACGTTGTCAAGATTACGGTAGTTCGGTCCTCCCCACGGAGGGTCTATGTACAGGACATCACTCGCCCAGTTGTACACATTGATACAATCGCCAAAGTAAAGAACAACATTTGAGAGTCGGTAAACTTCAACGTTGTTTTTCAAGGCATCAAAGTTGTCTTTGGAGTATTCGATGGAATGAACTTCTCGAAAATTCAATGCAAAATTGATTGTATCCCCACCGACACATGCAGTTGCATCGGTTATAGATTTCTCTTTAAGCTTGCCAACAGTACTTGTCATGATGTTGATTATATGATCGCCATCACGACGACGTGTTACGCTATAAGTGCCTTCTTCAGTGAGACGAAGTTTAGAATAATCAATGTCCCTACGAGGAAAAATATCCTCCATTATCATCCTAGTGATTATCTCTGTAAGTAAAAAGTGGACCTTCCGGCCCGAAATATTTATGGTATACGATTCATCACAGTCCAAAGAACCGCATAACTTTATCTAGAACCATTCGGCGTTTACAGTTCTTGCACTTTGCAATACCGTCGCCGATCATCAGATTATCGCTACCACACTTCTCACAATTCATTCTGTAAGACTTGACATCCATGTATGTGATAAAACCAATTTCGTTTTTAAAGGTATGGTAACAACTTATTAATATACATGTCAACCTTAATGCGGTCAGATGGTTTCATGACATATGCCTTCCAATCATCTAGTATATCAAACCATTCCAGCAATGTATCCCGGGTTGGAAGACCTATCCATTCGGGCCAAGGCCATTGCCAGTATCCATCGAACTTTCCTAAACGAAAACAGAACCTACCACCACGATCATACAGTGCAGCCTGTTTGTATTGCGGCCATACTCTCGCTCCAACAGTCAAATTGTCCACACTGATTGTTGGTCGTGGAGTTTCATCCATAGCATTACTATTGATGTATGAAATGGTAATTTGTTCGTTTTTAGTGCTTTGATGAACATGCGAAACATATACCATATAAGAGATCTTCAGGTTTGAACAGGTTCCAGCAGTGAGCGCACACGTCCATTATAAAAATGGATTTATTTTTGGTAACAAGAGGGGGTATTAGGGCGACGGCTCTCGCAGGATGACGATCCTGTGTTTCTGGAGCGCACACGAGATCTAAAAAGTAAGGATGGTGCGCACATACTGTATGCGGGGAAGAGGGCATACAGGGCCAAACGGGGCTGAACGCAATGAAACCAGTAATGGTGGATGAGGAGGTCAGCACACGGGATAGCGATGGAAGGAGCTATTCTGGGTTAACGAAAAATGCTGGGGAATATTTTTCGTTCTTGAGTAGGAGTAATGGTCAAAAGCAAGAAGGGAGGTGATATCGTAGACAAGTTCCTGAATGGAACGAATTGGAAATGGGGAAACTTCAACATGCTCCCCATCTTTTTCGGTGTAGTGATGGCAACGATTGATGTAGTGATGATGGGAGCTGTAAAAATGACGCACGAAGGAACACTGTCACACGCGTTTGGTGTTCCGTTTGCGCTGTTCTTTTATGCGCTGGAACCACTCATCTTCCTCAAGGCGATGAATTACGAAGGTATGGCGGTAACGAACTTGATTTGGAATCTGGCCAGTGACGTCATAGTAACGTTACAGGGCATCTTCTTTTTCGGAGAGTCGATTGCTGGAATGCGTTGGGTGGCAGTTGGAATGGCTTTGGTTTCGCTGACGATCTTTGCGTATACCGATAAAGACTAATCTAAAGCAAAAACTTATCAAGACTAAAATAAGAAGTGGTATGAAACCACAGACACTTACTCCGAAAGAAGAAGCTTATATTATTGCTTATATTGCTATGTATGACAGCTGTGATAAGAGAACGTGCTGGAAAAATGTTGCAGATATAATCAACAAATACGGGGTACGTCGAACTAGAATCGTATATAGAGGTCACTCAAAAAAGGATATAATAATTAAGCATACAACACCGTTTATATCAACAACCCCAAACAAGCATATGGCGGATTTATTTGTAGAACGAAATTGGTCTTTATCTGAAGATGAACAGCGGGTGGGTCACCTTTTTAAAATACATCTGAAAAATGTAAAATCATTAAGCACACGCGATATTCAATATACATTTGCAAAGGAAGTAATAGAACAACTTCGTAAAATAAACAATGGACAGATCATTAAAAAAGGCGACAAAACTTACACTTTTGATGAGTTTTCTCTAAAAATTAAAAGAATTATACGGGAGTTAGTATTTGCAGACGAAGCACAAAATGGTGAAGAAATACTCGTACTAACGGGTGGAACATTTTATAGTGATTCAACCATGAAACGAAAAGGATTTATGCCATTACATGAGACAGATTTTGAAACTTGGTACTCATTTGATTCTTAAATGACTAATAATCCAAAGCAAAAATATCAAATTCTCTTAAATATGTACTCTTCATACCCTTCAATGTGAGCTTCTGGAGCTTTTCCAGTTCTCGTTGGAGCGAAGGACTCAACGCTTTTTTCTTTTTGGATGGTTTTGGAAGGAAGGCAAGAATGAGACCAACAATATCGTCAGGTAGTTTATCTTTGACGGCTTGTGGAAGGAACATCCTTACCCCTTGATGCGTTTATAATTTCAAAGGCCGGCAAGGAATATCTTTAGTAATAATAATGTTGGGTCACAAAGACTTATTTGTGTATGGCACTTTACTTGTGAACATCATATATGTATTTTTTGCACTCGGATTTCTATCAGACAAACCAGATTACGTAGACACGATAGAGTTCTGGCTGAAAGCTTACATGGGAGTATATCTCGTATGGAGATTCAATCCATTATATCCTCTAACATTCAGCGATTTTGATCGTAAAGTCATATTCTCCGCAGGCTCTTTCTTATTCACAATCACGATTGTGGAAGTATATCTCATTCCACACGTGAACGCATTCAAAGGACTCATCTTCACATCAAAAACGGAATAAGTGTCTGTCACATGAAAATCGAGTTAAGATGTCTATATCGCGAGAGTATCTATTGAATCTGTCAGAAACTCCAAGAGATTCTGCTAGATTCTATGCCGATTGTATTATTGGTGACGTTAAGCTATACGCAGAAGAGGGTAGGACTACATACATAAGCCCACCTTTTCCAAAGAAATGTATGAGCATGTGTCGAAAAATTCTGTACGAGTTATGTCTGGCTTTCCCGGATGTTCATATATTCACGATGAGAGATGTTAGAAGTACCGACACCTATATTGTTCTTGAATGGTCAACAGAGTATATATACACGTACCATTCGGTATAAGTAATCATACAAAACGGATTTAAAAAGTCCAATTTTTACTTGATCATTATTGGCATTAGCAACAAAATGTCAGCATGGTGGAAGAATCACTACGCGAACCTTGATAAGTTCTTCAAGGAGTATGAGTTGAATTTGTACTTACCGAAGTTCTTTGACGGTTTCTTTGGCGAAGATCGGACATGGGTTGCTGGCGCACTCAAAGCTGTTCTCCCCGCTGGTCGTTTGACCGACGAGGAGATTAGCGAGGTTGCGTATTCCCTGTGGGGGTACGCACAGCACCACACTCTAGATCTTGAGAAAGCAACTGCCCGCCTAATTGCGGTGGAGCAGAGCATGAAAGGAACGGACGATCCGATTACAGTACATATGGACTGAACGCTAAACCCAATAAAACGACTAGGACAGCAATGTCCACGTTACGAACCAACTTTTTATACTTCAGGGGAAGTTTCTCGTATTCTTGGGAGTAGTGAGCAGGTTTAGCCCAACCGGTAAGCCATCCCAAGAAGGTAGGACGCAAACGATCGTTACAATCAAAAATTAAATCGTACCATGCCATCAGGACGTAGGAAAGAGATGCCAGGATGAACCCCAAGACAAACTGGTGTTGCCAGCGTTTAGGATGAGGGAGGAACCATACTGCCAACACAAAGCCTGAAAACACCAAGCACTTTGGATTGAGATAAAGAGGAGTTCCAAAAAGACCGCCACCCATTTGTGTATATATCAGGAATTCATCCACTCATCAACTTGCTCTTTCAGTCCGGGAATTTCGGAGAACATAAGAAGTTGATTCTTGAACTTCATGTTCTTTTTATGGTTGAAACAACTGAAGTTCTCAAGAACTCGAAGAAGTTCGTCATTGTGGATGTAATCTTTGGCATTCATGAGAAGACGCTCACATTCGGCGGGCGGCTTGGTCTGGAGAAACGTAGCAATACGGTCAGGCATTCTTGTATGAAGATATCACATTATGTGAAGACCAAATCACGAATAGACAGCATATCCAATAGAGTAAATACCAAGTAAGAGGGCGAACACTAATTGTATGGGATTTACTCGCTGGATATAGAAGAATAGACCCATCATTGCCGCCATCATGATTGAGTCTCCGACCAAAGTAGCTACTCCTCCGCGATTGACGTATACTTTGAACAGATCTATGATAGCATTTTCGCCTTTAGGTAGGGGTATGATGACAAGGTAAAATAGAAGAACGTCATGAAGAATCTGATAGATGATTGCAACTAAAAACACTAAAAATGGTGACGTTTTGGGCATAGTAAAAAACGCCAGCATGATCACGAGAATGAACACTAAACAATCAAGTAGAGACCCAACCAGCTTATATGTTTCATACCACTCATTCAAAAAGGGATTCAGAACAAAAACCTTTTTGGTGATCATGATCACTAGAAAATCTATCCACACAACGGCCGTTGCAATCGCTAGTAGGTTCATTATATTTGTTCCATCTTTTTCGCTTCGATTTTTGGATTGTTGATTGCCAGTTTATACTTCGCACTCAAATGAAAGTCGAATGTGCACTGATGATCTTCTGGAACTTTACATTTCAGACAGACCTTGTGTCCACACTTACATTCAATGAGTATGTGCGACTTCTTTTTACAGAACTCACAACGATCCATTATGTTAAACGTGCCTCAAACTTTAGATGCTGCTTGCTTCGCCAAAGTTCATCCATTTTCGTCTTCTGATTCTGTAGCTCGGCCTCTTCGGCCCACTTCTCTTCGATACGCCGATCAAACTCGGCAAGTTTCTTACGGTCGCCACACTTCCTCACTTCCTTGTACTCATGTAGCTCTTCACGAATGGCCTCAATCTCCAGACGCTTGGAGTCAATACGTTCATCAATGGTATCTCGGGGGCGAGGAGGCATACTCTTCATATACTGTTCCCACTCATACTTCATCAGATCGCGCAGATCCTTACGCTCCTTCGCGCGCATTTCTTCGATATGACCGTCGGTTAAATCACGAACTGCAAATTTGAACAGGGGCTTGTCATGAATGTAATCCAGAGGTGCGATCACTTCGCGCACACGCTGGGAATACGTTCGGCGATACGCATACAGCTTCCAAAAGGTGTTATCATCGGCATACGCTAGAAGATCATGGATGTCCTGGGTCGTATGAAACCAGTCTCGACGAAGTAGGAAATCTAGGTCATCAAATGACATATACGGGGACTCCATTTTAGTAATATAAATGATCGTACGACTGCTAGATTCGTTTTTCAGGTCATAGAATAATGGTCAACACAAAGTTACCTGAACTGGCCGAAACGAGGGCCCAGACTTTACCTGCAGCCAGTTTAGAGTCTCTGAAACTCATGCGCGAAGAACAGTGTTCTCGTGCATCACAGGATTTCAAGCTGCAACCAGTGCAGAGATTTCTTCGGCGTGTAATGAGTCCCGACTCACCAACGAGAAGTTTGCTCATGGTTCACGGAACAGGAGCGGGAAAGACGTGTTCGGCGATTCAGATTGCCGAAGAGTATATTATCCGCCCAGAGTTCCAGGACAAACGTGTGCTTGTCCTAGCAAATCCTTCCATTCAAGAAAACTTCAAGAGCCAGATTTTTGATGTTTCGCGCGTAGATCCAGAGGGTGCTGTGTTGTCACAGCAATGTACTGGGCGCAAATATCTTGAAATGCTGGAGCGTTCAAGTGACGAAACTCTGCGGTACACGGATCGCGCAAGTCGAACCCGAATTGCTGCACGAGCAGCGCGCATAATTTCTGAATTCTATGAGTTCTTTGGATACGATTCGTTCGCAAACATGATTGACAATGAAATTGCGAAACGGTCGCCGACTGAACAGATCAAATGGATTCACGAGATGTTTGATAATCGTTTGATCATTGTGGATGAAGCGCACAATCTTCGCGAAACAACAACAGAAAGCACGGCGTCCAAAAATATCGGACGAGTGATGGAACGAATCCTGCAAAATGCAAACGGTATTACGCTGGTTCTTCTTACAGCTACACCAATGTACGACCAGTACGACGAAATCGTATACTACTTCAACTTGTTCCTGTGGAATGAGAAACGTCTTCCAACAAACAAAAGCATTAAACCATCGGATATGTTTACGGACTCTGGCGAATTCAAAGAAGGCAAGGAACAGGAGTTTCGCAGACTGTGTCAAGATTATGTATCGTTCAGCAAAGGAGAGAATCCGTTCACGTTCCCTTTCCGCTTACCGCCTCCAGAAAACATCACGGCCGAAATTGATCGTGAAAAGGATGTAGACGGAAACGCAATTAAGGATCATCGCAAATTCTTGAAACTTACGAAATCATTTGTTCATCCGAACCAGGAGCGCGAACTCAAGAAACTGTCATCAAGCTCTATCATTACATCCGAAGGATCTGTCACAGTGTGTGCTTTTCCGGATGGCAAGACGTTTCGCGAAACGTTCAACAAGACTGGCGAACAGTATTCTTACAAAGGAGAACAGTTCTTGGCACCATCAAAGGTTTCGCTGTACAGCTCAAAGTTTGGATTAATTACGCGTATTCTGAAAGAGACGGACGGGATTGTGTTTGTGTATTCGAATATGGTAGAATCCGGCGCACAACTGTTTGCGATGTGTTTGGAGGAGCACGGATACGAATCGGCAATTGGAAACCCACTTCTGAAAGGAACCTCTGACGAAATCAAGCGTGGCTCAAAAGGAAAATACGTTCTGTTTACATCCGAGACATCGGAGATGGATATTCGCCGTTCGCTGGATAGATTGCGCAACAAATCAAACATGGATGGATCGGATATTCGAGTGGTGATCGCTTCGCCGAAAGTGTCAGAGGGTGTGGATTTCCGGTACGTGAGACAGATCCATGTACTGGATCCATGGTACAATATGAGCCGCATTGAGCAAGTATTGGGGCGCGGAATGCGCATGTGTTCACATGCATTACTGCCATTTGAGGAACAGAACTGTACGGTTTATTTACATGTGTGCAGGTACCCGAAAGGTAAACAGGAAACGCTGGACGAGTATGTGTACCGAGTATTCATTGAAGCCAAGGCCCAAAAAATTGCGAAAGTGAAGAGGGTGGTCATGGAATCAGCAATGGATTGCGAACTGCAAAATTCGGTGAACAGTTTACCAGACGACTGGCGCAATGAAAAAGTTCCTCAAATACGTTCGCAGGATAAGAAGGAAGTGAAGTTATCGTTGAGTGAAATGTTTGCACCGACGTTCGAAGATAAGATTTCAGGAATCGTGTGTAAGTTAGAGCCTTCAGAACCGGATCGTTCACATTCACGCCCACTGTCGTCCATATTGGATATCCGGGACGAAGTGTTCGACAAATTGATTAAGTTATTCAAACAAAAACCAATTTGGAGCTTAAAGGATTTATCCGGTCATCCAACATTGAAAGAATACGATCCCAGTGTGGTGGTGTATCTCATTCAGAATGCAATAGACACGCCTTTGAAAGTAGGAGATGGAATTCTGGAAACGAAGGGAGATTTTGTGGCATACAGAACTGGAGAAAACCAAACAATGTTGGAGCGCATACTTCAACAACCGAAGTACAAAGAAATCCCGATTTCAGATTTTGTAGTTGATGAAGATGAAACAGAGGTTCCATCATTGGACGCAAAACGCGCAGAACTTCCAGAGTATGTAAAAACATTTTCGACTGACATTCAGGACTGGTACATTGTCGACGTAGTTCTCACGAAGCAAGAGAAGATGGCATTCGTGCTAGAAGGATCTTGGGACAAACCGTATTCTAAACCTCTGAAGACTGGCAGTATATACATTCTGGGTCTGAATCGAGTATTCGATTCCGATTTGAATCCAGTCGTACCGGTAGGTGAACAGTTGGACGAGTACAAGCAGTGGCGCAGAGTTCTGGAAGACAGATTCATTGCACGCAAATCTGATATTTTTGCGTCCATGAAAGACGACAAACTCATTTTTAACTTGAACCCAAAATCGGACGTAGTTGAAGTGATTGGCCGGACGAAAACAATTGGTGGGCAGGCGTGTGCATCATTCAAAGAAGAAACACTGAACAGTTTTGCAAAATGGTTGAATGGCAAGGGGTTTCCTGAAGAAGCCAAGGGCAAGAAGGACAGATGTTTGTACATGAACTTCTTGATTCGCGAGGCTATTTTGGCAGGAAAGCAAGGGTTGTACTGGATTACGCCGGAAGAGTTTGAGTCCTTGAATGAAAAGGGAAATAAGGAATTGAGAGAGAAGCTTAAGTGAAAAACCGATAATTTATTCCTAACCGAATGAATAACAAAATGGATCCTCTGTTTGAGCGCCGCGAGCTTGAGAAGAAGGTCCACATTGATTCCAAGTTTCTGCAGAAGAACATGCAAGCCTCAATCCTCGCCCAGCTCAAGATGAATTACGAAGGTATTTGTTCAGCGGAAGGGTTTATTGAGCGCAACAGCATTACGCTCGTAGACTATTCGCTGGGCCGCACAAATTACACGAAGAGCGGAGTGGATTACAGTGTTAAGTTTCAGGCGGATGTATGCTTACCTCATCCGGGACAGAAACTGAAGGCGCGTGTCACTGTACGGTCCAAGGTTGGAGTACATGCTGAAACTCCTCCTATCAAAGTCCTGATTCCCCGTGACCTGAATTTCGGGAACGAAGAGTTCACGCGAATTGAGGAGGGAGAGGATATTGAGTTCGAGGTTGTAGGTGCCCAGTTCAAGCAGAAAGATACGGAAATCATTGTGGTAGGTAAGTTGATGCGCACAGTGGAGAGCGTACCCGAACCCCAGCTTGGTAGTCCGGAGCCACTCATGGTCGCTCCAGTATCAACAGACGAAGGAGAGAAGCAGGTGGTGATTCTACCGACAATGACCGAGCCGGAGAAGAAGAAGCGCAGGCTGAAGAAGGGTGGTGATGCGGCTCTGGGACCTGACACTCTTCCACCTCCCCCAGTTTAAACGCGAACATCATAGAAAACTTAAATGAACACGTTCTCTCGTACTGTGAAGGAGACGCTCAAGGATCAGCTGGATAAGCTGGAGGCAAATGAACATCGCCAAATTTTTGATATTGTGCAGAAGTATACTCAAGAGTACACCAAGACGGAAAAGGGTATACTGGTGTCAAGCAACGTTCTGAATGACGAGTGTCTATCGGAAATCCAGAACTACGTGACTTTTTGCCTAGATCAGAAAAAGCGTATGGATGAAGATCAGAAGACTAGAAAGACATATGAACGCATGATACCCGAGTAAAAATGGACTGATTAAAGTCCAAGTAAAAAGATAATATTAGTATGGATATAATCTCCAAAGAGATTATTGGATCCATCGGCGACTTTGTCGCTGTTGCAAAGAAAGATCATAAAGCAGAGTTAGAATGTAAGCTGCTTTCTGATAAGATCCAGACGAAAGATGTGGCGGATCGTCTAATTAAAACTATTCAGGGTCTATCGATAGGATCTGTTGTGGAAACCCATAACATGACGTTCTCTTACCCTGATAAGACGCGAGTGAATGTCATGGAAACAGGTAACATCTTCAAGCTAGTATCGACCGGATCATTCAAGGACCTTCCATTGTCTGTTGAGCGTAAAGAGCCTTACTACAAGGGTACAAAGCGCGATGTCATCGATGTTCCCGAAGCGTCTTCGAAGTTCACGCTGCGAATGGAGACGCAGATCCGTAAAGATTGGCAAGGCGACCCGAACGATCCCAAGGCGCACGTCCGTCTCATTCATCGTCGTTCATTCAAAACGGCGTCGGAACTCTTTCGCATTGATTTCTCTATGATCAAGTCTCGTGGCGTGAACGTCAAGCAGAGTTTGAAGACGATGCTGAAGCAGCAGCCGAAGTACGAGTTGGAGATAGAATTTGTGAATCACGAGACGAAGATGGATCCGATTGTTGTCGTAGAAGAGTTCCAGAAAGTCATTATGACGATTCTCCAGTCGTTTTACCAGACATCGTTCGTACTTCCGGTCTCGGATATCCAGCGGTACATGCAGGAATTCAAGAGTTCGGGATTGAAGTTCTACAACCCGGTGACCATGATGCGACGACACTTGAGTTCAGACGTTCCTTACAATATTTCCAAGGGGTACACTGTCACAATTAAGGCGGACGGCGAGCGCGCAGGACTGTACGTGTCTCGTGACCGCAAGTTGCTGAAAGTGACAAAACGAGGAGTTACGTGGACGGGAATTACGGCACTGAACGATTCGCATATTGGCGATTTCGTGGATGGAGAGTACATTCTGGACAAGAACCTGTTCTGTATCTTTGATATTTACCGATTCCGGAACCGCGACGTCAAATCCCTTCCGCTGATGAAGACGGACGAAGATATGTCCATGAATTCTCGGTTGGGAGTTGCACGTGCGTTCATTGAAGATTTGAAGACGCAGTTCACGACAGCGTATTCTCTGATTGGACTGCGAGTCGAAACAAAACAGTTCTTTGCGGGCGATGGGACGACGATGGAGGAAGCGATTCGTACGGTACTGAATACGGAGTACGAGTTTGAGACGGACGGTTTAATCTTTACGCCCCGCGATACTGGAGTGGCGCCTACCGAAGATACCCGGGGAGATACGTGGACTCGGGTATACAAGTGGAAGCCGGCCGACCAGAACAGTATCGATTTCCTAGTGACGATTGATGACAAGGAAGGGTTCGATACAGTCTTGAACGTTCCTGCCAAGCAGGGACAGCTGTATGTGAGCCGCACACCGCGAGACGACAATATCATTTACCCGCGCGAAACGATGAACGGTGAGTATACGGAACCTACATTGCCAGAAAGCTTGTCAAAAGTCGCTGAAATGAATACGCGCATTCCTAGTGTGTTCCAGCCTTCGAGTCCTCGAGACCCAGACGCTTACCAGATCACAATCCCACTGAACGATAAGGGGTTAACAGTTGATCAGAACGGGGAGCGTGTAGAAACCAACACGATCATTGAGTGTGCGTACGATACGGAAACAAGGCGGTGGACGGTTATGCGTACGCGCTACGACAAGACGCACCAGTACCGTGTCCTACATCAACCACAGTATGGAAATGACATTTCCACAGCGGACTCAATTTGGACATCGATGCATGTCCCAGTCACAGACGAGATGATCATGTCGTTCACGACGGCTATGGCTGGTGTCAGTGTGGACGACGATTATTACCGCGACGATTTGAAGAGAAGTACGCGGGTGTTTGCAGATGTATACACCTTCCACAACCGCGTGAAGGAAGAACTGTACCGCAATGCGCTGGAGAAGAACCAAACTCTGCTGGAGCTTGCGATGGGCCGCGCTGGAGATTTACAAAAGTGGAAGAAGGCACACTGCTCCAAAGTTGTGGGAATTGATTTGTCGCTGTCCAACATTACGGCAGCCGTACAGGGAGCAGCAATTCGGTACATCAACGACAAGAAGAAGAATCCTCATTCATACGTTCCTCCTGCTCTGTTTCTGGAAGGCGACATTGCTCATTTCCCCCTGTTTGAGCAGGAAGATAAGTACATGCCCATCTTACTGGGAACGGAAGGGGCGCCGACAACGTACCTTGAACAGTTTCATGGATTACAAGAGTTTGATGCGGCAAGTTGCCAGTTTGCGATTCATTATGCGTGCGAGACAGAAGACACGTTCCGGAACTTCGTTAAGAATATTCACAAGTACTGCAAGGATGTGTTCTTCGGTACGTGTTTGGATGGACAGTCGGTGTACTCTCTCATGATGGGAAAGAAGACGCATCTGTTTGGGAACGAGAAGCAGTTGGCGGGAGAGTTCACGAAACTGTATGAGGACCGTGAATCGTGGACGGACGAGTTCGGTTTGGGAATCAAGGTGTTTCTGGAAAGCTTTGAGAAGCCTGCAGTCGAGTACCTTGTACCGTTCGGTAAGGTTGTAGATATCTTTGGAGAGTATGGGTTCACACTCCAAGAATCCAACTTGTTCTCGGAGTTGTATGAGAAACAATCAAATATCAGTTTGACGAAGGAGCAGCAGACGTATACGTTCATGAACAGGTCATTCATATTCAAGCGCACGGGAAAGAAGTCCGTGCCGGAACCAGAGCCTGAACCTCTGGCGGGCGAACCTGAACCCAAAGTTGACGAGCTCGCTGCGGCCCCGGACACTACGAAGAAGGAGAAGCGGAAACTGAAGAAGAAGACGGAAGAAGAGTTAGTACCTGTACTGTTCAATGTCGGAGACGAGACAGGCGGAGAGTTTATGGGATTCAGCAATGATGCGAAGAAGCAGGTTGAGATAGCAGGTACGACGTATCCTACAGTCACACACTATGTAGGAGCAATGGAAGCTCTGGAATCCAAGAATGATCCAATACATGCCAAGATCATGAGCGCGGCATCCGCCAAGGCTGCTAAAGCTTACCTCAAGAAACTCAACAAGAATGAGGCATGGGAATCCAAGAAAGACGAAGTGATGCGTACAGCAGTAAGGGCGAAATTCACTCAACATCCGGAACTTCGTACGAAGTTGCTGGATACCGGTAAGAGACCAATCGGGTTCGCGGACGCTCGTGATATTTACTGGGGAATCGGCACGTCTATGGATACCGATAAGGCGAGATCAGCATCAAAGTGGCGCGGACTGAATAAGCTGGGTAAGATCCTAGAAGAATTACGGTCGCGACTGTCGGAGGAGGCAAGTTAATCTAACACAAATGCACAAATGGAAGGCCGGTAAATGTCACAACTGGATGAGTAGGAATATTCGGCATATCGATTGGAAACGGTAGAGTCTCAACATTCGGAACACGCTGATCTACAAAGTCGTTGCGAATAAATGTGCACTCGAACACATTCGGTAGAAGTACACCGTCTACATAATATGTCTTGCATGCGTTGTTCGGGTGAACATGTACGAGTGTATGTGTCTTATTTAGATTCCTGAAAAGGTCAATAAGACATTGGTGTGTAACATTCGACAACCCCATAAAGTAATTGGGAAACAACTGAATTTCCCTAGGAGTATGTACTTCCAACACTAACTGCTTCACCTTTTTCATGTGAGCTTCGGTCAACACTGGAAAAAGGCGGAACTCATGTCCCTCGATATCGATCTTCATGAAAATATCAGAATACGGCTCAATTGTGCTGTGAAGATTCGTAATATAATTTGACTCGTACTCTCCCAGATTCTTTTGAACGAACGTGATGCGAGAATCTGCAGTTGGTAGTCCCTGCACAGTTCCGTCAAACGCAATACAGGGCATATCTCCGCACTTATCAAGAAATGCCTGCTCAAAGCTGATATCATCCAATATTCCGCCACTAATCAGGGCATCGTACTTTCCAGGTAGTTCGCATATAGAATACCCCCCATCATACGGCCTTCCGACTCTGGTCTTTTGATGGTCTGGAGTATACAGAGTCAAATTCTCCATTTCATTGTTACTAATGTACGCTATGTAAACTGTTGCTATATGTCTAAATCATCGGGCGGTGGAGGAGGTGGAAGAGACGTGCGAATCATGGTAGGAGAAAATCGTATGGGTGTTGTTTTTGCAGCGAACGGGTTCTTTACCGCAGTATTGTTGATTGTTGGGACCGTTAAGTTCATCCGCGTCATAGTATTCGCGTCTGGCTCTGGAGGGAATGTCATACTACGCTGACGCTCAAATGGTTGAGAAACACGAATAGGATTCTGTTTCACGTCCGGAAGTTCGTCGTGAAGTACAGATCGAGTAAGTGTTTGTTTTGGGCTGCGGCGACTGTAAGCTATGGCAAACGCTACACCCAATACTCCTACAACTGCTGCTCCAGCTGCAATTCCAGCGATAGCAATACTGGGACTCGTAGTTGACGAAATCTGTTGGGGGGCAGCGGCATTGAGAATGGTCATCGTGGGAGAGACGGTAGCGGTTCCAGTATAACTCCGAGTTCCAGTGATTGATATTGTGGGAGTATAACTTGATGTCCAACTTGACGTTCCTGTTCCTGATGGTGTTCCACCTGGCGTGAATGTATTTGAAGGAGACACTGTCGCAGATGACGAGGAGCCTGGAGAGTGAGTACGAGTATCAGTGGGAGTTACTGATCCGCCCCCAGAACGAGTGCGTGTGGTTGTTGCTGTAGCAGTTCCCAAAGCTGATCGGGTTGGGGAAATTGTACCAGTAGAAGAAGGAGCGCGAGTGCGAGTCGCAGTCGTAGTTGGACTAAGAGATGCACCTGCACGAGTTCTGGTTGCTGTAACGGTAGGTGTAGGGGATAAACCAGCACGAGTACGAGTCCCAGTTGCCGTAGGGGATGCGCCAAGTCGTGAGCGGGTTGCAGTATCGCTGGGACTAGGAGTGGACACCACAGCACGCCTTGATGGCGTGATTGTAGGTGTAACTAGACCTTGGGATCTTGATGGCGAAGGAATCGGCGATTGGCCGGTTGTTGTCATAGCAAATAGAGTTATCAAAAGATTGAATAACCTCATTTGTTATAGTCAGGGAAATTACCACTAAATAAGAGATAATCATTACGAAATAGTCCAAGAACGAACAGTCCTCAATTGTGAAAATGCTGTGGTGTTGATGTTGAGTCCGCCAGTCCTTTGATTGGCGATATTCAAAGTGCCTCGTGTCACACCCGTATTGAACAGGTCCGTAGCAATCGTATTTGCGGCAGTTTGTAAGATTAAATTATTACTTACGTCAACACGATTGATGTATTTACATTTATTGAGACCTACAACGGTGGCAATATTGTTTGAAGACACATACATGCTTTGCAATGTTACAGCTTTCGATACATCAATACTCGCAAGTCCCTGTTCTGGCTGAACGGATAAACTCGTAATTGTATTTGAATAAATCTGGAAATATGCGTCACTGAGATTCATTTCGCGAGAACACAGACCATCTTCTCCACCTTGAAATTGTTCTTTGCCAAACCCATAATCAACCGTTCCACTCCCACTCGCATTCCAGTAAAATATTCCTATGTCTAAATTTGGAGATAAGCGCATAACAATATTTGGAGGTGGGGGCAGAACATATCGTTGAAAGCCGCACGGCGATCGATCTTTCGTTATTAATTGATCATAAGGAACACAATTTTGGAGTCGGGTTGTGCGCCCAGTACGCGGATCGTATTTTGACACTGTTGACGCAAACATCTTGTCTTTGCTGATGCTTTGAACATTTCGCTGCGGACAATGCTGTAGATCCATTATTACCTGCGCAGATTCGGTATTTTGTATGTGCCACATGTAGGACGGCAAATTCCTACGAGTGGCGAATAGTTCAGAATAGGTCCTCCACCATTGCGTCGGTAAATATGTCTAACTTGACGGACCGGACATCCCGCTCCCATCTGTCTCTTTGTAATACTCGGCATATGATTTGACTGCTGGGGCTGGTGCTGCAGCACTGGTGCGCTGCTCCGGTGGAACATCGTCGCCAATAACAGGTTTCACGTAGCGATCAAATAACCGCTGCCCGATCTGACGAGATGCTTCGTCATCAGTCAGTTCACCCTTCTCAACTTGACGCTTGAGCGCCAACATATCAAAAAACGTTCCGTCCAACTTACCGGTAAAATGCATCTCGAAGATAGATGGGAACTCGTTATAGAGATGTTGATTATCGGCTACGACTTTATCCCGAAATCCCGCAGGGTTCGTGAGTTTCAAACCCTTATGGCGGCGCATACTGTAATCCATTTCACGAACGAGAGCTTGGATCTGGATAGATGTCAGAGGCATTTGTGTTATTTCTGCGCTATACATTAATATGCCTTCTACAGCGAACAATGGACAAATTGTGTTGAATAACGCTGATGCAGTTGCAGTGAAGCCTATGACGCTTCAGCAGGTATCTGGGAGTATTGCCCAAGCGGCAGCGGCAAAAACTGCGGCAGATTCGGCTCTGCAAGCAGAAACTGCCCAGGCATTAGGTGCTGGTCAGAAGGGGTCGGGGCGGCGCCGTACACGTAAGGGGCGTGGTCGTAAGATGAGGGGTGGAGCGGCAGTTCAGCCGGTGAACATCCCTACCGCGAACAGTATTCCGGGACAGAATCCTACAGATATCGCCCAGAAAGCCGTTGAGCAGCTAGCTGGACTCAAAGCGGCTAGTGCGTACGATAAGTTTGCGGACGCACAGCCAATGCAAGTGAATTCCACTACCATGAAAGGTGGATTCGTATTGCGAGGAGCCGAGGATCTATATCCTGGAAGCGGTACACAGTCAGACACAAAACGTAGGCGTAAGACAAAGAAAAAGCATGGACGCCGTCACCGGAGGACTCGTCGCGGGAAGCGTAGCAAGCATCATACTGTACGTCGTCGGCGCAGTCGCCGTGTTTAGTGGTATGTGGCAGACGATGAGCTCTCCTTTCATGCTGTATGTGTGGATGGTTGTTCTCACAGGTCTCACGGTAGGGCAGCTTGTGCTGTCTGGGTTCGTGGTGTCTGCGCTTGTGGCAGCACCTCAACAAGTAGAGACGAAAGTTGTGTAATAAATGTAGTCACTTCTTCCGGTTCAGTGATTCCGGTAAGAATAATCTTTCCAGTACGAAATACTTTAGCCGTCCAATTCTTTGGACCGATGCGGATCTTGACGCCAGGGTACACATCGGGATCGTAGGCACACACAATATCTTCACGACCCAAATTGCGAATATTATTGAACATTGCTTCGCGAGGTACAGTTTGATTGGATGTGAGTTTGGTCGTGTAATTCATCAAAACTACACGGCGCTTCAGGATCTCATAGTTCTCCGGAGCATCAATAATCACCTGACGATTATTCCACAGAGAGGCAAGAAGGATACGCATAGAACAGGTATCGTACCGCGGATCCAGAATTCCTGTTAAATGAAACACTCCGTTCTGAAAGATCTTGATTGTGATTTCCTTTTGGGGAAGAGACCCGTCTCCGTCATTCAGGACTACAACCGTAATTGAGTTGTGACAGAACCCGGTCGTGCTGCTAGGACTCGTCTTGGTCGATCGGCGCTTAATTTGATCGCGCTTGCTTTCTCCACGACGAGCAACTCCACGCTTCTCAATCTTGATAATAGACGTATCGAGGGGAAGATCTGACATAATCTTATTCGTATCAAACTTCAGATTGGTGTTGTACAGAACCACCATCGTCGATAGCTTTGGTAGATCCATTATGGTTTAAAGGAACTTGGCTATAAATGGAATGAGTTTCGTTTTTCCAGGAGAATGGGACACTATCTACATACTTTGTGACCATAGCAACCGGAAACTTCCTGATAAGTTTTCTTAATTGGACTTGATGGCCTGACTCAAGCATCCATCCGGGTTCCAAGTATCCCAGAAAAACACAACAATCGGAGTGGTGATTGACAGCGGACATTCCTTCGTCCGCTAATTTTGAAGACGGAACCTTCGATAAATCTAAAAAAGTCCCACGAGTTTGTTTGAAATAGTTCACAAACTCTTGGAATTGTAGGATGTTGGTGCAGATATAGAGCATTGTTTTGTAAGATTAGATCACCCTAAACGTGTTCGCTGGCTTATTGATCTTCATATGATCGGGCTGGGGATTATGTATCGTGTACTTCCTGATCTGGCGACTGGGATTTACCTTCAAATCATTACCGTGATGCTTTTCGACATATGGAATGTTGTCGGACGCAGCACCAACCTTATAATGAGGATTGACACCGGCAGTCGTGCGAATAGCCACAACAGGTATGTTGCTCTTAACGTGAGCAATCGTGACACCACCACGCGCAGTCACATCCTTACCCGGCTCTAGGTTACCCAGAATCGCATACTGCCCTCCGGCTTGTGATGGACGGTTAGGGACATGGGGGAATGCGATCTCGGTTTTGACAGAGTGATTGGCTGCGCGTGTAGTGCAGAGACTCGGGTCTCCTAGGTTACGAATCGTGTCGTCCATGAACTTGGGTGGCGTAAGGGTCGCAGCCGCATGAGGCTCTCCGAGAGCATCCTTGCATCCCTGCGCCTTACGAATGAAATCAGATGCACTCTGGGGAACGGTGGGAGACGTGAGATTGATCGCGGGTGTCTGGGTAAGACGAGCCGCAGGTAATCCAGCCTTCACTTCCTTTCCAATTGCCTGGCCTCCAACATACGCCGTAAAGTCCGACGCGCTTCCAACTTTACGAGATCCGCCGCCGGCCTTGAATGCCGATATTGTCTGGTGAGACGGCTCCTGTGAAAAATCAATCGGATGACTGATAACACCTTTTGTCTGTTGATTGTTCAGGGCAAAAACACGAGATGCGCCGAGACGATTCGCCGTTGTAATATCGGACGCATCATGAAGCTGTTTCGTGTTAATGACTTTAATTGCCGTAGACTTTTTGCTACGAAGGTATTCGGTATAGGACATACCCTTCGGTGCGAAGGTACAAGTCGCCATTTGTATGTAGCCTAGAATATTAGAACAAATCAATATGCGATAGAACGTGGCGGCGGCAGCACTGCTTTGTGATTTTAAAGTCGTCCAGAGCTTTGCCCCAAGCCGTCTTCACAGTTGTGGGGGTCAGGTACTCCATCTCGGTGGTCGACTTACCTTCTTCGCGGCAGTACTCGTCTTTGCGCTTCAGGATGCTAGGATACCGGTTCGAGAGCCAAGGATTGTTGCATGTCCAGCACCGAATAGGGATGAGCATTCTTATTCCTATTCACCATAGTTTCTCTATATTCGTTTTCTGTACAGAGAATAAGGATGAGCAACGATTCGATTTTTGCTCTGGCAGTGCTAGGACTACTTCTGTTAGTATTGATTGTCAGGAGGTTCTCGTTGTCTCTACTTGAGGCTATGAGCGTATCTCGGTCAGGATCAACAGCTTTGTTGCTCTTGGCCGTTCTGGGACTCTTTTACAAAAACTATTTCTATACCGCTCTAGCTCTAGCGGTATTTTCAATCTTCCTACTGAAGGACCTGTGGGGCAAGTACATAACTTCAGATGTTCGTCGCGTACACCAGGATACTGTTCGCGATCTCGCTCGGTTTGACCCCAGCCAGAGCATTGATCTACAGTTTGGAAACGGCACTGCAAAGCACGATGCCCCTGATCTCCAGGTGAAATCACTGCCTGTCGATAAGTTACTCGTCTTCCCACCGAGTGAGGAATTACTCAAGACTATGTGTGGATAAGCTTCAACTCCATTGCACTCCAATACTCCGAAATACCGGACGGAAACCGACGATGAATAATAAATGGTAGGACGCCTTCGGCGATTTCACGCTCGGCAACATTCCATACAAACAGAGGATCAGATGTCAGCATACCATCCAAAGATATCAGAGGGCGAGCACCATCTGCTATCTGCTGGGCCCGAGTACCCCACAAACAGGCGTATTCATAGATCGTATAGTAAGGATCAGTGACTCTATCATCCTTCAACGTGTCCGCAACTTTTTCACGTTCAACGGCCTGAACTTCAGGGTGAAGAATGCGTGACTCGAAGCGTAGTTCTTCCATTGTATGATAACTCCCAGATTCTCTATATACTTTCCATTTTAATCGAATCAGCCTGAATAGGTTAATGGAACTTCTTGACGTATTTGGCAATGATCTGACGGTCGTGAACGCGGCACGCGTTTCATTTGCAAAAGAGTCCACCGAGTTTAGTGGGGCGGACGAGAAGTTGATTAAGTATCTAGCCAAGCATAATCACGTATCCCCATTCTTTCACCCTCAACTTCGATTCCGGTTTAAGATGCCTATTTTTGTAGCACGAGAGTGGTATCGTCACCAAATTGGGTTCGCACGTAACGAGGTGTCGCGCCGGTATGTAGACACCTCCCCAGAATGCTGGATCCCATCTCCAGATCAAATTCGCGAACGTGATCCAAAGCTGAAGCAGGGGAGTAAAGATACGCCGGTCGTTGATGCGGATGAAATTCATCGTATGATGAAGACCCATACAGACGTCAATGTGATGCTGTATGAGGATTTACTAAAACGAGGTGTTGCACCCGAAGTTGCTAGGTGTATTCTACCACAGTCTATGGTCACAGAGTTCATTGAGACGGGAAGTCTGGCAGCGTATGCCCGACTGTACAATTTGCGAATGGATCCTAGCGCCCAGCGTGAGATCCGTAAGTACGCAGAAATGATCGGCGAAGTTATTGAACAGTTATTTCCAGTATCATGGAAAGCTCTTACTTCCGCTTCTGAGTAATTAGACGGCCCTTCTTCAAACACGTAAATTTCTTCAAGGTACGCCCACGAGGAAAAAGGATGGTGCGAGTGCAAATCGCAATCGCCGCTCCTTCCTTTGACTTCGCGTACTTTTTGTTGAGTTTCACCGTTCGGCGTACAGCTTTCACGCATTTACAGAACCGATCTTTCTGGCTTGCCATTACTTCATAGAATTGGATTTCTTTTATCGATTACGAGTACTATGTCATCCCACCGGCCCTTGTTCATGCGAAGATCATATGTTTGAACAAAACTCTTAAGTTCTGTAGGAACTAAGTCCTTCAACGTGTCAATCCAACCCCATTCAGGAATATCTTCTAAGATTAGAATGCCGTCATCGGTCAATAAACGCGAATATGTGGCCACAAACGTCTTCATACTATCTAACGTATGTGGTCCGTCATCAAGAACCATATCGAACCGAACAGAATTCTTTACGAACTGATTCTGAATAAAGTTATGATCATACGCATCAACGGATGAATAAATTTTAATCCTATCATTGTTCTTTATTTCGTCCCACATACTATCAATATGATTACAATCTAAACCAAAAACGGTAGCATTTAGGAAGTAGTCGTGCCATAGCTTTATACTTCCACCGGTATGAACTCCAATTTCCAGTACATTCTTAGCCGAATCTTTGCGAGATGATAGGAGGGTGTCGTAGAGTGGTAGATACGAATGGCTGGTGTTCTTATCAGTGCGAGAGTTATCTACAAGACTAACAAGTGACATTTTGTATATTTTGAAATACTGCTTGTAAATCATTACTTACTCCCAGCATTCTGTTTCCACATGCGGTCACAGTTGCAGCACTGGTAGAACCATACAAGCTTCTTTTCATCCAACTTCATTCCCACAACATCTGGACTTGCTCCAGACTTTGACGGACACTCATCGTTTGAGCACACAATATTATCAAAGTGTGGAAGAGTGAGGTCATGCTTGAGGTAAGGATTCATACTCAAACGAGCCGTCTTATCCTCTCGGAGAATATGTTCATATACAAGCGGGTTTTTCTTGTCGATGGGAATTGTATATTCGCAGCGTGAACAAACACGAACAGCGGTCTTGGTACCATCAACGACACGCTCATCAAAATCATTTAGGAGACTCTTGCAAGCAGGGCAGAACTTCTCCATGTTTACCTATTCTTATTCAGCCGCTATAAATTCGTTTCTTACAAGGTGCGTTCAAAACGGATGGTTCGCCAGAAAGTTGTCTGGGGTCAACATACGGAATGGCGAACAAGGGGTCTCTACGTGAGTTTCTGGAGAACCACCAAACTGACGGAGTTTGGACCCATACATCCCTAGCCGGGGGAAAGTACTTTATTGGTGAGGATGATATTCCGAAGTTTTACGAACTTTACATTGAAAGCATCACAGATCAAGAGAAGCAGTACATTGTGGAAAAGTCTACCGAAATCGGTCCTCTCCGCATTGACTTCGATTTCATCTATGAGAAGAGCCATCGTGAGCATCTACATACGCGCGAACAAGTCAGTTCATTTGTGAATGCCTATATGGGCGAAATTAAGCAATATCTTGAGTTGCCGGAGACGGTGAAGCTGTACATTATGGAAAAGCGCAAGCCGACACTTGATACGAAGAAGAGTAAAATGAAGTCGGGTATTCACATCGTGGTGCCGGATATCTGCACCCACAAATTCGTAGAGCAGCGTGTTCGCCGTAATCTCGTAAAGTCGATGGATGATCATTTTAAGGGCCTGCCACTCACGGAATCGTGGGAGAAGGTGTATGATGAACAGGTCGTAAACCGCTCGTGTCCTTGGACTCTGTACGGCTCACGCAAGAACGACCCAAACTCTCTACCGTATCTTGTCTCATACATTATCGAATGGTCTCCATCTGGCATGAAGATCGTAGAGGATATTCCGAAGCCTTCGATGGCTCTCATGAAGACTCTGTCACTGTGTCGCGACGAGAAGGACGAGACGCCAATGACTGAAGAGGCTCGTAAAATTTATGCTGGTCTCAAGACTCAACAGGATGTGAGAATCTCTGGAGGGAGTGCGCTTCTTCCGCGATCAGGGCGCCAGCTACAACGTGGCACACCTGGTTCTCGCGGTTCGTCTCCTGACGGCCGGATCGTGATTCCTCCCCTGGATTCTGATCGAAAGCAGTACTTGAAGAATCATGTCATGAATTGGAACCCCGAGCGAGCGGATGGATACAAGACTTGGATTGATGCGGCACATTGCTTGCACAATATCCATCCAGATCTAATTGACGTATTTCTAGATTTCAGTCACCAGAACGAGGAGAAGTATAATGAGGCAGACTGTATCAATACTTGGAACTCTATCTCGTACCGCAATGACGGCGACAGGTTAAGTGAGAAGTCCTTGCGATACTGGTCTCGCATAGATAATCGTGAAGGGTATGACGAGATCGAGTCCAAAAATGTAGATCGCCTAGTTCTGGCAGCCTGTTCGGGAACGGAACACGATATGGCGTGTGTGATTCATGCCAAGTTCCGCGATCTCTACAGCTGCTGCGATTTCGGCAAGAATGTCTGGTTTCGGTGGGCAGGACACGTTTGGCGCGAGACGGATCGTGGAGTCGATCTTCAGCTAAAGCTTTCAAAGCAGATTGCGCGAGTGTTCTTCGATAAGATGACGAATCTGCAAGTTGAAATGAAAGATCGGGGTTTACTGGAATGTTCTGGGGAAGGTAAGACCGATTGCGGGTTTTGCGAGTACTGTCTCGTGGAGAAACAGCGTTCGGGGCTAAACGTGATGTACACGAAGCTCAAGACTACGCGGTTCAAGGACAATGTTATGAAGGAGTGTCGCGAACTGTTCTTCGACGAAGAGTTCACGAAGAAGCTGGATTCAAACAAGGATATTATCGCATTCAACAACGGAGTTCTGGACTTGACGAACTTTGAGTTTCGCGACGGCAAGCCTGAAGATTACTTGTCGTTCTCGACCGGTATAGATTACGATCCGACTCGCAATTATTACGAGTACGATACTTGGCCGGCAGTTGATACATTCATGAAGCAGGTACTTCCAGACAAGGTTGTGCGTGAATACTTCCTGAAACATCTTGCGACGAATTTGGTTGGTGGAAACACGGCCCAGAAGTTCCATATCTTGACTGGTTCTGGATCGAACGGCAAGTCGATGATCATGAACTTGACATCGACAGCTCTGGGCGATTATGCGTGTACTGTCCCAATCTCGCTCTTTACGCAGAAACGTAAGGGTTCGGGCAATGCAGCTCCAGAAGTGATTCGGCTGAAGGGCAGACGGTTCGTGACGATGCAGGAGCCGGACGAGTCGATTGCCTTGAACACTGGTCTTATGAAAGAGATTACGTCGGGCGAGAAGATGTATGCTCGCGATCTGTTCAAGTCTGGTACAGAGTTTGAAGTTCAGGCGAAGTTCCATTTGGCGTGTAACGATAAGCCAAAGATCAATACGACGGACGGAGGTACTTGGCGTCGTCTCGTCGTGATCAACTTTCTATCAAAGTTCGTGCCGAACCCTGTAGCAAACAACGAGTTTCCCATGGACGAATCAATTCAGTTTGCGGTTCAGTCGAAAGAATGGGCAACGCCGTTCCTGAATTATCTCGTACATGTCCTGAAAGAAGGTAAGGGATTGCGCAAGCTTCCAGCGCCGCAGGCGGTTCTGCAGTATACGTCCGAGTACCGCGATGAGAATGACGGTATCTCGCGGTTCATTAACGAGAAGCTGCTGGCAATTCAGGAAGGCGATCAAGTACAGCCCGTGGATCGGACGACACTTAAGCGTGTGTTTAAGCAGTGGATGGTTGATAATGACTTGCGACTGTCTCCTTCAGAAATGGAGAAACGAGTCGAAGTTACGTATGGCAAGTACATGCGCGGCGGCTGGACAAGCTTTAAGATTGAAGGCTAATCAAATAACCTAATTAGAGACCGTAATTCAGGACCCTAATGCTTGCGACCGCCCTTTTTACTTTTACGAACACGGCGGGTCGTCTTACGTGTTGAGCGGCGCTTTCCGCCGCGAGTTTTACGACGACGGCGACCTCCAGTTAACGTGTTGCCTGGCGCTTCAGGCGCAGCACCCGGTAAGGTTGGAGGAGGAGTCGCAGGAGCCAGAGGGGCTACGGTAGACGCCACAGCATCCTTGGCACTCTTAAACGCACTACCAATTGCACCAAAAAGTCCACCGTTATCAGATGGGGGCGGAGTAGCCATTTACTTTACAGTCATAATTTACCGGCGGCCGCCCTGGATGGGTGAGTACGTGCGGATGTAGGGCAGCGTCAGGTAGACTACGATGATGGCAATCGCAAAGTTGAC
>Ga0136644_10000772_pt1 | contig 25584 bp, 20 predicted proteins | sample C_130820_EF_Meta_FD_94780 | JGI IMG/M metagenome (GOLD analysis project Ga0136644, IMG submission 94780) | Freshwater microbial communities from Lake Croche, Canada to study carbon cycling - C_130820_EF_MetaG (v2) (version 2) | ecosystem: Environmental > Aquatic > Freshwater > Lake | place...
AATATGCGCAAGTCAGTCGTCTAACGGTTGCAACATCATTTTGTATTTTTTACCCGTGATGTTGTTTACAACGCAGAGGAAATCCCGTTCTTCCACGATGGTCCAGTCACCCCTGTCGTTGCGGAGGTGCAAGTCGCCCGTGTAGATGTGACCCCATCGCTTGTCAGAAGTACCAAGAGTGTAAGTGGTATCAGCATCCGGAATTATGTTTCCTTTCATGCCAAGCGAACCGGTGAGAGACATTGTATTTGTCGAAGAATTAAAAGTGAGATTAGAAGATGCTCCAAAAGAAGATCCTCCTAAATTAAATTGTAATTGAGAATCAGATCCAGCAGGAGATCCTCCGGTTGCCGATATTGTTACGGCCCCATTGGAGGCTGAAGTGATTGAAACATTGTTTCCTGCTCTAAGATAAGAAGAGCCATCAATGAGCCTAGTAAGAGACCCGGAGAATCCTAGGCTGGCAGAAACGATTGAGCCTTGAATGTTTCTAGCATGAAAATTAGAATATGAGGATATTGGAATCGATAGGCTTGATGTTGCGCTATTTACTGTTGTTGCTACAACAAACTCTGAAGAACTGTTTTGCCAAAAAGATGCAACATTTACTCCGTTGCTAAGACCGCCAATCCAACCTCGATCTCCCGGAAGTAAAGCTATTGTTCCAGAAGAAAAACCAAGCCCAACTACAGAATCTTTTACTTCAAGATTTGTTGTATTAATTGTTGTCGTTGTTCCGTTGACAGTAAAGTCTCCCGGAATAATAACGCTTGATCCAGCCAGGGTTATCGCAGTGTCTCCTGTTGAAGACTTTATTGAGTTTCCTCCGACTTTGAGATTTCCTCCGATTGAAGTTGTGCTTCCTATTGAGGAACCAATGTTAACACTTGTCGCTGATCCACCAATGTTTACAGTTGTCGCCGAAGAATTTGCTAAATTAAATGTAGAGGAATTTGTTGTGATGTTTCCGTTGTTTGCAGAAATATTTCCACTAACCAAAAGATCGCCTCCAAAGACCGAAACATTGTTTCCAGCTATCGAACCCGAGACGAAGAAAAACACATCAGAACCAATTGATTGAGCAGAAATTGATGATCCAAGGTTTCCGGCAATTGCAATTGAAGCAGTTGTGTTTAACCTGGGCGTTGGAGAGAGTTCATTCCATTGATTTACAATAGATCCTCCTCCAGTTGAAGAAATTGTTATTGACCCATTTGACCCTGTAGATATCGAGATGTTGCTTCCGGCTCTAAGATAAGAAGAACCATCTGCAAGATTAGTCAAAGATCCGCTAATTCCATCTGTAGCTCTTATAGTGCCAGTAACTTCAAAGATGTCTCCTTGAAGATCCATGGAACCGCTTACAACAACATCTCCTCCAAAAACTGCTTTTTCGTTTCCCAGAGCATCTCCGTTGACGTAGAAAAATACATCGGAGCCTACTTGATTAGGGTATTTAGAGCCACCAAAAGATGCAGAATATTCCGTTCTTGCGCTTGTTCCACTTGTTGTGAATATTCCTGATCCTCCTCCGCCGGAAAACTGAGTCCAGGTTTGAGGCGTTGATCCAACTGTTATGGGATCATGAGTTGAGAGAACCCAGATTGTTCCCTCATTTGTTGACCCCTCTTCAACATAAGTTGTTGCGCCGCAAGTCAAAGAATCTTGAACTGAATCTAGCGCAAGAACAAGCTTTTGATCAGAAGAATACCAGACGTAAATTCCATTTTCTTCTGGTGAGCTCTGGTCTTTTAATAGAACTCGATCTTCGTCAGCAAGATTTATTCCATCAATTGCTGTTATTGTTCCCGAAATAGTGACAGAAGATGTAGAGGCAGCTCTGACCGACTGTTTCCAGTCTAAGCTTCTGAAAACTGCATCAACATAATCTTTGTCAATAGAAAAAACATCCGCCACTCTGGGCGTAGGCCTGTAATAAGAGTAAACTTTTCTAAATCTTTGAGAGTCTCTGAATGACATCTATTTCGGCTCTTTCCGTTATTTTTGCACAGAACCCAGCAATACGTATATCGGCAAAATAATTGTACATTATAAATTGAAAGTAATAAATAGATGGCACGCCTCAAAATAAAATTAGGCGCTTTAGGAGCCAAAAAATGAACACAAAGTTTTCGGTTGTTATTCTCGTTGCATCTTTGATTGCCGCTTGTGATTCTCAGCCAACTCAGTCGGTTGCAACGACCGTGGCGGCAACGGCAGTCGCTTCATCTTCTGCTCTTCCGGTTTCAGTTTCATCTTCTTCAGTTGACTCGCTTGTTGATGCTGGTCCTGTTGCCTCTGCATCTGCTGTTCCTGCAGCTGCAGCTCCAGCAGTGAGCGCATCTGCGACAGCCGCAACAAAGAAGTAAGAACCAAAGACAGCAAGCCTCATAGACTATTAGATAAGTTGCTACTCGTAATTTGAGTAGAGAATTAGGCTCGATGCCTAATGAGGCTTCCATATACAAAATGAAAGAAAAAATAAAGAAAGTTATTGACAGCTTTACAGTTGCATCAGGTTATGGCTTTCTTTCTAATTTTCATCCTAGCACTATATACGTGGGAAAAAAGTCTTATCCCACCGTGGAGCATGCATATCAAGCTCACAAGACTTTAGACGAAAGTCTAATAGAAATAATTAGAAAAGCACCCACGCCAGGAGATGCAAAAAAACTTGGAAAATCTCTTGTGTTGAGAAGCGACTGGAATGAGATAAAAGTTTCACTAATGGAGACTTTTATAGAAAAAAAGTTTGAGAGTCCATTTTTGAGAAGCATGCTTTTGAAGACAGGTGATGCAGAACTGATCTACGGAAACACGTGGAATGACAGATTCTGGGGCGTCTGCAGAGGTTCTGGTCAAAATGAGCTTGGAAAGATATTGATGGCATACAGAGAAAAAGCAAAAAAATTTGAAGATGATTTAGTATTATCTGATCAAGATGACAAGCAAGCTTAAGCAGGCAATTGTAATAAGAAAAGATTTGAAGCTAAAAAAGTCCGTTGTAGCTGCTCTTGCTGCAAAAGCATCAATGGAATTCATTATTGACAACAACGAAGATGAAAGTGGGACTTTTTTAAAAGTTGAGCTCACTCCGCTCGAAAAAGAATGGCTTTATGGGGCAGGAACAAGGATAATCTTAGGTGCTCCCAGCGAAAATGCTCTTAAAAAAATGCAGCTAAAGTCAGATATTTCAGGCATTTTATGCTATGCTATAAGTGAAACCAACAACTTAGGGTCAGAAGATCTTGTTTGCATTGCTTTAGGCCCTGATGAATCGGAAAAGATTGATCAACTAACTGGAAATTTGAAGCTTCTGTAGAGTGATATCTTGACCTCTTGCAAGATAATGTAAGATACAGAATGATCAGATTTTTGGGCAATCTTCCAAAAAAATGCATTGTTGCTTTTTCAGGAGGAATTGATTCTGTTTCTGTTGTTGACTTCTTGCTGAGAGGAAAGCGCGAGCTGAAGCTTGCATTCTTTAATCACGGAACTTCAGCATCAGCTCAAGCAGAAGACTTTTGCAATAACTTTTCAAAGAAGCTTGGTCTTCAACTTTTAAAAGGATCTCCTTCCAGAGTTAGAGAGCCTGGAGAGTCACAAGAAGAGTATTGGCGAAAAGTTAGATACGAATTTTTACACAGCTTTGTAGATGAAACCATTGTTACGGCTCATCATCTTGATGATGCTGTCGAAACTTGGATTTTTACTGCGCTTCATGGCTCTCCTAGAACAATTCCTTATTCCAACAAAAATGTTGTTCGACCCTTTCTTGTCACGCCAAAGTCTGAATTGAAGATGTGGGCATTAAGAAAAAATCTTGAATGGATTGAAGATTCTTCAAACGCAGACATAAAGTACATGAGGAATTTAATTCGTCACAATATTGTCCCAGAAGCTCTAAAGGTGAATCCGGGATTGAGAAAAGTTGTTCAAAAAAAATACCTCGAATCTATTTCAAAGTATTCAAATTTTTCCTAAACTAACTTTTATTGTATATTTTTGAAGTGAAGAAGATAAGAATAAAGCTTTCAAAAAAAGCAGATTGGTCTTTTGTGATCTATGATTCGTCAGAGTCTGCTTTCTATTTAAAAGGTGAAGAGCTTGACATTGAAGAACACGAGGAATATTGCAAGATTATAAATTTGAACTCTTTGAGCGACATTTTAGAGATTGAATGGATGGGATCAGAGTTTTTATACGAAGATGAGATGAAGAGCAACATCTTCAAAAATCCATCCAAGATGAAGTTGTCAACATCAGACAATTTTGAAAAAATTAGAATTGCAAAATTCTGCTCTGTAAAAACAAAAGCGCTCAAAAAGGGTTCTGGGTACATAGAGACCGCAGAGGGTTGGGTAACTGCAGGAACGATACCATGGAATGGTCCTCCCTCAAACAGAGGTGACATAAAAATAACAAGAATAAAAGGGAGAATAAAATCTAAGTTAGATTTTTCTGAAATTTTCAAGAATCAATCTGAAAATTCTGACGAAGATTTCATTAGCAATAAAGGCAACGTCGTCCTAAACTAGACATTTTCTAAGCTAAATCCATCAAAATACGGCAAAGAAGAAGTTGCTTCAGAACTTAAATTTTGATACCATCCCTTTGTTGCAGGATCGATGAAGTTATTGAAAATTGATCCTATTCCTTTGGCATCAACACTGTACGACTGAGACACAAAGCTTATTAAGACAGGACCAGCATTTATGTCTCCAATTTTTTTAGATTTGCCATCAGTGCCAACGCTGAAATATGAATAGCTTGGTACAACTTTTGGCTCAAAAGCAAACGGCGGAAGACTGTCATTTATGGATTTTGAAAATGGCCTTTGTTCAAGCATGTCTCTGAATTGACCGTAATGATCTCTTCTAAAATGAGCTTTTGAGTGATGCGGAAGAGCTGAATACAAACCCCTCTTCCACCCTCTTATTACAGGTCCTATTCCAAAGACAAAAGATTTCCATCTTCCTGAAGGAGCTATGTCTATGGAAGTAGACTTAAAAGTAGGATAATTATTTCCTCCAAATTTTGTTTCAGAAGACTTGGATATGGTGACATTGTTTAATTCTCCAAATCCAAAATAAAATTTTGCAGAATCAGAAAAGCTTCTCATTGAGCTTGTTATGGGAGTTTGATGCCAAGATCCTTCATAGTACCAGTTTAAGTTTGATAAATCACAATCAACAGCAAACAACCAGGATGACCCGCTCACTGTCAAAGAATTTTTCGAGTTCGTTGTCATCACAGCATTAGATGACAAATCCCCTGGACAAATTGGAATTATTCCGTCTATAGGGCGTGAATATGCTCCCATCCCTGTGTATGTTGGAGGATTATCCGTGGAGTTGATTGATCTATTTGTATTAATTGCAACAGCATTGCTGGAATAGATTCCAAAATTAGGATCATTGGTGGATAATTTTCTTTGATTTGGTTTATACCTTGACTCATAAGGATACGACCAAGTCCAATAATTGTCGACTCTAGGATCTTGATTTGCGCCAAAAGAAGGCGGCGCATTAAACATTATGTAGGACAAATTTTCAGATGAAGTTGATCCAGGAGGAACAATGCTTCCCGTGGGAATGCTTCCCGAGTGATAACAAAACTCTCCGTTTTCATCAAAATTAGTCCAAACATCAGCACCATTCGCTTTAAAACAGCTTCTTAGGTCAGGAAGACATGTGTCGTAAAACCTCTCTGATTCGTCAATAAGCTGTGTAGACCTATAAGAATGATTTACTCTTTCATACCAAGGAGTCAACCTAAAAGACAGAGAAGGATTTTTAAGAACATCTGTTGATCCATAAACAGATCCAGGTGTGCTCTGATTTCTTGCATTCAGTTTGCTGAATGCTTTTCCACGATCCCCCGGAGTTGCAACTCCATTCCGGTAAACGATCATGCTGCCAGTCGTGTAGTCGTCAGACATCGACCCATAAAAAGATGCTTGGTAAAAGATGTCAAACTGGTCGAAAACCATGTCGTCGCATATGACATCTGTTATTGAATCATTAAAGATCTTTTCTCTAAGATAGCTCATAAGGAATACCCATTTCCAGATTTGACATATGATCCGTACACAGTGATGCTTATCGACCCGGTGTTCAGCTGCACATCGTGCCCACTTGGATTCCTTATATCATTAAAGAATGAAGAAGACACAAGAGTTCCAAGACCTAACTTCGTTTCATCTGTGTTTAGAGCAGAATATTGACACACGGAAGAACTGAATGCAGGCCGCGTTTTTGACACAGCTAAAACGATTTTTTCTCCAGGGTAAATCAAATAGGGTGAAGTCTTTTTTGCCCTGTATTGATTTGTTCCTATCAAATTAATTGCATACCTCCCTGGGCCGACAGCGGCGCTCAAGTATAGATTTTTTAAAGACGAAGAAATGCTATTGTAGATCCTGTTTCGACTATTTGCTTTTGCAGCATATATGGGATTTTTTGTTCCTTGAGTATATTGGTCGATCGACTCTTGGCTTGTTGCATATTCTCCTCCAAATATGGATCCTCCGCTAGGAGCAAAGCCAGTCATTCCTCTTCCGTAAGAATCGGCAGATGTAACGTAGTTTATATTATTTCCATCGTATGGAGACTCAAGAAAGCTTTTTACAGCACTTAAACCTGAGTTCATGTTGTCGTTGAGGGTAGATGGAACATCTTTAATCATTAGGGTGGAAATTCCATTTGTAACATTTGACTCAAGATTAAATCGAATGCTTCCTGTAAAGCTCTTTGTCTCTTCAGAAGAAGAGATTACAGAAATTGTTGACAAATCAACATTATTTAGTCCTGTTGATGAAGCATAAAAAAAGTTTACTGTTTGACCATAAAGATAACTTGGTTTAAGATTAAAAACCGTGTCATCAAAATTTGTCACAAAATTACTTGCAATCAAGTCTCTTATCGAAGAAGTTCCATAATTTTTTTGCGAAAAAAGAGACAATGTTATTCCGGGACCGCCAAAATCAAAATATTCGGCTCTGGCATGTGGATATCCTAGGTTTCCCGGAATAGAAGCGCTATTCAAAAGAATTGTCGATGTAGTTCTGTCCCTAAACCAGCTGTCCCCTAGGCAGAATGGAACTTCTACAATTACTTTTTCTATTAAAAATGGGTGTTGATTAGAAAGAGTGAAAGTTTCTTCACGAGATGCAGCATAATTTGTGTTCCTCTGAATGCTTTTGGGAAAATCTCCTGTCAACAAATTTATATGCTTGTCTCTTGTTGCAGTTTGAGTGCCAAAATTAGCTTCAGACTGCACATATTCATTTGCAACAAGACCTGTGTCTAATCTGTGTAAATCCAAATTTCCAGAAATAACCGGAAAACCTAGGGGGTTAAAACCAACATGGTCTTCAAAAAACTTGGATCCAATATTTGAACCTGAATAATTCCCATAATCAACGTCAATAAACTGGGTATTGTGGCACAATTTATTAAATGGTCCAGCAATGTCTCCGATTGCTCCAGCTGGAATGTTCCATTGCTTATTCTCTACATTGAAGTAATATATGCTGCTTGTGCTTCCAAGCATCTGAATCTTGTTGTTCACTGGAAGAGTGACATTAAATCTTATCTTGCTTTGCAATGAAGATGCAAAACTTCTCGGATCTGTTCCAGTCGACGACTCAAGTGCTGACTTTGAGAAAAACTTATTGTCGGATGGATTGAAATTTGTATTTTTGCTTTTGTTGTAAGCTATTTGTCCGGCTGCAAAATCAAGTTGCTGTTTGTATATTTCATTTTTTTGCAATGCTTGAAAATTTTGAAGAACAAGCTGAGGACTCTGTTCTGCTTGAAATTTTTGAAGATCTCCAGGAGAATTCTTGAGGACATCTGATTTTTCAACAACTTGCTTCAAAAAATCAGGAGAAGATGATGTGAGCTCATTTACAGTTTTTGTTATGAAATAATGTGTTGTTTCTTTGGGAATGAACAAAGAAATTCCTTCTTGATCATAAAGATTAATTTCTTTAAAGGGATCTTGTTCAAAAGTTTCCGTTTGCTGACTCAGCAATATATTGTCAAATTTTCCAAGCTTAATGCTTCCTGTGCATGATATCTCAATGCTTCCACTGGAATTTAGCCAAGCATCCAAGTGAGAATTTGGATGATGTGAATTGATTACTTTGTCTACAGGGATGCCTGATGGCATCGATGTGTTGACTGTAACTCTTTCTCTGCCGTACGGAGTATAGAGATTTGTAAAAACTTCTGTAAAGATAGTTTTTTCATCATTAAAAATTGAATCTTTTTGAAAAAAGTTTTTTGAGCTGTTTTTTGCAACATCTATCTTGGTAAACTTCTTTTTTATATTTGGAGGCATGAATCGAAAAACTGCACCAAAGATATTTTGACCAGGCCAATGATCAATTGGGCTTAATGTTGTTGTCCACGAATATCCTCCAACATATGTGCCATCTGGGAGTATATCGAAATCAACAAATGTTCCGTTATAAACGGAACCGCCATTTTTGTTCTTTGATCTTGGAAGCTGAAATGAAAACCTTGTTTTATCTTTTTTTAGTTCTGAACCGAAATCTCTGTATCTATATGAACCATTGTTCATAAAGATACCCACTGTTGCTAATTCTGCAGTCCAACTGTTGTGTGGATGAAGATCTTTTTTCTTATTGTATCTGAACTCTATTCTTCCGTTTTCGAACAAAACTAAATCAAAAGCCAATATTGATGTACGTGAAGGATCAGCAAGCCAATAAGAAAATGAATTCCATCTAATGACAAGGCATCTTCCTAGTTCATGAGTTTTTGTGACGATATATTTTATTCCGCCTGTAGTGGAATTTATTCCTTCAGGAAATTTAACTTTTCCTTGAATAATATCTTGATAAGTTCCAACAGAAGGAAAAGCTGCTATCCAGTTTTTTGTATTGTAATCTTCTATATTTCTGTTTGTGTTTGTTAATTTTGCAAACCAAGGAGCTAAAAGCACATTGTTTGAACTAAAATCAACATTAATGGCTGTGTTTATTTCTTGTCCCAAATCAAACAAATAAGATTTGTCATATCCAAGAATTGGATCAACAAGAACAGCAAATCCATTTTCATGAACATAAATTTGATTATAAACTATTGAATTAAATTCAAAATTAAAACCAATGTCAAATATTGCATTTCTGTCTATATGACCGGAGTAAAATGGATTTCCTGCATCACCAGGAACATAAGACATTTCTTTATTAGAAACCGGAAATAACCCAGATTCATTTGAATATTCATATGTCAGTATATAGTCGTCAAATATTCGAGGAGGTGCTTCTCTTAAACTTTTTAGGCTGGCGGGCATCAGTACAAATATCCTCCAAATGCAACAGAATCAACTCCAGCATAACCTGTGTTTTCATACATGAAACCTGTTGATGCAGACTTTTCTTTTCTAGACACGTAAGTTGTTCCCATGGGCTTCATAGCTTTGATTGCTTCAATCAGGTCGTTGCTGTAACTTGAATTATATTCCTCTCCGCGCGAAAAGACTTCGTCAACAAAAGGATCTAATCTATTTTTTCCATCATCAAAGTGAGGAAAATCAAATGTTGCAACTTTGTTGTCTTTCAAGTATTCTGACTTGGGTTTTCCGTCAATGATATCGGGCAATAGGTCGTATATGTCAAAACTTGGATGGCCAATGAAGTCTAAAAAGAAGTTGTCATTTTTTTTATTTGAAACATAATCTATTGAAACAACCAGGTCAGAGCTAGCATTCTGACTGATGTTTCCATTTCCAAATTGGCCTCTAAATCCTTGTGGTTCAAATGGAACGTTAATGGAAAAATTTGATATTACAGGTCTAATGGGAATTGGCTCAATTATTCCATTTAAATTGTAGTTTTCTCTCTGATTGTTATCAGAAGTTACAATGGGAAAATCTATTAGTTGATCAATAAATGAAAATGAATAATCTCCAAGATTGATGAAGTTTTCTTCTGTTTGAATTGAGATAAAATCGACGGGGCTGAAGACATTAGTCTCTTTGTAATAATCTTCTTCTATCAGCTTGGTTTCTGCAATTCCAAAAATGTACTTTTCGATCATGTGGCCCGGAGTTCCGGACCAAATTTTTGACATTCCTGCAGCCCAATGCTTGTGCTCAGAAATTTCCCAACCATTTCTATAGTCGTCAAAATTTGCAGATCCCGAGAGATATGATTTTCCTGATTTCTTGGTTGTGTTTTTCTTTTCTCTCTGTCTAAAAATAAAGTCGAAGCTTGTTGGAACATCAGATCCAGAAATTTTTGAAACGATCGATTTGTCGATAAAATAGTGCGTATTTTTTAGTTTTATCTGTTCTTGAGTTGAAAATAAATCTTTGTCGCACTCAAAGTAAGAGTAAATTACAGCCTGGGATTTAGTAGCTTGTCCAGTCCCGCTAGTGTTTGGTTTGTTTCTGGTTGCCGTTGGAGTAGGTATTGTCATATTAGTACTTCTTTATTGTTCCTACTATTTGTTGCAGAAAGATTTGACTATCGATTACAATCTGATTTTCTCCCATGTAATTTTCGTGATGTCTGTACTCCGTCTTGTGTCTTTCTAGCATATGAGATTCGATAACAAAATTTGACCCTTTAAATCTTGTTTTGCTTGGAATTATTTGATCCATAAAAGAAGAAATTGAGACATCAAACCATCTATAAAATTCTAAAAAGTTTCTAAAATTCATCTTTTCAGAAAGTCTGTTGAAATAAACGTCTCTCAAAGTCTCTAGTCTTGGATAATCAGATGAGAAAATTAAGTTGGGATCACCTATTGCATTTTCTAATTCATCAAAAGTTGAAAACATGCTAACAATGTCTTTGTCAAGAGCATCCAAGAGCGAGAATTCTATAGAGAGCCGCGTGTCGTCAACTGGTTCTTCTTTTGAAAATGGAAGCTTTTGAGCATAAGACGGAACTTTTGATGCCCAAATATTTTCCTTTATCAAATTTTCATCATTGAAGCTTCTAATTCTTATCTTTTCGCTGGGATCGACGGATGCTTCATCGAATGTGGGTGAAAGACTGCTGTAAATAAAAGGCTCTCCTCTCAGGCATAGCGCCGATGGGTCGAATCCAGTTCCCGACATATGAAGATTATTTTTGCTAAAATCAAGCAATAAAATTTCACCATTTTTATCTGAATATTTTTCAGATTGATTTATCATTGAATCAATCCTAATTTTCCCATAAGAACCTTCCATTTTGTTGACAAAATTATAGTTGACATATGGGTTATCCGACCCTAAAGATCGATAATTTTTGATGTGCTCTCTCCACTCGCTTTCGCTTGTTGACCTGGACCAGAATCTGAAGTTTGATGCCAATCCAAAGAAATCATTTGTTCTAGATTCTGATGAAGCAACTGAGTTGTTGTTCAAAAATCTATATCCAGATCCTTCAAGGATAGTTCCATTTTTTCCAATTTCGACAAAAGTTCCTGATGCGTTTACAGTAGCATCAATTTTTTGCAGAACATTTGCCTCTCCTGCTGCGCCGTTCTTTTCGCAGAAAGAAGATGTTGCAATATATACGTCATTGAGCTCACCCCAGTCTGACTTTCCTACTCTCAAAAAGTAAGAAGAAGAATTATAAGTCGGACCTATTTCGTCGTTTCTTTTACAACCAAAAGAAACATTCCACTTGTCGGCATCAAAAACTCCGTCTCCTAAAATGTTAACAGACATCGACATAACGGGAGACAAAGAGTTTGATCCTGGCCTAAAATAAGCAGTCACTTTTGCAGGAATATTTTTGCTTCTTTGAGTTGCAACTATGTTTGCAATTAATCCGTTTCTTTCGATCAAGCTGCCAGTCGTCAGCAGGCGCATTAAAGATTGTGCTGACTTTATTTTATTTTGAATCGGAAATCTATAAAGACACTCAAATGCCCAAGATCCTGATGTCAGAAGATTGTCTGAAAGATCTGTTGTGCCTGTTATGTTCTCGTCTTCGTCTTTTGTAAATGTTCCGACGGTCAAAGGATATCCAGGTTCAACCCTAGGTGACGACAAATAAGGAGAGAAGACATAAGATGATGTTACTATTCCCACCATCGAAGAATTTTCGGTCTTCTTTTCTCTTGAATACTTTATAGATTTTGTTGTTGATCCGCCGTATTCTCTTATTCTGAGGCTGTTGTCGGGATCTATTCCAACTGATCTTAAGAAAGATCTGATGCTGTGTTGAGTTCCTTTTGACTTCAAGACATCCGGGATGTTTACTAGTATTCTTCTCAATAAATTTGCTTGCAATTTTTTTAAAGTTATTCCATCAGGAAATTTTTCCATGTACTTGTTGTCTAAATTTTCTCCTTCCGAGTATTGCTCAAGAGTTGAGTGATTGAAAAAAGAAGGAATATAGACGCCATAGCTTCTGATCAAATCTTCAAGAAAATTATCGGGAATAGTGTCTATGTTGTCGTAAGAAACTGTCTTTAGAGTGACAAAAGAGTCGATATACATCTTTATGTCGTCAAAAAATTTTGCCCAAATGTAAAGAAAAGACAAAATAATCTGAGTTGATCCCATTGATCCTTGGCCTGGAATTCCGGATCCTCCATACGATTTTGCTATATCTCCCTTGAGGTTTTCAAATCCTAAACCTTGGCTGTCTGCTCCTTCAAGAAGGTAGTGTGGTGGAATTAGTTTGATGATGATGTTTGGATTTGCTTCATCATAGACTTTTGCTTCTGAAAGCAGGCTCTTATTTAGGGCCAAGACGCCTGTGTGTGCCGGAAAGAGAATCTTTTTAAATTCCTTCTTCTCAAGCTTGACGGGATTTAGATCGTCAAGTTCTGCGTTTACCCTTAGGCTTCCTGTGAAATTATTTATCTGAGAATGAAGGGAGTTTCCAGAGCTGTCTAACACAATTGAATTAACGGGATCATTTAACGAATAGAGCGACAGTGGCGGGGGCGGTTCATTAAATCTGTAATACATCCTGAGATCAGGAGTTGAATACAGGCCTTTTTTTGCAAAAAGCTGTTGTTGACCAACACTTCTTGTTGATGAAAAAATTCTAAATTCGTCAATTGTTCCGCTAAGAGTGTGCACCGGAACAACAAGCGAATTTCTTGAATAAAAAGAAGATCCAGACCCTATTGTGAGATCGGCTGCATCGATAGAAAGCTTTTTCATTCTTATCAAATAATCGCTTCGTTTTTTTAGCGATTCATTGACGTAGAATTCGAGAACATCGTGCTCTAGTTCTTTGTTTATTGTCAGGCAAACGTGGTTGTAAGATCCTTTTGTAAGAATGGCTTCAACTTCATTTCTAAATGACCCAGAAGAAACAACAAAGCTTGCAGTGACATACGCAGTCGAAGACTCGGGTTTTAGAAAAAATGTGTATCCGTTTGTGGAATCAGAAATTTTTTGAAAAACAACTTGTGTGTCATTTGTTATATTTGGAAGATATAGCTGAGTTTCAAAGCTAAAAGAAGTGTCAGAAGGAGTCAGGACGGCTTTTCCTTCGTTGTTTTTTGAAATTTCCGGATACATGTTTCCGGTTTTGTCTTTTACGGCTATCCATGTTCCAAGCCCAGGATCGTATCCATTTTCTGGATTTTCAAGAATTGTTGTTCCTGAAAAATGTAGCGCTCCAGACCATGTTGGAAATTGATCAAAAACCCAATTTTCAAATCCTGTCATTTTGTCAAAAAATGACTCAACTTCCTTTTTTGATCCATCAAAAGGAAATCCGTTTATCAAGTTGTTGAATGCTTCGTTGACTTTAACTTCTGCAGATGAAAAAAATGTGTGATTCTCAAATTTTGACCAATCTATGTTCAGCTGTTGAGTGCTCTTCAGCGGAAAACTTAAAGGATCGTACTTAAACGATCTAATGTCGTCTGCATTGCTGTTTTCTAAATCAACACTACTGTATGAAACCTGGACTGGTTTTGTGTTGTTGTATGCATCTTTTAGTTGAGCAGGAGTGTACGGGCTTATTTTTGCTGTCATGACGCTCCTTAATCTATTCTAAATATTGAAGATGCATTTTGAAACACTCTCTTGTTTCCATTAAGGACAAGCATTATGTCTACGACATATGTTCTCTTCTTTGTCAGATTCTCTGTAAAAAGTCTAAAAAACATTCCTGATGAATCACTTGAAATTTTTGTTGAATTTTTATCGATGTCAAAAGGAATGATTTCTTCATTTGTTGCAACATCTCTGACTCTATAATATGCACTCTTTAGGACTGTTCCCGGAAGCTCCACTGGCACTTTGGTGACTTTCATAAATGGGCTTGAATAGTCAAAGATGTGAACTCTTAATTCAGGATTATCGTCTTGTAAGTACGACTCTTGTAAGTTTGTGATGTTTACTGTGTATTTTTTGTCTATTTTTGTTGACCCGCTTCTCTCTGGCGGAAAGAAAGTCACTTTGCTTCCCAAAGAATAAGTTAGAGATAAATCAAGAGATAACCACATCTGATCAAATGAGACGGATCCTGAGCTTATTATGATTTTTGACAAATCTGAATCAGCAGAAGACATGTAGACATCTGCAGAATAAACTCCTGTTTTTTTGCTCTTTCCTCGAGAAAACTGAGAACCTGTAAAATAAAAATCTTTATTTTCAGCCGACAATTTCAATATTGTGCAATTAGAAGAAGATATTTCGGTGCTTCCTGAAATTATGTTTCTTGGAAACCCTTGAACATAGTTGTACAAATTAATACTGCATGTTGTGTCAAATGCTAAATTAAGAGTATCGTCGGCAACAGAGTCATCAAATCCATAAATGATGGATGGCCTCCTTGTCTCGTCGTATGCATTTCTGCTTGAAAATCTCTTTACAAAATAAGTTTTATTGTCATTTTCATGAGAAGAAGACAGAGAAATTCTAAATCCTTCATCTGGAATATCTTGAGCAATTGTTGATGAAACTATTTTTGTGATGTCGACAACAAGATCCTCGTCACCTATTTTAAAAAATTGTGATGTTTTTAGCGAAACAAGGTCACTTGTTTCTATTATATAGTCTCCTGGTTCTGTTCCTGAAACCGCCAAAGAGCATCCAGTTAAATACCATGATTGATCCCGTGAAGATGAAAGCCAGTTACAGACATCTTTGTCTGAGTAAAAGGCGACATCTTTTCCATATCCTTCGTCAAACGAAGAAGAAAGAGGAAAAACTTCTACTGTAAAATTTGCAGGAGTTGTTTGTCCGCCGTAAACATCTTTAAGAACAAGTTTGCTCCAGAAGCTTTCATGATCTATGTCAATGTTGTTCTGATCAAAATTTTTCTTGATATCATTTAGATCAAAGTGAATTAATAGTCTTGAAAGCTCAATGTTGGGAGAGCTTCCCGAATACGTGACGCCATAAAGCTTATAAAGATCAAGAGTTCCTGCTTGACCTACATTTGACGAAACTTGTCGTGTTGTCTTTACAACTTTGTTGGTTATGTATGAATCTTTGTCTGATCTCAAAATCTTATACATTGGCGACAACTTTCCCAACAATGTTGACATCTGGGTATTTTATTTCGAAAATTGTCCCAGTTGGAGGATACAGTATCTTGTTTTTTATATACGAATTTACATTAAAATTTATGCTCGAATATTTTCTGTTGTTTACAGTTCCATAAATGTTCCTAAACTGAATTTTGTCAACAGATATTACGCCTTGTTTTGAAAAAATAGTGCTTTCAATGTCTGATATGATGATTGGTTGATTTATGTGGAAATTTTTTATGTCAAACTGATCTCTCAGATCCCTTATTATAGATTGCAAAAGTGAAGCCTTGTTCATTGCAGGATCTGCAACTATAGAAAAATAGAGTTCGAGATTTATTATTCCTGCATCTTGAACATCTATTGAGTCTGAAATCATTCGATAAGAGTTTAAGTATCTTTTAAGGTTTATCTTGAGAGAGTCTGGAGATGGGATGAGTTGCTGCTCATTGTCTCTTGAAACGATGAACAGCTGAGTAGCAAGTGGATTGTTTGGATTGCTTGAAACTGCAGCTCTAAAAACTCTTCCAAAGTTGCTTGGCATAGAATAGACTCTTGCTAGCATGTCTTCTTTTGTCACAATTCTTTCTTGAGAACTTTTGACTGAAGAAACTAGCTGAAGCAGCTCTTCCACCGTGGGTGGATCTTCTCCTCCTGCGGCAGGCTCTGGGTTTGTTACTTCTATGCTGTTTTTTACTTGAAGCTGAAGAACTATTGGAGGATTTGCTGGAAAAGATATGTTTGTAGACAAGACATCTCTTATTGTTCCTGCAGGAACATTGTGGCTTAATCCTCCTCCATACCGATAAGTTACTTTAAGATTTGTATTTGCAGCACAAATTCCAAGAGTAGAAGTTTGCAAAAGCTTTTGAGGATTGATTGCAACCCTTGAGAAAGTTTGAGAATACGGAAGCGGAAGAGCAAACTCTGAGGGGTCGGGGATTATGTCGTCCTCAGTGCTGTCTGCACTTCCTCCACCTAGAATAATTGAAGTATTTCTATCTCCCAAAGAGACTCTCTTTATGAACCTGTAGGGGCAAGGAATTACCTTTAAGGAGTCTTTTACGAGGCTGTCTTTTTCAGATGTATTTATAACATTTTTGTACACAACATCATGAGTCAAATTGTCAACTTCATAATAATTGTTTCCATTTCCGTCAACAACTGATATGATTTTTGTAATATTTTGCTCTGAGAGAGTTAGTCTTCTAAACGGAACAAAATCGCTCAAATAAAAAGACTGCGAAGACTCTTTGCCAGATGTGCATAGCCCTGATTTTTTTAGATATTTTGAAACTATTTGTCCTGCAACTTTTCTTCCATTTGTCACTACCACCTTGTCATCAACAATGTAATCTCCAAAGTCGGGATCAATTTTCCAAAAATTGATGTCTTCAATTAGAGTAAAAATTGTTCCATTGTCTGACCTCAATATTGAGTTTGATTCAATTGTAGGAAGAAGGCTCGTGTCGGGATCAAGAGTGCCGTCATTTTTTACGAGTACATCAATATAAAAATCAACAGTAACAAGAGAAGGAGATGATCCGACTATTGGAATTCCTGCATTATTTATGATTTTTTCTGAATTTGCAGTCTCGACAACAGTATCATAGTTTAGTTCATTATATAAGTGATCTAAATAAAACGACATGTTGTCGCCAATGTAGGCAGCCATGTCCAAAAACAATCCTCCGACAGAAGATTCAGAAAAATCTTGTATTCTGTCGGGATAATATTGTCTTGCATAATCAAGAATGACCGTTCTGAATCCATCAAAGTCTCTTGCGAGATAATTTCTTTGACGGATATTCTTGATCGCAGTTTTGTTAGATTGTATGGCCATAAGAACTTCTAGACTAAATAATAGATTTGGCTAAATTACGTACAAAACGATTTGAATTTTTTTGCCCTTTGCTTGAAGTGCTGGAATATTATACGTCACATCGATTTTTATTACGCCGGTATTTTTATTGTCTGTCCTGTCGATTATGGACGAAAAATCTTCTAAGTCAATAAAAGGCATCCATCTTTCGACAGCGCTCTTTATTCTGTTGATTGCCTCGGTGTCAAAGTCATCTTGTGAGACAAGCTCGGTCGTTAAAGGCTGAAGATTTGCTCCATACTGGTATAACCCTAACCTTTCTCCCCAGTTTGTTTGCAAAAGATTTCTCAAGTTGTCTGCAAATTGATCTTCAAGACTATAGTTCATGACAAAAATTCCGTCTTTGCTTCCTAAAGCAAGAGGAGTTTTAACTCCAAACGGTATTTGAGTTTTTTGAACTGTCTCTTCTGCTATCTTTTGAGGAGTTTTTCCTACGCTCTTAAAGCTGTAAGTCGCCATATTCGTAAGTATAAATTTTATTTTTTTATACTCTTACGGTGACAACAGAGCCATCGTCAATCTCTTTTTTTGCTTCTTTGTACCTAAAAGATGTTTCATTTCCAGGATAACATCTATGAACAGTTTTTCCATCTAGTTTAGACGTTAATTCAGCGTCAATAGACGTCCTTTGTCCGGCCCAGTGCATATGATCTTCATGAGCATTTTGAGCAGTAAAAATTGAATAAGCAATATTTGTCCAACCTAAATTATTAATTTTACCATTTGCAAAATTCCAGTTGCTTCCTTTTTCTTTTAGTGCCCATTCATTTAATTTTTTGTAAATTTCGTTTCCAATCAATATTGTTCTAAATGGAATAACTTTTGGCCCATTTTCGGTCCACGGAATAAGTCTTTTGTCTTGTATCATTTGTGGAATCCAGTCATAAAACAGCCATCTGCCAAGCTCATAAATTGCCGGAAGATCATGTGCCAATTTACCTTTTATCATGTACGGTTTATTTGGGTCGCCATTGCATTTAAAAGGAGTTTCTCCTGGTTTTCCTTCTTGTGCACCTTCTAATATCTGAGTGTTTGCAATTCCAGAAATTCTTGCACCATTTTCATCTTTCATAGGATATGCGCAATCGAAAGAAGCTCCTGCATGTGTTTTTGACCATGGATTCCAACGCCATCCTTTGTCTTTATCTTTTCCGGTTATGTTACCTGTTTCAAAAGTTAAAGGCTCTTCTGCTGCAGAAGCCCTATAGCTTATATCTGTAAACATGTGTTGTGCGCATTCTTGTATTGTTTCAATTGTAAATTGATCTCCATAGTAATATTGCCTCTGAGGAAAAAGAACGGCCAAATTAACTTCATTAGATTGTAACCTATAAAGATTATTTAATAGAGCTTCAGCATCCAAGCTTGTTGGTTCGGTGGTCTTTTTTGCCAGATATCCTTTTTTTTCACCCATTATTCTTAGCAATGCAGTTGCGCCCACGAGTTCGCCGGCCATCTTTGCGGCTACTGCCTCGCTTGTCAGTGTTGTAATTGTTGCAACATTTGCCTGATACGAAGAAGGAAAACTAGTCTGTGAGGCAGGCATAATCTTTTGAACGACTTTGCAAGAGACTTCAAAAAGCTTTGTAGGGGTAAAATTGGCCCACCATCCTGGATTCCCTATTTCAACCATTAGGTTTTTGAATATTTCTGGAATTGCAGAATACAATGAAAGATTGAAGCTGTCTACTCCGGGAAATTCCGGAATTTGAGGTAGCGGAGGAGGTTTAGGAATATTAGGAATGCCTATGAGTCCGTTCAATTTTGGAACAAAATTTGGAACATCTAGTGGTTTGATATTAAGAAGAGCCGGAACGGCAACAAAAGGAACTCCAAACGATGCAATGATTGAAGGAAGATCTAGATTGGGAATTTTTAGATTTAGCTTTGCAGCAACTCCTGTTGGATCAAACACAGGAAGAACAAAATTTTGATCTCCATCTAGAGAATCAAGAATAGACTTATAAGTTCCATCTATCCATCTTGCATGCCATTCTGCATATTTTTCTCTGTCTCTTAGGTCGGGATTATGATATGGATTTGGGTCAACTTTTGGAATGCACTCAAAAGGCAGATCAAGAGTGCCATTCTGAGAATAAGACTCGTAAGTCTTTATTGCTTTTTCTCTTGCTGCATCAGAAACACTTCCATCAGGATTTTTTGCACCAAAAGCAGTCATTATTGTCATGTTTTTATCCTACAACTAAAATCTTTTTTGCAAATGTTCCTTGACCAGTTCTGTTTGTTCCAACAACATCATTTCCTGTCGTAAAGATAGGCGCAGCTGAAATGCTTCCTTCGTTGTTTATTGCCTGAACATCTGTGCAGAGAATTGCTTTGTCGGCTGTTTCTCCTCCCATCTTGATGACTCCCTTTTGGGACGGAGTAAAAACTATGTCTCCGTTTCTTTTGATGACTATAGATGCAAAAGAAGAAAGATCTTTTTTTTCGCTCTTTATGACTTCTCCCGTGGGAGAAAAATCTGTGTTGTAGTCAGTAACAATAATTTCGACATCAGATCTTGCAATTAATCTTACTTTGTCAGATTTAATGACAACTGCAGAGTCACCAAAATATGAATCATAAATGGGAGGATCTGAAAACTGTGAATTGTAGTCAGATAGACCAAATTTATAATCTGGCATCATTTTTTGAGAAATGAGAACTCTGCTTCTGTCGCTTTCAAAGTCGGGATCTCCTTCTGATCCTGAGAGGACATTGCTGTGTTTTGCTATTTCTGTCTTTAGAACAGGTCCTCTTTTCTTATTTGAAGAACCAAATATGCTTGTGGTTTCAGCAATTCCACCCATTGTTCGAGGAGTTTGCCCTCGGCCAGTAACCATGTCTATGGATCCAGCATATTCTTTTGCATCTCCTGGAGTTTTTTCTGGATATGCTACGTTGTTTGACCCTGTATAATAAGAAGATATCTGTCCAGATCTATCTGTTCCTAAAACTATCAGTGTGTTATTTGATCCTTCTAAAGCAATGTCTCCTGGTCTTTTTCTGAATCTTGGAACCGCCTCATAGTTTGTCATTGCTCCTGCGTCAGATTCAAGAACTATTTTTTCAAATATGTCTTCAACTAAATCATCTTTTGAATCCGTGTGATCCAAGTATGTGTTGAAGGGATCTGTTTTCCTATTTCCCTCTACATCGAGAATTTTAACCAATCCATTTCTGAGCTCATACCATGGCTCAGAATCATCTAATTTTGTTTCTTTGAATGAAGGCTCGAGGACGCGCGGAGCATGTGTGTGATTTACGTCGTCAACATAATGAAAGTCTGTCACTCTGCACATCCAATAAGCAATTTCAGAAGAAACAGAAGTTGGATTTTCAAAAAATACCCAGACTAACTCTCCAGCTTTGCAAGGAAGAGCCAAATGGGACGGAAAAAATGGAAAAACAAACATGGGAGGTTGATTTCCCATGAGAAATTTTGCAATTATTGTGTTTCTTGGAAGAGAATTTGACAAATTAACGTTAGAGATCTTTTTTGTTTCCCAGTCAAACCGCTTGTTGTAAGCAATGATGTGAGGATCAGAAATAACATCCAACACAATCATCTTTACAAATTGCTGCGGTGATATGTTGTCCGAAGAAAAACTACCAATAGTTGCAGCATTATGAAATTTAGGACCGGGAATCAGCGGATGCGGCATTAAGTCTCTCCGATTTTCTTAAACATTTCTTCAGGATCTATTGATTCATCTTTTGTTTCTGATTTTGCTATCAGTTCAGCAAGTCTTATGAGCTGATCATTTGCTTTGCTCATTCTTTCAATAAAAGTTGACAGAGTTTTTCCATGAATTGCGTGTTCCGTGCTCTTGTCTTCAACTATTCCAACCAAAGTTTCAAAAAGAGAATAGGCATTCTGCCTATCGACTATAGCATTTTCGTAGATTTCTCTCCATAGCCTCTTTTTCTTGTCTGAGACTCCGTCTATTTGTTCAAGAAGTTCAGTAAAGTCCCTCACTTTTTGCTTTAAAGCATTTTCTGTAGAATCAGACATTGTTCATTACCCTTTAGAAGAATTTTTTAGATGATTCATCCAACTTGGTTCTTTTGTAGTATTTCTTAATTGATTGCATTGTTGTTGTCAATTGTTTTGGGCTCAAACCCGACAATTCTCTCATGTAGAGAAGTATTGCGCTCTTATTCAAAAGATCTATACCGTCTATATTTTCAAATATTGTGATGATCGAGTTTATGCAAGTCAGCTCATTTTCTGTCTTTATTTTTGACCTTATGTCATAGAGCATGCTCAAAGTATTTTCAGACGACAAGCTTGAATCAAAAACCTCATCCTGAGATGGAATTGCATTGTGCTCTTCTATTAGAGAAACTTCATGAGATGAAAGATTTTCATGATCATTTATGCTGATCATTCTTTTTGTTTTTTGAGCTTTCTGTTTCGTTCTAATGATCAGCCAATTTTTGGCTACAACATTAAAATATGAGAATGCATTTGTTCCTCTGTTTGGATCGAACTTGTGAATGGTTTCAAAAAGAAAATTGATGCAATCATTCTTTAAATCGTCATAAGTGTCGTACATTCCTGTGAATTTATGAATGTTGATCAAGTTTTCTACAAGCTTCTCAAAAGCAGGAAGAATTTTTTCTATGTAGATTTTGTCTCTTTCTCGCCTGTCTTCTTCTCCTTGAAATTTTACAATAAATTCTTGAGTTTCAGAATTGAAATAAAGTTTAGGGCTGCTTTTTGCTACCGGTTGAACTGGAGTTGATGAATCAACATTGTCGACCTTTTGTGCATTTTCAGCGTCCGGTGGTGGACTTGACCTGAGTTTACTTAGCGGTTTTCTTTGTTTTTCTCTAATATTTTTCAATTCTCGTCTTCCTTATTGTTTTGTTCGGAATAAAGCTTGTTAGAGACGAGAACAACAGCATTTTTGCACCCATTTATGTCTTGGATCAAGCTTTTTACCAGTGGTTCATCAAAAAAAACTTCGGTCTTTGATTTTGCATCTATTATTTTGTAGTATTCATCCAATATGTCAACTGATTCTTCAACTTGATCTTCAATTGACTCTATTTTTTCTAACAACTCTAAATTCTTCCTGATGCTAACAAACAGGAAGAACAAAGTCAAAATTAGAGAAAAAGACAAAAAATAAATCATTTAAAGTATTTTCCTAATTTTGTCTCATATTCTTTTTTTACTTCTTCTAGCGAGTATTTTTGAAGAATAATCTTGCTCAATGAGTCAGCCCATTCTTTTGGAATTGAACTTGAATTTCTAAATTTGACAATCTTTTTCTTGAAATCTTCTTCGCTGGGATGAGCCCATTTTGCATTTTGCATAAAGATTCCGGTGTCAACCCTAGATGGGTGAATATTGTTTACTTTGTATGAAACATCAATGAATTTTCCATGAGAAAGAAAATCCATGTGACCGGACCAACCTGTCGCAATTACCGGAAGCGAGGACGCTGCTGCCTCCAAAATTGGTAATCCATATCCTTCGCCTCTTGTAAGACTAACAAGTGCTTTTATCTGCGGATGTCGGTACAGAGAAGAAACTTCTGAATCATTTAAGTCTCCGTGAACAAGGTGGACTCTTGGGAAAGGTCCTTTTCTGACTTCTTTCAACAGCCCAGTCAACATCTGTGTGACAATCTTCTTGTCAATTTTTGTGTTTCTTCCTGCATTCGTCTTGATGACAATTCCAACGTCTTCATCGTTTTGAAATGTTTCACAGATCCACTTTATGGTGTAAAAGATGTTCTTTCTGTCATTCTCAGGGTTGCTTCCTGTTATCTGTCCAAACACAAGAAAGTTGAAAGAAGTCGAAAACTTCAGATCGTCAATTCGAGTTGTCTTTTGTTCAGATATAGCTTCCGAATAAGATTCGGGAATAACACTGATAGGAACCCTTACATCTCCAGAATTAGTGAGGCTCTTCAAAGAATGAACAGAAGGAACAACAACTTCAGTCATTGCATTGCAAGCATTGACCCAAGCAGGATTACAGACGTCTGTTTCTACGCTTGCTGTTATGCCTATGTTGTTCTTTCCAAGCTTAGGATCCCATTCGTTTGGAAGCTGAACCTGGAAAGTTGCATCATAAGCCTGCCCGGATGGGTCTACAGTTTTTTCCATTAATTGACCGATAAAACCATCATCGTAATTTTTGTCAATTATCCAGGGTGTATCTCCCCAAGGAAGAGCTTGGACGTGCAGAGTAATGTCGCTCTTTGACAAGAGCCATTTTGCAACTTGACGAGCATGAACTCCGTATCCTGATTGAGTCAACACAGGGGCTCGCAAGAGAACTTTCTTTTTTTGAGAACCCTGAAATTGAAACATGTTTGTTGGGAAATTCACAGCTCCACCACCTTCCAAGAACCTCTATCGTACTCAGGATTCTTCCAGTCTTCAATTGTCTTTGTCAAAGTTTTGTCCCAGTCTTCGACTACGTTTTGCAAATTATAGTCTTTTCGAACTCTTTCTGCGGCCCGGGCGCCAATTCTTTGCCTTTCTTCGGGTCCCATCTCGTACATCTTCATGAAGGCATCAGCAAGCGTCTTGTGTGAGACAAAATCTTCATAAATGTAAGGAACCATCTGGTTTCCCACTAAGCATTTAACTTCTGGCTCTAAGGCTATTCCGTACTGCTCACCTGTTTCTGGGTTTTCTACTTGCCTTGTTAGGCCGCCAGTTTTTAGAGCAATGATTGGTTTTCCACACATCATTGCCTCTAGAGTTCCCAGTCCAAATCCTTCATTGCAACTTCTGTTGACTATGGTGTCACAGACATTGTAAAGAAGCTTCATCTCATTGAATCCAATTCTCTCTTTTGAGAAAACAACATTGTCTTTTATGTCGAGAGTATCTAGAACACTATAAAGATTTGCACCTTCAGGATCTAGAGGGTCCGCATGCATCAGGAATGTTGCATTCCTGTGGCCATATTTCTTTTCGAGCTCTTCCAAAAACATCTTCCAGGACACTAAAATGTCGCTAGGCATCTTTCTTCTTGCATTTCTGGATACGAATAGAGCTGTAAAGTGGTCAGATCTATCTTTTCCAAGCAAAGCTGTCTTGAACTTTGAAGATTCTTCTTTTGAAATCGGCTCGTATAAATCCGAAGGAACTGCATGTGGTATGTAGTTGGTTTTTTCGGGAAACCTCTTGCTTACCATTTCGTACGTTGGATAATTGATGCAATTTATGAGATCTGTCGATTCATACAGGGCTCTATTAAATTCGGGCCAAGGTGCATTATCCCACAAGTGCCAATAAACTATGGGACAAATTTGGTGTATTTCTTCTTCCATTTCCCAAGCCCAAATGAAGAACCTTGGATCAGTAAAGAGCATTAAAGCATCAGGCCTAACCTGAGCCAAAGTCTTTCGAAGAAGAGCTTTGTCACCAAATCCATTGGTTGGCTTAATGATGAAGTCCGGATTGACGACAACTGTTTCGTAATTGTCATGTCGAACGGCCCCACCAAAGCACCGAAAAGAATATTTTCCTGTGTTGATTAGGCCATTAATCAACCATCTAGCTTGAGTTCCTACTCCTGAAGTTGAAAGTGGGTGGTCTGAAAGTAAGAGTATTGTCTTTTTGCTCACAACCCTATATTACGATAAGAGCAAAAGTTGTAATAAAAATTAGATTTTTTATGTGCAATGCTCTGAGTTCTTGTATTCACAATAAGTGCAAGAATCTCTGTTCTTAATTGCAACGCCTCTCTTTACGGAAGTAAGCATGTTGCTGACAACTTTGAGTGAGCGTTTGATGGGAACTTCACCTAGAGAAACAGAAAATAGCTCACAGTGATCACCAGCCTTAGCAGCTTTCTTGAGCAACACGAATCCACATCGCACGTCCTTCATTGGGACTTGTGGGTTCTTCTGGCACCAGTAGTTCTTGTAGAGGGCCAGCTGGGCTTTCACCATGTCGTCGGATCGCTTGTCTCTGAACCATCCACGAGCTGTGGTCTTCCAGTCCAGGATCCAATACACGGTTTCACCGCGCTTACCTTTGCACTTTATGACACCGTCGATGAATCCCTTGAAAGCGTGTGGATGACCTTCCACGGGCTCATAGAGTTGATGCTCAGCGTCGACGACTTCCCATCCCAGAAATTCCCGCTCCATAAACTCTGGAACTTCCGCTAGAATCTGCGCAGCTTCGCTCTTGGCTTTCTCGAGAGCTTCGGGAGTAAAGCCTTCTACGTTTGACTTTTGTTCCCAGGCT
>Ga0136644_10000773_pt1 | contig 25563 bp, 21 predicted proteins | sample C_130820_EF_Meta_FD_94780 | JGI IMG/M metagenome (GOLD analysis project Ga0136644, IMG submission 94780) | Freshwater microbial communities from Lake Croche, Canada to study carbon cycling - C_130820_EF_MetaG (v2) (version 2) | ecosystem: Environmental > Aquatic > Freshwater > Lake | place...
CTCGAAGGGCGTGACGATGGCTGAGGGAGGCGCGCGCAGGGCAGGCAAGATCGGGGAATCAAAAAGTGAGGAGTTAGGAGTGAGGAGTGAGGAGTTAGGAGTGAGGAGTGAGGAGTGAGGAGTGCGGAGTGAGGAGTGAGAAGTGAGGAGTGAGGAGTGAGGAGTGAGGAGTGAGGAGTGAGGAGTGAGGAGTGAGGAGTGAGAAGTGAGGAGTGAGAAGTGAGGAGTGAGAAGTGAAGAGTGAGAAGTGTGGAGCAACCCAACTATCCCTTACTTACCAGGTTTATAAAACAGTACCATGTTCCAAAAGCAAAAGCGCCTCAATTGAAGCGCTTTTGCTTTTAGGATATGTAAGAAAATGTCTAATCTAGTTTTTTGATATCGCCACTGCCGGCCACTTTTTGCTTGACGGTGGGGTTACCTTTATAATAGACAGTTCCAGAGCCTGCAATATGCACATTTAAGGTAGCAGATGCAAACAGTTTTACGTCACCACTTCCGGCAATTCTAACTGTTGCATTTTCGGCCATTAATCCTTCGGTCAAATAATCCCCTACCCCAGCAATTTTAATGGTCTCTTCCTTGGTTTCGCCAGTTAATCTAATAGACCCACTTCCTGCAATATCCGCTTCAATAGTAGGTGTGTTTACTTCCAGATTAATATCGCCGGTACCGGCTATTTTTAATATTAATTTATCCGAACCAGTGAATTTTCCTTGACCAGTAATATTGCCACTTCCTGCCAATTGAATATTTTCCAATTTTGGGGTAGTCACTTTAATTTTGATTCCTTCAGTGCTATTATAACTCATATGGTCTTTAGACTTAACAACTAAGAATCCATCCTGTTCCTCGGTGTATATAAATGGCAGAATATTATCATCTCCAATAACTTCCACCTTGGTTTGGTCACCAGGCGTTAATTCTACTTCAAAACTACCAGCTAATTTAATCTTGGTAGCTTTTCCAATATTTCTAGATTGTGTTATTATATTGCCATTACCCTCAATATGTTTGTACCCAAACATGCGGCAAGAGCTAAAAAGGACTAGGATGGTTAATAAAGCTGTAAATTGTTTCATGGGTTAGTTTTGTTCTGCCAAGGTAGACAAAAGCCTTTGCCGGTGCAACCCGTTATTAAAATCACTTTACCATTTATCCGCTTTGAGCACCACAGAAATTTCTGTTACCTTCGCAACCATGACAGAAAAGATACTAATCCTAGATTTTGGTAGTCAATATACCCAACTGATTGCCCGCGCGGTGCGCGAAGCCAATGTATATTGTGAAATTATTCCCTTTCACAAATCCTTTGAATTTGAACCAGGATTAAAAGGGATTATTCTAAGTGGATCACCCTTTAGTGTTAATGAACCCAATGCCCCTTCAGTAGACATCCCCTCTTTTGTAGCAAAATTGCCTGTTTTAGGGGTTTGTTATGGAGCACAATTAACTGCTAAGGAATATGGTGGTAGAGTAGATAAGTCAAACAAAAGAGAATATGGTAGAGCCAAAATGCAAGTGGTTAAATCTGATACCCTATTAAATGGGATTAGTGATCAAACACAGGTATGGATGAGTCATAGTGATTCCATAGTTGCATTACCGGAACATTTTGAGTTATTGGCAACTACCGAAAGCATTCCAATTGCTGCTTTCAAAAAAACTTCTACAGATTCTCAACCACTATATGGATTGCAATTTCATCCAGAAGTGTATCATAGTACAGAAGGAAAAACCATTATCAAGAATTTCTTGACCAATATTTGTGAATGCAGTTCTGATTGGACACCCGCTCACTTTATTAGTCAGACTGTTGCAGAATTAAAAGAAAAAATTGGAGACCGTAAAGTAATCATGGCTCTGAGTGGAGGTGTTGATAGCACGGTAGCTGCAACCCTTATTAGCAAGGCAATTGGCAAGAATCTTTTTGGCATTTTTGTTGATAATGGGGTATTACGCAAAGGTGAGTTTGAACAGGTATTAGAAACCTATCATCAAATTGGATTAAATGTAAAGGGAGTTGATGCCAAGGACCATTTCTACAAGGCACTGGCTGGAAAATCTGATCCTGAAGAAAAACGCAAAATTATTGGCAAGGGCTTTATTGACATCTTTGACCAAGAAGCCAAAATTTTGACTGGAATTGAAATGTTAGCACAAGGAACCATCTATCCTGATGTGATAGAAAGCGTAAGTGTGCATGGACCATCGCAAACCATCAAGTCTCACCATAATGTTGGAGGTTTACCGGATAGCATGAAACTAGCCTTGGTTGAGCCCCTAAGGTCTTTGTTTAAAGATGAGGTTAGAAAGGTTGGATTGGAATTAGGCATTCCTGCAGACATGATCAATAGGCATCCTTTTCCTGGACCTGGGTTGGCCATTAGAATCTTGGGAGAAATCACTGAAGAAAAAGTGGCGCTATTACAAGCAGCAGATGATATCTATATTTCTGGTTTGAAAAAACATGGATTATATAGTGCTGTTTGGCAAGCGGGCACCATTTTGCTTCCAGTTAAATCAGTAGGTGTTATGGGTGATGAAAGAACCTATGAATTCACTGTTGCTTTAAGAGCGGTTACTTCTGTTGACGGAATGACTGCAGATTGGGCACACTTGCCCTATGAATTCCTAGCCGATATCTCAAATGAGATTATTAATAATGTTCGTGGAATTAATCGTGTGGTATATGATATCAGCAGTAAACCACCTGCTACAATAGAATGGGAATAACCAATTAATTATGATCAAATGAGAGGCCCTCTAGCGCTTTTACTAATACTTTTGATAAGCTCTGTTGCTGTTCAAGAAACGCGTGCACAGGAAGCACCCATTAAAATTGCCGTTTTTGCGCCGCTCTATTTAGATTCGGCCTTTAGTGGTAGCAATTTCAAATTGGGTAATACCAGTTTGCCTAAGTACCTATTGCCAGGCTTAGAATTTTATAATGGTGTCATAATGGCCATTGATTCTTTGAATGCTGAGGGAGTTAACGCTGAAGTATTGATTTATGACAGTAAGCAAAGCGATATTGCCATTCAGGAAATTTTAGCCAAGCCGGAATTAGAAGGAGTCTCCTTAATCATTGCTTCCTTTAATAATCGCAATGAAATTAAAACTTTGGCTGATTTTGCTTTGACCAAAAAAATAGTGCTCATTTCTGAAACCTATCCAAATGATGGTGGCGTATCAGAGAATCCCTATTTTGTTTTAGTCAATTCTACATTGAGAACCCATATTGACGCTCTTTACAAATACTTGCAACGATTTCATAGTACGGATAATTTAATTTGGGTAAAAAGAAAAGGGGCATTAGAAGACATGATTCAAGGTTTTTTCTCCGAACTCCAAAAGAAAACACCCTCCATGGCGCTAAGGATAAAAACAGTGGAAATGGCAGACAGTTTAAACCAACAAACACTTCTAGCTGGTTTAGATAGTAACCGTAATAATGTTTTAATCTGTGGTAGTTTGAATGAGCCATTTGGGAATGCTATAGTAAAAACACTGGCTGATAACCGGGACTTCAAAGGAACTATCATTGGAATGCCCACTTGGGATGGGTTCAAAGACTTGTCAAAACCAGAATACAAAAGCATTGAAATAATTTATAGTAGTCCTTACAATTTTCCCAGAACAGACAAAACTTCAGTTACCATCAACAATAAATACAGAAATAAATTTCAGGCCAGGCCTAGCGATCAAGTGTTCAAGGGCTTTGAAGCCATGTATCATTTCTCCAAACTTTTAACCAAGCATCAAACTGCTTTATTGAATAACCTGTCAGACAAATCTTTCAAGGTATTTAACGAATATGATTTTCAACCCATTAGGTTTAAAAGAGAATCTATCTTACCCGATTATCTTGAAAACAAAAAGATCCATATTCTTAAAAAAATAGACGGCCAAATAAAATCTATTTTCTAATCAGTCCTGACTGGTACTTTTTTATAAGGTACTTTTTTATGAGGGCCTGTCTTATAAGGGACTGTTTTATAAACTGTGTAAGTGAGGGATAATTTGCGGCACACCCCAACTTATCCTCTCCTACTCTTATTGTACTCTTCTCTTGCTCCTCTTTTAATCCTCTTTTCACTCTTCACTTTTATCACTTCACATTTATCTCTTCACTTCTTCTTCCATTCCTCACTTCTCATTTCTCATTCCTCATTTCTCATTCCTCACTTCTCACTTCTCATTTCTCACTTCTCAATTTCCACTCCTCTCTTCACTCTTCTCTTTTATCTCTTCACTTCTTCTTCCACTTCTCACTTCTCACTTCTCACTTCCTCCCTCCTCACTTCTCACTTTGACTTCAATTTTATTTTTGTAACTTTAGACTACAATCCACTTTATGGAAAAGTCACCAAATCTCTGGGAATTTCTAGAAGAAAACAAAGCCCAGATCAATGAATATATTGAGCTTCGGATTCAACTATTTTCCCTACAATTTATTCGCAAGAGTTCTAATATTGCAGGTATGCTAATTTGGTTGATGGTACTAGGAGCTATGGCTTTTCTAATTAGCATTTTTGCAGGCCTCACTTTGGGTTGGTGGTTATCTGGCATTTTCAACAGCCCCGTAATCGGTTTTGGACTAACTACTTTAATCCTCCTATTCATTACCCTTTTATTATTCTTGCTTAGAAAACACTTGTTCATCAATCCCATAATTCGTATTATTATTAGGGAACAAACCAAGGAATATGAAGCAGTATGAAATTAAAGACCTAGCCAGTCTTGATAAGCAGATAGGTCTTCTAGAACAGAAAAAAATGATCATGGAAGAACGTTTGGCCAATAACTGGTCCTATCTAAAATCTGACTATGGTAGCATGATCCGAAAAACAGTGTTTAATGATATGCAACAGGAAGGACGTGGCAGTTTCTTCTATTGGCTTTTTAAAGTGCCTGAATTTCAAAGTAGTATAGGCCGCACTACTGAAAAGCTGACCATTAAATTAGAGAACCTATTGGGCAAATGGATAGACAAAATTGCTGACTAACTATACTAGTTCTATTATCCCTTGTACAGAACCTATTGAGCAATACTTTGTTATATATCTTGTATGAAAGAGTTCTATGCACACCCTAAAAAAGGGATTGGTCTATTGGTTTTAATGAGCCTATTTTGTGTATGGATATTGCTATTATCAGCTAGTTCAGATCCAGGAGACAAGCCGCAATATATTCCCGCTAGCCCCCAACGTGGCGGCGATGCAGCTAAAGGTTATCAATACCTGATTACGGGTGATTATCTAAAAAGCGGTCTTCCATATGGCTATTTCAACCTGTTAAATGGCAAAGACAAACATAATTATTTAAACAGAACCGGAAAAAATGCCACCGTACCTCATGGTTACAATGTAATAACCAATGATAGGGGTATTGATGTAGTTGTACCTACTTGTTTGCAATGCCATGCCCAGATTATCAATGACAGTTTGGTGGTTGGACTAGGAAATACTTATCTTGATTTTAGCAATATTGGACATAGCAATAATTTTTTAAGAGGACTGGTAACCAGTTTTATGCAAACCGTTTCTCCTGCACAATATGATGCTAGTAAAGATTTGATTAGATCTATGAGCACTATTGCACCGATGATGGAAACCGAAGTCAGGGGTGTTAATGCTGCGGATAGGTTGGCTACTTTATTAGTGGCACACCGTGACCCAGAAACACTTGAATGGAAAAAGGAACCCATACTAGACATTCCCAAAGAAGTAATTCCAACAGATGTTCCCGCTTGGTGGTTGTTGAAAAAGAAAAATGCTATGTTTTACAATGGTTTTGGGCGGGGTGATTTTGGAAAGTTCTTAATGCTCAGTAATATCCTAACCGTAAAAGATACTGCAGAAGCAAGAGAAGTATTTAGTCATTTTGGCGATGTGCTGGCATACATCAAATCTATCAAAGCACCTAAATACCCTTATCCAATTGATCAGGCACTTGCGGAGTCTGGGAAAATTATATTTACAGACAATTGTAGTAAATGCCATGGAACTTATGGCAATGATTGGACCTATCCCAATTTATTAATTCCCGCATCCATTATTCAAACAGATTCTTTACTCTTCAAGGCCAATCACCAAAATCCACAATTCATTGCTTGGTTTAATAAAAGTTGGTTTGCCAAGGGCGATTTGCCTGCCAAACTAGAACCCGCAAATGGTTATATGGCACCTCCCTTGGATGGTGTTTGGGCCACGGCACCCTATTTACACAATGGTTCTGTGCCTACCATTGAAGGGGTTTTAAATAGTTCTATCAGACCTACTTATTGGACAAGGGATTTTAAAAATCCTGTTTATGATCCAAGAGCACTAGGATGGGAATTTATAGTTGCAGAACAACCGGATGGAAAGAAAACCTACAATACAAAATTGCCCGGCTATGGAAATACAGGACATGGCTTTGGTAACAAATTATCCAACCAAGAAAGAAAAGCCTTGCTAGAATACCTGAAAACTTTGTAGCTTGAAATTGATGCTTGAAGAATCAAAAGGATATAGTGTTATTTGTGAATGGCTGGATAAAAAAGGTTTCCATCCTTTTGAATTTCAGGAACAAACTTGGGAGCAGATCATGAATGGCCGTTCGGGGTTGGTTAATGCACCAACTGGGTGTGGGAAAACTTTTTCCGTATTTCTTGGAACACTCATTCAATACATTAATGAGCACCCAAAGAATTTTCAAACTATTGCACCAGGTAATTTACAGTTGTTATGGATTACCCCGTTAAGGGCATTGGCCAAAGATATTGGCAGGGCTATGGAAGCTGTTTTAACTGAATTAGAAATACCCTGGAAGGTGGGTATCCGCAATGGAGATACCAGTACCAGTGAGCGACAAAAACAGAAAAGAAAGGTTCCAGAAATACTGATTATTACCCCTGAAAGCCTGCATTTATTACTGGCACAAAAAGATTGCAGTCTGGTATTTGCTCATTTGCAATGGTTGGCAGTTGATGAATGGCATGAATTAATGGGTAGCAAAAGAGGTGTTCAAGTAGAACTAGCCATCACAAGGCTTTTGGGTATGCAAGCCAAGAAAAAAAACAAGATCGGTCTTTGGGGTATTTCTGCCACTATTGGCAATTTAGAAGAAGCCAAACAAGTATTATTAGCACCACTGCAAGAAACTGGCTGTATTATTCGAGCACAAATTGATAAAACAATAGAAGTCCATTCTATTATTCCAGATGAAATTTCAGAATTCCCTTGGGCTGGTCATTTTGGTATCAAATTAGCGGAGAAACTCATACCCATTATTGAAGCAAGCAATAGCACTTTAATCTTTATCAATACCAGGGGCATGAGTGAAACCTGGTACCAGACCATTCTCAATATTGCGCCACAATTAGCAGGAGCCATTGCCTTACACCATGGTAGTATTGAACCAACATTAAGAGCATGGGTAGAAGACGCCTTACACGCTCAAAAGCTTAAAGCGGTGGTTTGCACAGCCAGTTTAGATTTGGGCGTAGATTTTAGACCGGTAGATACCGTGATTCAAGTGGGATCACCAAAAGGGGTAGCAAGATTTTTGCAACGAGCCGGTAGAAGTGGCCATGGACCAGGAGAAATTAGCAGGCTCTATTTTTTACCAACACATTCTTTAGAATTGGTAGAAGCTGCCGCGCTAAAACAAGCCATCTTGGAAAACAAAATAGAAAGCAAGGTTCCCCTCCTACTTTGCTTTGACGTACTCATTCAATACCTCTGTACCCTGGCAGTAGGTGAGGGATTTGATAGCAATACTATTTTCCAAGAAATTAAAACCAGTTATTGCTTTGCCGATATTACTGTAGAAGAATGGAAAGAAGTAATACTGCATATTACCCAAGGTGGTATTGCTTTAAACCAATATGATGAATACCATAAAGTAGTCTTTGAAAATGGATTGTATAAGGTAATTAGCAGAAAAATTGCCATGCGTCACCGCATGCATATTGGCACCATTGTAAGTGATGCCATGTTAAAGGTGAAATTCCTTGGTGGCGGTTATGTTGGTGTGATTGAAGAATACTTTATCAGCAGACTAGAACCGGGCGATGTATTTACCCTTGCTGGAAGAAACCTAGAGTTGGTCATGATCAAAGACATGGATGTTTTGGTTAGAAAATCAAGTGCTAAAAAGTCCATTGTTCCTTCTTGGAATGGAGGGCGTATGAGTCTTACTGCCAATCTAGGAGCAATTTTAAGGGAAACATTTAACAAGGCATTGGTAGATGAAACTGAAATAGAAATTAGGAGTTTAAGACATTTGTTTCAAACCCAAGCAAGTCTTTCTAAAATTCCACGTGATAATGAATTATTGATTGAACAAATTGAATCAAAAGATGGCTATCATTTATTGGTCTATCCATTTGAAGGCAGACAGGTTCATGAAGCCATGAGTGCTATATTGGCCTACCGTATTGCTCAAATCATGCCCATTAGTTTTTCCATTGCTATGAATGATTATGGGTTTGAGCTGCTTAGTGACCAACCAATTCCAGTTGATGACAGTAATGTACAGGACTTATTTAAAACAGAAAATCTTTTTGCCGATATACAAAAAAGTATCAATAGTGCTGAAATGTCTAAACGAAAATTTAGGGATATAGCCGTAATTGGCGGACTCATTTTTCAAGGGTTCCCAGGAGAACATAAAAAAGCACGCCACCTACAATCATCTGCGGCCCTTTTATACAAAGTATTTGAAGCGTATGAGCCCAACAATATTTTGTTTCGTCAGGCTTTTAGAGAATTGATGGAGCAACAAATGGAAGAGCATCGCTTAAGAGCGGCGCTGGATAGAATGTTCAAAAGCAAGATTTTAGTTTGTTTTCCAAAGCAACTCACGCCTTTGGCTTTTCCTATTGTGGTTGATGGTCTAAATAGAAATAATTTAAGTAGTGAAAAACTAGAAGATCGGGTTAGGAAAATGCAAGAACAACTTAGCAAATCCTAATGCATCTTTGTATGTCAAATGAATGCGCCAATTCCATACCAAATTCAAGATCAAAACTGTTGGCTCAGCCCATTAAGAGCTATCTTTTGGGAAAACCAGTCTACCTTAATTCTTTCTGATTCCCATTTTGGAAAAACGGGTCATTTTAGAAAAAATGGCATTGGGGTGCCACAAGCAGTATTTCAGGAAGACATGCAAAAAATGGTTGACCTATTGGGCTTTTTTAAACCAGAAAGATTTGTGGTAGTAGGAGACTTATTTCATAGTGCAGCCAATTTAGAATTGGATTTCTTTGCCAAATGGAGAAGGGATTTTGATCAATTGGAAATGCTATTGGTTAAGGGCAACCACGATATATTAAATGATCAATGGTACCAAGACAATCATATTACGGTTCAAAAAGGAATCTATCAAATGGGGCCATTTAAATTTGTACACGAACCAATTGTTGCAAATGATGCGCCACCTGACCATGAATTTTTATTCTCAGGCCATTTACATCCTGGGGTCAGTTTATCGGGTATGGGTAAACAAAACCTGCACTTTCCTTGTTTTTATTTTACCAAAACAACCTGTATTCTTCCCGCGTTTAGTAGATTTAGTGGAACAGCAACAGTAAAAAAGAAAAAAGACAATACCATTTTTGCCATAGTTAATCAGCAACTCATAGAAATCAAAAAATAAATGGTAAAGATTGCCTATCACCCTAGTTACGCGCACCATTTACCAGAAGGCCACCGCTTTCCCATGCTCAAATATGAATTGATTCCAGAACAATTATTACACGAGGGTAGTATTAGTCAAGACAATCTTTTTGAACCAGGGTATTGCCCAGATGAAATCCTACTCTGGACCCATGATACGGCATATTTGCAAAAATTACATCATCAGGGATTAAGCCCTTCAGAGCAACGCAAGATTGGGTTTCCACAATCTCCTGCATTAACCAAACGAGAATTGATGATTACCCAGGGCACCATGGATTGTTGCCTGTATGCTTTAGAAAATGGTGTAGCGCTAAATGTTGCCGGTGGTACCCATCACGCATTTACAGATAGAGGTGAAGGATTTTGTTTGCTAAATGATATGGCTGTGGCTGCAAATTGGTTATTGAAAAAAGAATTGGCCACTCAGGTACTCATCATAGATCTTGATGTACACCAAGGAAATGGCACTGCCAAGATTTTTGAACAAGAACCCAGGGTTTTCACTTTTAGTATGCACGGTGCACACAATTATCCATTTCACAAAGAAGTATCAAATCTGGATATACCCCTCTTAGATGGAACAGATACCGCTACTTATCTAGGATTATTAAAAAAACATCTGCCCATGGTATTAGAAACCGTTAAGCCAGATTTTGCCTTTTACCTATCAGGGGTAGACATTTTAGAAACGGACAAGTTTGGGAAATTAAAAGTGAGTTTGGATGGTTGTAAACAGCGGGATGCTTTTGTCTTGGAATCCCTCAAGGAAAAATCCATTCCTGTAACCATTGCTATGGGAGGTGGTTATTCTCCTGATGTAAGAACTATTGTAGAAGCACATTGCAATACATTTAGATTGGCCAAAGACCTTTTCTTACTATTTTTAATAATTTGCGCTTGTTTTTTTGGCAATAATTGTTTTGCCCAATCTGGTATTAAGGGAATGGTATTGGATTCTATCACCAAACAACCTTTGTCTGGAATCAATTTGTTTTTGAGTCATACTTCCATTGGCACAAATACAGACCAAACTGGACATTTTTTCTTAGAGAAAATTCCACAAGGCAAATTTGAACTGGTGATTTCATCGCTTAATTATGAAACCAGAACCATTTCAATCAATAGTGGGCATCTTCCTGAAAATTTGCAAATCTTATTAAAGCCTTCGGCTCATGAATTGCAAGAAGTAATTGTAGAGCCTTATGACCAAGACGGATGGGAAAAATGGGGTAAATATTTTAATGCCCATTTTATTGGCAGTTCCTCACTTTCAGAAGATTGTAAATTATTAAATCCAGATGTGGTTAAATTTAGGTATAGCCGAAAAAACAACTTGGTTCGTGCATTTGCCAATGAAAAGTTACAATTTGAAAATAAGAAATTAGGATATAGAATTCAGTACCTATTAACCAAGTTTGAGTTCAATTTTTCAGAACGAAGTTTTTACTATAGTGGGTATCCACAGTTTGAAGAAATGCAAGCAAAAAACCCTGAAGAAACCAAGCGATGGGAAAGAAAAAGACTGGAAGCCTATCAAGGATCCATCATGCATTTTATGCGATCAATTTACCAAGACCGACTAAAAGAAGAGGGTTTTCAAATACAACAAATAATCAAATTGGATTACGCGGAGGAACAAAGGGCCAAAGCCCTATTCAGAGCTTATTCCAAAGCCATTAAGAATAAAGAATACATTCAAATTGAAAAAGACAGTATAGAATATTATAAAAAGGCTAGCAGAAAAAAAACATATGAAAATGCCGTTGTATTAGACCAATTACTTTCAAAAGATGATTTGGTGGCACCAATTGATACCAGTATTGACGTCACGGCACAGTTTCTTGGATTTACAGGATGGCTTAGGATAACGTACTTACACAAAAAAGATCCTTTAGAATATGCTAGGATAAGCCTTAAACCCATTGAACTTGTTTTCACAGATATTAATCTTCCCAATAAAATAGGGATCTCAATTTATCCAAATGGCACTTATTTCTACGGCTTTAATATGTTCACAGAAGGGTATTGGTCTTGGTGGGAAAAATTATCCACCCATCTTCCAACCAATTATCAACCTAGTCCTCACTAACTATGCTGTTTCTTCTGAAGACTCAGGTAATCTATATAATAAATCAATCTTAGATTGAATTCATTACCATGGGGTTGCTGAAATACCTGTGACAAATTTTTAGTGTATTTATCATAAAGCATCCCATTGATTGGAAAATCGTTTCCTAACGCATTCTTCCAACCTATGATTAACTTACTGCCATACATAAAGTCCCAAGTATAAAACATGTCTAGGTTAAAGGCATTAAAATTTTTATCCTTCCCATTTTCAAATGATCTTGGAATATAATTCCCATCATTATCAGTATAGAAAAAATTGCTATAATGTACTTGACTCCAATAATGTCTAACACGCATGCTCAGATTCATCCTAGAAGTAAAATTATAAATGCCATTCACAATACTTGAAACACTGACATTTTTGCGTCTACCTGCTACGGGGGTTCCATTTGATTCTCTAAAAGCATAGCCATACTGACCATTGTCTACCGCTCTTGTCACGTCTAGGTCTAAACTAAAGTGTTCATTGAATCGGTACCTAGGGCCAATTTGAAAATTATAGTAATTGTCTTTGGGAAAACCAGGTGCATCGGCATAGCCCAACGCATACCTAAAGAAAAATGGCTTTCTACTATCCGTGCTTCCATTGATACCTGCATACCAATAGGGTTGTCTTTTCATTACTTTGCCTTCTGTACGCATTTCAAAATAATCCCTTTGCCAATCAGGTTGAACCGATAATCGAAAAGTAGCATCCCAAAAATTTCTGAAAAACCAGAAACCACTGGTATTGATCATTAAATTAGAATATTTAAAAGGTTGATAGAGATAAGTGGGTAAAACAGAAATGCTGTAATTCTGACTCAAGAATCTTTTGGTGGGTGTAAATACATAATAGCCAAACTTTGCATTGGCAGAAAATTCATTGGGTGCTTGTAAATAGCCCAAATCATTGGGATCATATCTATCTGACTCTATATTGGTGGATAATCCATATTGCCAATTACCACTGATTTTTGAAAAGCCCATTATCTGTTTGAATCCATCGTATTTCTCTATTCCAGTAATACTACTATATCGGCCCATCCAAAGAAAATTAAAGCGATTGGCTTTGTCATAGAGGTTTAGGTCCAACCCACTTACATTGGCATTTCTTGCACCACCACTGCGCCATACATTGGTATTGGTAAATGTAATAGAAGACCTACCCTTTAAAGCTTGATCCAGGACCAATATATTGTAATTGGTCAATGGTTCCGTTTCAATTTTATTTACAATTCCAGAGCTCTTATTAGCCACTTCAGCATGCATGGGTGCAGTAACCGCATTGAATACACCAATTCCTAGTTTGGATTTATTTCGGCCAGAAAATTTAGTGGCATTGTACAATTGTGTGATACCTGTATTAGAAACAAGTTGCAGATTGGGATCTGCAGCTACCGCATTGTTCACAGACGAATATCCTGCAGGAGTAGCTCCCACCCTTCTAGAATAAAACAACCCTGCTTTGTTAAATAGCTCTAAGCCTTCTGTAAAAAAAGGACGATTTTCTTGAAATTGAACTTCATACGGTGTTAGGTTCAAAACCACATTATCTGAGATGACTTGACCAAAATCAGGAATCAAAGTGGCATCCAAAGTAAAACTCTCATTGACGCCATATTTTACATCCATGCCTCCGTTGCGTAACCAAGTGGTTTTTCGGCTACCATCTGGATAAGGTGTGGTACGAACGCCAGTTGCTAGATAAGGTAAAAAAGACAATCGTAAAGGTGGAATAATATGGTCCACGCCTGCTAGACTGCCAAACTGATTCACAAAGCCGTTTTGATTAGGGTCCACTTTATTCCAAAATACAGACTCATTGTTTCTTCTAGTATAACGCTGAAAATTGACACCCCAATCTTGCACTTCTTTTTTTGAAAAACGCAATGCTGAATAAGGAATTTTCATTTCAACTACCCACCCATCTTTTTGAATGCTAACCTTACTTTCCCAAACAGCGTCCCAACTATAATCGGAAGGCAGACCAAATTGAGAAACCATATTTGTCACCAATCTACCATCTGATTGCACATTTCTGGCTGTTACCAGAAATTGATATCCATTCTGATTATCGTTATAGGTATCAAAAAATACGCTGAAATAATCAATATCCTGGCGCTATTCTCTATCGCGCGCAGTTAATTGCTTACGCATTAATTTGGGGTTGTCATACAAATAGGCCCCAACATAAATGGCTTGGTCACTGTACAAAATTCTAACCTTGGTGGCTTGAGCTGCTTTAGCGCCAAAATTGGGGCTATTTACAATAAAGCTATCAGCCACTTGGGCCTGCTGCCAAATAGATTCGTCTAAAATCCCATCTATTTTAATGGGGTTATTGATTTTTAGTGCGGTTAGTATTTTTTCTTGTGCATATAGGTTTAGTGTCAAGAAAATAACCAATAAAAGGGATAGCGTTTTTTTCATTATTGCCACAAATCTAAAGAATGCCGGGAATCTTATTTAGTAAAATATATAAATGGCTTAAAACAAAAAAAACAGCCCAAAGGCTGTTTTCAATTGACTAAAACCCATCACGGCTAATTCAACTTTTTCTTTAAGGTGGTAACCTGTTCTTGCAAATTATTCACCATACCTGCAAGCTGCCCAACGTCCCATCTTGGACCAAGATTGGCTTTTTGCAGGATATATACGGCTTTCCATACCTCCAAAACGTCTTCTGAACTTACATTGTAGGGCTCATATTGAGGATTATCACTGATCAGCGTGAGCTTGTTCTTAGCCCGATTGTTTTTCATAATCCGCTTATAAACAACTCCTTCATTCCTAGAGAGCACTACATAGGTATTACTGTTCTTCACATCCTCTAAATCATCTAAACGCTCACCCACTATAACACTACCACTAGGTGTAGGAAGCATGGAATCACCCAGTATTTCAAAAGCGCGATACTGACCGGGTGCCAACATAGGAAGGGTAAATGTATTGAGTTCGTCTACAAATTCTGGATCGGCATAGCCAGACAAATAACCGGCAGCTGCTTTTACTGGAACAAAACTAATGGTGGCAATTTCTGCCTCCATTTTCATCATCCTCCTGCGCTCCATATAGTTTCCACCACTATGGGTAACAGAAAGGTCTTTGAATAGAAATTCTTCCAAGCTGATTTTGAAAATACTACTGATGGCTTCCATGACTTCTAGTCTTGGTTCTGCGCGCTCTTCTTCATAAGCCCCTACAAGGGATCGCTTGATTTTTAGCTTGTTGGCAAATTCTTCTTGAGTCCAGCCCCGCAACTTGCGCAGGTAGCGTAAATTCTTTCCGGCGTTTGACATAACTAACTGATTTAGCTGCAAAATACTAAACTTTTTAGTTTTTCCAAATTTATTTGCATTTTATTTTAAAAATTGCTACTCCCCAATTTCAAATACCATAATCTGTTAAGAAATCAAAAAATCAGTTTTGAAATAGCCAATTTGATTTTTGACTTTGAATAGCATCTTATCTTGCAGTCATGGCAAAAGCAAAGCAAAAAGAATTACCTGTTATCTTAATCACCAATGATGACGGTGTATCTGCCCCGGGAATCAAGGCGCTAACTGAAGCGGTAATGGGTTTGGGAAAAATAGTGGTGGTAGCGCCAGACAAACCTCAATCTGGAATGGGTCATGCCATAACCATTGGACACCCTTTGAGGCTATCTAAAGTAAATGGATTAGATGGCGTTGAAACATATAGCTGTAGCGGAACACCAGTGGATTGTGTAAAACTAGCTGTAGACAAAGTGCTTCACCGCAAACCAGATATCTGTATTAGTGGTATTAACCATGGCGCCAATCATAGCATCAATGTCATTTATTCTGGCACCATGTCTGCGGCGCTAGAAGCTTCTATTGAAGCCATACCAAGTATTGGATTCTCATTATTGGATTATAGCTTGGAAGCCGATTTTAGTGCTGCAAAAATCTATGCCAGACAAGTAGTGGAATTTGTACTTAAAAATAAAAACCTTGACAAACACTTTTGTTTAAATGTAAACGTACCAGCTATTGATGCAAAATTAATCAAGGGAATAAAAGTATGTAAACAAGCATACGCCAAGTACGAGGAAAAATTTGACGAGCGAAAAGATCCACATGGAAGAAGGTATTATTGGCTAACCGGAGAATTCATGAATTTTGACAAAAACAAGGATACAGACGATTGGGCACTCAAACACAATTATGTAAGCGTGGTCCCTGTTCAGTTTGACCTAACCCATTATGAATTGAAAAAGAAACTTGAAAAAACCTGGAAAATCTAATGTTAAAAAAAGACAATTTAAAATTGGGTTTGGCATTAGGTTTTCTAACCCCCATCTTGGCCATGCTCTCCTATTACCTGATTCAGTTTAGACTTTTTAAGCTAAGTGAGTTCTCTCAAGTAATGCTGCAACAAAAATCACTCCTATCTGGTATTATCAGCATTTCCTTAATTGCCAACGCGGCGGTATTCACTTTATATATCAACAAACAAATAGACAAAACAGCTAGGGGTATTTTTATTGCCACTTGCATTTACGCCTTATTGGCTTTGGCCGTTAAATGGTTTTTGTAATAGCTAGTTTAAAACAGTTGTTATTTGTTCATTGGAGTAAATCAAAATATCCTTGATTTGAATTTGGCCAATGGGATCCGGATTTAACCATTTTATAGTCACTTGGTGATGTCCCTTGTTTAAGCCAAATTTTGTAAACAACTCATTCCGCCTGATGCGGAAATTATAGGGCAACTTCAATTGCTCTTTCAGTCCATCAATCTCTAATTCAACTTGGAATACATAATTAGTATTCTGCCCCCATTCATTACTCATATTGGAACAGAGGGTAAAACCTGTGCCGTCAAATTCAAAACTATGGCTGTCTTTGAGCACTATTCCATTCCAGCCCTGCCAGCGCCTTTCAATGGGATACAAACTAGGAAAGGATTCCTCAAAAGCAACGGGCATGGGTTGCTGATAACGAAGGCTTACTTTATCTTCATAAACGGAACCTCCATGTGCCCGAATCATTTGAGTAGCGTGCTGAAAACCCAGCTCATACATTTTATTCAAAGAAATTTCTGTGTAAACAAAATTGCGATCTTCTATAGCCGTTAAATTTTTACGCCATTTGGCTGGAATGGCCTGATAGCCCAACATGGTTCCCAAAATGCCCGCAGCAGAAGAGGGATTACAATCCGCATCCTGCCCACACCTGGTAGCTATTTCAACGGTTTTTGCAAAATCGCCCCGGCCATATAACAAACCAATGATTACATAGGCAGAATTAACCCTAGCACTAATATCAAAAGGAAGAAAAACTCCATCAGGGCAAGCTATGTCTTGGGTCCATTTTCTTTGAACTTCAAACCAGGTTCTTTTCCAGTCATTGGGGTATTGGTGGTACCATCCAATTACGTCCTTCATACATTGATAATACAGACTTTTTTGAGGGATGGATTTTAATGCCTGGGTAACAATGAATTCCATTTGATGACTCACAAAAGCCAAGCTATACATATTAGCTATATAAACCCCACCATAATAGCCCTCACCATAGTTCATGATATGCCCCACTTTGTCACAAAGTGCTGAGGCAGACCTACCCATTCCTGGGTGCATTAAGCCTGCAAAATCAGCCTCAATTTGAAAGTCAATATCGTCCGCGTGAGGATTATTGGACCAGTGACCCGATGCAGGTGCTTTGATGCCGTTGAGCAAATTATACCTTCCAGTTTGATTGGCGTGCCAGAGTGGATAAGGTGCGCGTGCAAATGCGTTAGCAAAAGAATCTACGGGTGCGTCAACCCCGTACTTTTCAATCACATCCACAAAACTTAAATCCATATAGATATCATCAAACAATCCTGGTTCTTGATCAAAATAGCGCTTGATGGCGCCATCAGGCCTGGGTATGGTTTGATAGTCATTCATCATGGTTCCCAAAAACTTGAATTCATAGGGCCCTCCATAGGTTACACCAATGGTTTGTCCAGCCCATCCTCCTTTAATTTTGTCTTTGAGTTGGTCCTTGGTCAATTGAACCAATTGTTGGTCTTTTGGATGTACAGCAGTTTTGGATTGTGCTTAAATTGTTCCAACAAAAAGGGAACAGAAAATTAGCAAATTGATTTTGGTAGACATGGCTAACTCGGTTGATATGCAATCTGAATACTACCCAATTTAAGCAATTTCCAGAACCCTTAGCCACAAAAAAAGGCGCTGGAAAACCAGCGCCTGTATTGGACTTTAAAACTAAAACCAGTGATTATTTAGTACGATCAGGTACTGTAAATGTGATGGATTGATTTACTTCAGAAGCAACAATTTTTCCATTTTGAATAGCAGGCTTCCACTTTGGACCTTTTTTGATCAATTTTTCGGCTTCGGTATTTACATTATAGCCAGGATTATTTACCGCATGAACTTGGCTTATATTTCCTTCGCTATCTACCAAAAAATTAACTACAGCTTTGTATTTGCCTGGGGGAGCGTTTTGTTTGATTAAAAAATCATTGGACAAATTCCTTTCCAAATATTTATTCCATGTAGAGGCCCCTCCTGGAAACATGGCAGGCGATTCAGTAATTTGAAACACTATCCCTGATCCACCTAGATTTCCTGACGCTTCTTTTTTGTTGCCAGAACCCACCACTTCAACCCCATCCAACGATTTTTTTGCTCCTTGTTTTGTTTTAATATCAATTACTCCATTCTGTCCATCGTCTCCAAATTGACTCAAGGCCTTCTCTCCTTTCCAAACATTGATTGAAGCAATAGATTGAGGATCAATTTTAGACATAGACAATGAATCTGATTTAACCCCATCCACAAAATAAACCACTTTTGAATCTATTTTACTTTTGGTTGATGGATCAGTTTTAAAACTCATAGTCTTACCTTCTGCTCCAGTAACTGTAACTTCTGTGGGTTTTGTTTTGATGACTATCACACCATCCTTACCTGCGTCTCCATAAATTACTTTTGCAGATTCTCCTTTCAATACATCTACAGAAGCAATACTGTTTGGGCTAATTTTTTTCCAATCATCTCCAGTTTGAATTTTACCATCAAGGACTACCAAGGGATTTTCTCCAGAAGCAAGATTGAGCTTAATCGACCCCTCATTTTTTTTGGGAACTGAGGTATCTTTCGCAATGTTTAAGTTTTTCACAGTGCCGGTTTGTTCCTTAGAAGCCAAATAGTTCACCACACCAGTTAACAGGCTATTGGCAAAACGTTTTTGGTAATTGGGTTCCTGCATCATTTTCAAGTCTTCAGCATTGGTCATAAAACCCGCTTCCACTAGTACTGATGGGCATTTAACGGCTTGTAATATCCAAATGCCTTGACTTCTACTTTTGATCCCAATGAGTTCTGGATTCACGGCTTTTATAGCGTTACCTAAACTATTGGCAAATGCCGCATTAGAAGGATAATCAATAGCTTTCTCTTTGTTGGCAATATAAATTTCTACCCCTTTACTAGGATTGGGTTCTTGCTTGCCTTTTTCATGTAATATAGGTGCTGCATTATTGCAGTGCAATGAAATAAACAAATCTGCTTTTTGCTCGTTGGCAAAATTGGCTTTATCTACTACGCTTTGATATAAATCCGATTCTCGGGTTAGAACAATACGAATATTATTAAACTGATTAACTTCTTTTACAGTCTTTGCCAATGCAAGCGCAATTTCAGCTTCAGCAAGTTTTCCATCTGCACTAAATGCGCCTCTGTCTTTTCCTCCATGTCCTGCGTCTATTACAATGGTATACGTTTTTTCCAAGCTAGGTAAAGCTGCCATTGACAAGTCTTCCACTTGCACTTTTCCTTGAATCTTATCAGCTACGGTTTCTATTAAATTTCCAACAGACAGGGGTTTGTTAACATCCATTTGTTTTGTTCTAAAAGCAAATAGTATGACAACGAACGCTAATAGAGGAAGTACAATCAATCTCCTCAAATAAGAGAATCTTGGATTTTGGTTATTGGTAATCATTTTAAGTCTTCTTTTAATGGGTGAAAAGAAAAAAGGATTGGTAAATGCGTAGTATTGTTGCGGATAAGCCGCCGTTAACAACATCTGAGCAAGAGAAGCAGTGTCACCGGTTTGAACAGCTTTTTTATCTGCTATAAATTCGTGGATCAGTTCCATTTCTTTTTTCAATAGCCAGAAAAAAGGATTGAACCAGCCCACAACTAAAACTAACTGAATCAAAATTTTATCTAGGCTATGTTTCTCTTTTACGTGCGTTAGTTCATGCTCCAACATTTGTTTGCCAGCATCGGTTTTCAGATCAATTGACTCATGCCAAAAAATATATTGGAAAAAAGAAAATGGCGCGCCCTTTACATGTGTCAAGATTAAGAACACCTCTCCTACTGACTTGCAGGGATATTGCTGTAACAATCGATACACCTTAAATAATCCAAATAATAAAGTACCCAAAATAAAAACGGCAACTAAAAAATACAACCCAATTGCTGCACTTTCCCAGCTAAATTGATAACCTGATTGGGCAATATTGGCTTCCAAAGCCGCATTATTGTCTGCAACAATATTCAGCAAATTCATAGCTGTGCTTTCAGATGCCATTGGTTTGTTCCACTGAATTTTAATCAAAGGAATTAACCAAGCAGCACCCAATACCCCCAATAAATAAAATCGGTTGTATTGATGAAAACGCTTGTTACGCAATACCAACCAATAATAGCCCATCATGAGACCACTACATACCACCACTTGTAAAAAATAAAAGGCGTAGGTTAACATGGTATTATTTTTTGTGTTTTTTAATTTCAGTAAGTAAGAGTTCCAATTCTTTCACACTGATGTCTTTTTGCTGCACCATAAAGCTCACTGCTTCACTAAAAGATCCTTCAAAATAGCCTTCTACCAAATTGCGGATACTGCTAGAAGAATATTCCCCTTTTGAAACAAGTGGAAAATACTGATGCACCCTACCAATGGGTTTTACCCCAACAAAACCTTTGTCCACCAAAATCTTGACAATAGTGGCTACGGTATTAGAATGTGGTTTAGGCTCTGGTTGTGCTTCCAGAATATCTTTTAGAAAAGCTTCTTCTAGTTTCCAGATACTTTGCATAATCTGTTCTTCTGCTTTTGTCAGTGGTTTCATCTTCAACTAAGTTTATAGTTGTACAAATATAATAACTAATTTTTTAGTTTTCAAACTATTTTTTTAGTTATCTAGAAAATTCTTTTAAAAAAGGGTAGTTCTATACCTTTGAGCCAGATGCGTTATTATATTATAGCAGGAGAAGCCAGTGGCGATTTACACGGGAGCAACCTAATCAAGCAAATCAAATTGTTGGATGAGGATGCAGTAATCCGTTGTTGGGGTGGTAATCTAATGGAGGAGGCCGGAGCTGAATTGATCAAGCATTACCGAGACTTGGCGTTTATGGGCTTTGCCGAAGTGGTCAAAAACTTACCCACCATTTTCAAAAATATTCGTTTTTGTAAAGCCGATATTTTGGCTTTTCAACCCGATATTTTAATTCTAATTGACTATCCCGGGTTTAATCTCCGTATTGCAGAATGGGGCAAACAAGAGGGCATCAAAGTAATCTATTATATTTCGCCACAGGTTTGGGCTTGGAAAGAAGGAAGGGTTAGAAAAATGAAAGAATGCATTGATAAAATGCTGGTAATTCTGCCTTTTGAAAAAGACTATTACCAAGACAAATGGAACTGGCAGGTAGACTATGTGGGGCATCCGCTCATGGAAGTGATTGAAGCCAAAAAACAGGAATTGAGGTATGGACAGGATACTGTTTTCCCATTACCTGATTCCAAAAAAATTGCCCTCTTACCTGGTAGTAGAAAGCAAGAGATTGCCAAGAAACTACCCATCATGTTGGAATTGGCCAAGCTATTTCCAGACCAAGAATTTGTGGTTGCAGAAGCACCTGGGCAGGATTCAGAATTTTACGAGCCCTTCCTCAAACCCTATCAGAACGTGGCTTCTGTTAAAAATGATACCTATCAATTGCTATTAGCATCCAAAGCGGCACTGGTGACTAGCGGAACTGCTACCTTAGAAACTGCGCTCTTGGGTATCCCAGAAATTGTTTGTTATAAAGGAAGTAATATCAGCTATCAGATAGCTAAAAGATTGGTGAAGATCAAATACATTTCTTTGGTGAATTTGATCATGGGCAAATTGGTTGTGAAGGAATTAATTCAAGACGAGTTAAACACTATTAATCTTGAGAAAGAGTTGAATGAACTCTTGTATAATACCGCAAAGCAAGAACAGATTCATAAAGACTATCTTCAATTGCAAGAAACACTATCAAAGGGTGGGCACGCGTCTTTACAAGCGGCAAAGATTATCTACCAATTTTTAATGGAACAACAGCCCCCTCACTAGCTTTTAAAAAGTGGCAATAAAAACAGTTTAAAAAGAATAATTAAAATAGCTACCAAGAACATCATGAGTGAAATCCTATTCATGCCGTGCATGTATTTCATCCATTGCGTAGGCTTTTCATTAGGATCTTTTTTCTTGATAAAAAGATATTCGGCAAATTGGTTCCAGATACTCATAATAGAGATTTTTACAAAATTAGGATTATTCGCTGCTAAGTCAAAAGTCTAAATTCAAAAGTCAAAACTAAGGCCATTTTAAAAACCAAAGCCATGTGCTAAAACTTAAACAGAAAACATTTCCATAACTAAAACCAATTATCCTATCTTTTGTTTATAAAAATAAAATACATGTTTTCCAAATCAGTCTTGCTAGCCTTTCTTCTTTGTTTACAGTTCCAAATTCAAGCCCAATTTCAGCCAGAAAAAATTGATATCGTCAGAGACAAATGGGGTGTGCCACATATTTTTGGCAAAACTGACCCAGATGTTGCTTATGGTTTGGCTTGGGCACATGCAGAAGACGATTTTGAAACCATTCAACAATCCTTGTTGGCGGGTAAAGCCATGCTGGCGCGATATAAAGGCAAAGAAGGTGCACAGATTGATTACATTATCCACTTACTCAGGATTCCTGAATTGGTAGAAGAAAAATATGAATCTGACCTAAGCCCCAATTTTAAAAGACTACTTGAAGGCTATTGCGCAGGATTGAATGCCTATGCAGCAAAACACCCCAAAGAAGTCTTGCTTAAAAAAGCATTCCCTGTTACACCCAAAGACATGATTCAATATTCCGTATTGCAATTATGTGTGTTGTCTGGAGCAGACAATGCCCTTAAAACTATTTTTAATGGAAGCGTTCCCTTATTGGAGCATTACAAAACAGCAGGATCCAATGCCATTGCGGTAAACAGTAGAAAATCCATTGATGGACAGGTATACCTAGACATTAATGCCCATCAGCCTTTAGAAGGACCCGTTGCTTTTTATGAAGCGCATCTTTGTAGTGAAGAAGGATGGAATATCCTAGGTGCCAATTTTCCTGGAGCACCAAGTATTTTGCATGGCGTCAATGAAAACCTTGGCTGGGCCCATACCGTGAATGCGCCTGATAAATTAGACGTCTACCAATTAGAAATCAACCCTGCCAACAAATTAGAATACAAATTAGATGGCAAATGGGAAACCCTTGAGTCTAAAAATGCCGCACTAAAAGTAAAAGTGGCTGGTATTGTCATTGGTGTAAACAAGAAGGCTTATTGGAGCAAATATGGACCAACCATCATTACAGACAGGGGCACATTTTCTATTCGCATGCCAGCCCAAATGGATATTCGTGGCCTAGAGCAATGGTACCGATTTAACAAAGCCCGCAATTTTACCGAGTTTAAAACAGCTTTAAATATGTTGGCGATTCCCGGATATAATATTGTGTATGCAGACCGTTTTGATACCATTTATTATTTGAGTAATGGACGCATTCCTATTCGTGATCCCAAGTTTCAATGGAAGACCACTTTGCCAGGCAACACGTCCGCTACACTTTGGACAAAGCTGCATCCTTTGGAAGATTTACCACAAGTATTGCAACCACAATCTGGTTTTGTATACAATACCAACCACTCACCTTTTCATGCAACAGAGGGGCCAGACAATGCAGTCATTAAAGACCTCACCATGGGTTATGAAACCCTAGAAAACAATCGCAGTATGCGTTTTGCAGAACTGATGGCCCAGCACAAGACCATTGATTTTGATAGCTTCAAGAAAATCAAATTTGACAGGCAGTTTCCAAGCAAATTCTATTTCCCAATTAATATTGATAACCTATTTGCCCTTAATGCAACAGACTATCCAGATATTGCTGACCTTATTGGTCAATTAAATACCTGGGATAAAAAAGGAGACGCCAATAATATTGGGGCTGCTACTTTCTTAATGCTCTATGATAGTATTTACAAACACAAGAAAATCTATATGGCGTCACCCGTTTTGAGTAAAGAATTAGCCATAACCCTTTTTCGTGGGGTTAAATCAGGCATGCTCAAAGATTTTGGCAGAACCAATTTGGCCCTTGGCGATATTCAAAAAATGGTACGTGGAGACAAAGAAGTTCCAGCTCCAGGTTTGCCCGATGTTTTAGCACCCATGTATTCCATTCCTTATAAGAATGGCATGCTCAAAGGCAATCAGGGCGATGCTTATATTGAATTAGTCAGATTTACCAAAGACGGACCCATCATTGAATCTATCAATACCTATGGGGCATCGGCCAGAAAGAATTCACCGCATTATACAGACCAAATGGAAATGTATGTAAAACAGCAAACCAAGCACATGACGCTTAATAAAAAGGAAGTTTATGCTAGTGCTGAGAAAATTTATCACCCACTTTAAATAAGTGAAGAGATAAAAGATAAGAGTGAAGAGAGGAGAGGAAAGTGAGAAGTGAGAAGTGAGAAGTGAGAAGTGAAGAAAAAGTAGTGAAGAGATAAAAGATAAGAGTGAAGAGAGGAGAAAGGAGAAAGGAGTTAGAAGTGAATTTTAGTTAGTAAGTGAATAAGTTAGGGGCGAAGCCTTACATGGTCCATTTTTCACTTTTATCTATTATCTTTTATCTAAAAAATTATCTGTCAAGAGGTTGTAAAATAAACCCCTTAAGGTGATCAGTAATCTGTGCGGTCTCAATGATAAAACCATCGTGCCCATAGGCTGAATCAATTTCAACAAGTTGCGCATTAGGTAAATGAGTGGCCATAAAACGTTGTTCGTCTAGGGGGCAAAGAATATCGCTATGAATACCAATGATGAGTATGGGCTGCGTCATGGATTCTAAAACTTTGATCAAATCGCCTCCGCGTCCACGGCCCAAATGATGGGAGTCCATGGCCTTGGTCAAGAGCCAATAACTAAAGGCATTAAATCGGTTCACCAATTTATCTCCTTGATAATTCAAATAAGAAGAAGCTTTAAAATTGTCAATCTTTTCAGGATCAGGATCGGTTTGTTTTTCCTGAAAGGTTCCGTAATTCCTGTAGGTCAACATGCCAATGGCTCGGGCTGCTTTTAGGCCCTTGGCTCCCGCCGATGGGCTTCTGTCTAACCAAGTACCATCGGCCTCAATGGCCAAACGTTGCGCCGTATGAACTGCCACACCCCAGGCACTTTCTGATGGCGATGTTGCAATCAAGAATACTTTTTCAATCAGCTCCTTTTCCATCACAGCCCATTCCAATGCCTGGTAGCCTCCCATGCTTCCGCCCATGAGCAAGTGGATTTTTTCTATCCCTAAGTGTTTGCGCAAGAGTATATGGGCAGCTACCATGTCTCTAATAGTTACAGCAGGAAAACTGGAAAAATAGGGTTCCCCTGTTGCTGGATTGATACTTAATGGACCAGTTGACC
>Ga0136644_10000774_pt1 | contig 25553 bp, 25 predicted proteins | sample C_130820_EF_Meta_FD_94780 | JGI IMG/M metagenome (GOLD analysis project Ga0136644, IMG submission 94780) | Freshwater microbial communities from Lake Croche, Canada to study carbon cycling - C_130820_EF_MetaG (v2) (version 2) | ecosystem: Environmental > Aquatic > Freshwater > Lake | place...
ACCTTTCTGACGATTTTAGAGTCTCAAGAAACCCCAGTCGAGGCTTTCATCGAAGGGTTCTCTTAAAACCCATGATACAACTCTTTTCATGAAAAGAATGAAACAGGCCGAGCACGTGGTCTTAAGAGCGAGATATTCTGTTTTAAGACTTAAAAAGAATAAATCTCTTATTTCTGGGCTTCTTTTTGAAGGGGCAGAAAAGTTTCAAGTTAAAGTCTACAACAACTCTCTCAATAGCAATCACATTCACCTTCTATTGAAAGCCCCATCTCAAAAAAATCTACATGATTTTTTGAGATTCCTCGCAGGCCAAATTGCCCAAAGAATCACGGGTGCCGTGAGAGGCAAGAAAAACCGTTTTAGTTTTTGGCTAAAGCCCGTTTGGAGGAGAATAGTGTATTGGGGACGAGATTTCTTAAATTTGCATCGGTACATTTATCAAAATCAGCTTGAAACCTTAGGACTCATTGCCTACCAACTGAGAGACAGAAAACCGCCGCAAAGCCGGTAGACCTTGGTTTTCTTTTTTACTCTGAAATTGGCTTAAGATTTTCGTGGGACTAAATTCTGAGGGCTCCCATCTACTCATCGCGTCTCATAAATTATCCGGAGATTCCAATCTGTGAGCGCCTTCCCGCAGGTTTTTTATCGACAAAAAACCAATTTTCAAAAAAGAGTAGTACAATAGAACCATAAACCTCTGCTCCTTAATAAGTTAGGAAACGATATGCATGATAAAATTTCGATAGTTAAAAACTGGTTACCTCGATACACGGGAACTCCGCTAGAGGAATTTGGAAAATATATACTTCTCACAAACTTCCATACCTACGTTCACAAGTTTGCTAAACAATTCAACGTTCCGGTCCGAGGGCTTGATCGTCCGATGCAAACCGCAACTAATAAAGAGGGTTTAACAATTATCAATTTTGGAATTGGTTCCGCCAATGCGGCAACAATTATGGATCTTCTGACAGCGGTCTCTCCAGAAGGGGTTTTGTTTCTGGGCAAATGCGGAGGGATTAAAAAGTCTACAGAGATTGGCCATTTTATTTTGCCTATGGCCGCTATTCGGGGCGAAGGGACTTCTAACGACTATGTTCCTCCCGAAGTTCCCGCAATGCCCTCTTTTAAATTGCACAAATTTGTTTCAGAAAAAATTGTAGCGTCAGGAGTAGAGTACAGAACCGGGGTAATTTACACTACCAATCGAAGGGTCTGGGAACATGATGAGCATTTTAGAACTCGGTTGACCGATCTCAGAGTCATTGGAATCGATATGGAAACGGCCACCCTTTTCTCGGTTGGGCTAGTCAATGAGATCGCTCGCGGCGCCCTACTTTTGGTATCTGACGTCCCGATGACCCCGGAAGGGGTTAAAACCGAGGAGAGCGATAAGCAGGTAACTGCGAACTTTGTCGACTTGCACTTAAATATTGGAATTGAAGCGATGACAGAAATCGGAACCCAAGGGGAAAAGATAAAGCACTTTCACTATTAAAAATTTAAGGTCTCCTATGAACGACTTAAAGGAAAATCACTCTTTAAAACTTTGGGGGGTGATTTGTATTTTATTTTATCTCTGTTACGGATTTTTTCTCTTTAACCGGTTTGGTTTGGGCGAGGGGTTTTTTTTCACTTTCTCGCTTTTGGCTTTCCTGGGCTTAGGAATATCCTGCATTCGCAAAAATTCTGGTCTAGCTTTGGCTTCGCTAGCCCTGGCCCTTCCCCACCTCTTTGTTTGGATACTGGATGCGATTTGGTTCTGTTTTTTTAAAGCCTCATTATTTGGAATCGCTGAATCCCGGTTTCAACCGGGCCTTACCAAAACCGATTTTTTCCTTTCCTATTATCCCTTGCTGCTTTTACCGTTGGCCTTCGCCCTACCAAGATACCTTCCGAAGCTCTCAAGGCCCCCCTTTTTATTAACTGGCTTGATGAGTGTTATAGTGCTTTTGCTTTCCCGTTTCCTTCTTTTGGGGATGTCTGATCCTAACTGTTCAAGACTTGCCTGTTTTCCCGGATTCAGCGCCGTTCCTGTCGCTTACTATCCCTGGGCGTTCTTAATTTTTTATACTCTGATCGCTCTAGTCATCGTTCAAATTCTTACCCTCTATTTCACAAAAGCCAATGGGCCATCCCCCATTCGTCGAAATTACAAAGTTTCGTTAACCATTTATTTTCTTTTTTCAGCTTCTATTATTGGCAGTGACATACAGCGATTTAATTCCACTCCTAGATTCTTTTGTCAAAGCGCTCCCCCAAGTGATGGAGTGGAGCTTAATTGTAAATATACGTTAGATTATTCCCCGGGATTTTTTGCCCTTTTTTTCCTTTTAAAAAACACAACTTCAAATGTGAAACACTGCAATTTATATCTTACCCACAAAGACAAAAGGGAATCGATGTATCAAGCAGTTTTAATTCGAGGCAACAATCGACTTAAACTCAATGTCATACTACCTTACCCGACCGATCCAACCGGTTCGGTGATTTCGTTATCCTCGGAGTGCGAGTCTCTTCGTTAGTTTTGTTAAATGCCGATTTACTCTGGAAGAAAAATCAGATGATTACCTCTGTAATAGAAGAAGGAATCCCCTACTTGTTTAAACCAATCGAGCATGTACCGACTTAAGCGTAGAGTGTTTAGCGTGTTCTTTTCAACTTCTGGGATTTTCCAGCCCTTATCAAAGCGGCAAAAGATGCCGAGCGCCCCACCAGTATAAATCCCGACTTTTCGGCTAAATGTCTCCATGTCAAAAGCCGAATCTTTTGTGCTGAGTATAAAAGCTTCGCTGTCCTGCGGATTAACATACGGAAAGGCCCGATAACCCACTGACCCGACTGTTTTTATGATTGAAGCGGTTACTTTCGAAAGGGTCGTTCTGGATGGATCCTCAAATGAGTAAGAGGGTCCGGCCTGAATCGAAACGAATCCTTTGGGACTAAGAAGCTTGAAAACGCTTGAGTAAAATTCCGAAGCGAACAATCTTGCTAAAGTGAGATTTTTAGGTGCTGGAAAATCGATCACAATAAGATCGTACTTTTCTTTTTGTACCTCTTGTTGCTCTCTAACCCAACGGAAGGCATCTTGAACTACAACTTCTACCCGCGGATCTCTCAGCGAATCCTTATTATACTTTTTTACTATGGGATTATCCTTAGCCAGCCGGATCATAGCAGGATCAAGCTCTACTAAAGTAAGTTTTTTTACACGGTTATTCTTTAAAAAATTTCTCGCAGCTAGACCATCACCACCGCCAAGAATTAATATATTTTCAGAGGGCACAGCTTGAAAACTTGCAGCTACCAAAGGAATATCAACAAGACAAAGATGATAATTTTGTTCGCTAAAACTACTAAACTGAATAAACCCATCAAGAAATAATATATGTTCTAAACCCTCAGAAGTTTTTGAAGACTGTTCTTCAGTTAAAATAATCTTCTGATAATGGCTTTGTTCGTTGTGGATAATCTTTGAATTCCCTGTCCTGTCCATCCGAGGGGCGACATGAGCCCCAGTGGCAAAATAGAAGGAAACAGGCATTAGCAGCACAAGCAAAAGAAAACTCGCAAGCGAACGGGTTAGTTTTTTTTCTCTCCAAAGGACACCCATAACTCCTAACGAACTTAAAACACTCAGAACGAGACCCGTCTTCGAATAGCCCAACGGGATTAAAAGAACAAAAGCAAAAACAAAAGCAAATAGGGATGCGGCACAATAGTCGATTAAAAACAAAAGTCCTAGGGACATTCGGCTGTATTTTTCGCCGAGTTTCAGAGAAAGAGGAATCACAGTGCCGTTTAGAATGCCTGCCAGAAAAACCACGGAAAGTGGGAAGAAAATTACATTCCCAAACCCCTTAATTCCCAACCTCAAAAAGGGGATGGCAATCCCCGTAACAGTTAAAAGAGTCAAAATAAGTAATGCCAGAGTTTTAAGAGAAGCCTCTTTGAAACGATTTGACAGCAGACTTCCAACCCCCAAAGCCAACAAATAAACCGCTAAATTAATCGAGTAGTAAAACACGTCATGACTGAATGCGCTCGTCCAATACCCCGAGACCAACATCTGGGTCATGAAGCCGGCCCCGGAACCAATTAACGATAAAAGGTAGATTGAAAATTCCACAATGAGATTATCTCAAATTAAATTCGGACCGAGAAGACTTACTTTCCTTCTCGAATTCGAAACCACTCAGCTTTTCCCTGGTGAAAGGTAAGAAACAGGTGTTTTCGAGTGGTCGGCCACCAACCCCCGTCCAAATACTTTCTGGCACTCGTAAGAAGTTTTCCCCGAATCGGGCGCAAGGGAATTCCTAATTCATGGGCTTTCCAAACCATCAAGTGATCTTCCCCAAAAGGCGTATTCGGATCAAATCCACCAAGGCTAGCATAAGTAGAATGGGTCATCAGAAACCCCTGATCTCCGAAGGGGAGCTTTAAAACCCGAGAACGAAACCAGACCCCCACACTATTAATCCACATGAGTCCTGGCCCGCCAAAAAAGCCAAGATCAAAGTAACTGATTCCTTCAGACCGACGCAATATCGCTCCCTCTAAGGCAAGCAAAGTCTGAGAAGTAAATCTAGAATCAGAATGAAGGAACCAAAGAACAGGTCGAGTTGCTTCTTTAGCCCCGAGATTTAGCTGTTTGGCGCGCCCCGCGGATCCCGGGATCACTCGAATGTTATCTTTCCGCTGCCAATCAAGAGGAAGTGAAATCGAATCCACAACTAGAAATAATATTTCCGAAAAATCTCTGAGAGGAAGGAGCTCTACCAATAAATCACGCCAACTGTCATCTCCGGGAGCCACAGGAACTACAATTGAAAGTTCTTCAGCCCACTGCATTTTACTTTTAGAATCCTTTTAGAAAGGTAAGTACTGAACTGTTTCTTTCACTCCCGGATATCCACTGAGAAACCAGTAGCACCAGGTAGAAATTTGAATGGTATGGCCGACGAATATAAAGAAATGGCTCCACATTTCGATACGGTCTGAATTCCCCTGATAAAACCGAAACCAGTGCATTCCTTCATCGATTATGCTGTAAAAAACGGAAAGCGCCACCAAACACAGAGCTGGAATTTTCAAAAACTCTCCCCAAGTGTAAGCCAGGCAAAGTAAAACACAGCTAGAAATCCCAGCCGCAATCGTGATGTGATGAACTAACGCTTCACCTTTTTTCAATGCCTGCTTATAAGCACTTCTGTGGCCAATGGTATCAAAGGAAATCGCAACGATAAAAATAACGGTCCCAAGAGGAAGGTTCCAGACATAGGCAGGGTATGTCACCCCATGCGAATAACCGACCCAAAAGAATCCACAAACAGAAAATAAAAGGCCCATCATGAGCCCCACCCAAGCGAAATAGACATTCCAATCGACACGCTCAAATGTTCCCATTCGGCGGGCGTAAAAGATCGTATCTTCTATAAAGTTTCGGGTTGATTCCATGTTTGTCTCCATGATGAAGTAATCATACTCCGCTTCCAAGGTCTGGCCAACCTATATGGAATTGTCATCACAACTAAAGTTAATCCCTTTAACGCACAGATAACTTTCTCTGTAGGAGATACTATCGTGCGAGAGTCCCATGCTCTCTCGCCGCGTCGAAGCACTTTGTTTCCGATAGCCGAATAAACACAACTTGCTACACCCACAGCTAGAGCTGAACGGAAAGAAAGATACTTAAGACCACGATTACCTGAGTTGTAGTAATATTGGGCCTGTTTTAACAACCTTCTAACTAGATAAGCAATGGCTTGACGGTTTTTTACTTCCCCCACTTCTTCGGGATTTACTTCGACCTCTTTTAACCACTGCAATGGCAAGTAAACTCGTCCCATGTTGAAATCTTCGATGATGTCTCTTGAAATATTGGTGAGTTGCATGGCTTTGCCCATATCGGCCGCATGCTTTAATGCAACTTGTTCACCAACCCCCATCACGTGGGACATCATGAGCCCTACGACTCCAGCCACTCGATAACAATACAAGTCCAAATCGTTTAGAGTCTCATAACGAGTCCCTTCAACATCCATCTTCATCCCCTCAATCAACTGCAAAGGATAATAAGAAGGAATTTGATACTGATCTGCAATTAAACTTAATGCCTTAAATTCAGTAGGCAAGTTCCCCTTGTTCTCATAGGCGGCTTCTGTCAGGGTCTTTAGCTTTTCAACCGTCTCGCGTTTCTCACCGTTAGTTTTATCGACAGCGTCATCGCAAAACCGGCACCAACCGTAGAGGCAAAAAGCGGCTTCTCTTGCTGATTTATCAAAAAGTTTCGAAGCAAATGAAAAGCTTTTTGACCCTATTTCGATCATGCTTTTACAATGTTGAAGAACCTCTTTATCCGAAGTCCTTAGTTCGATTTTCTCCTGCATGTCCTGAAGAATCAGATCGGTAGTGGCTCTAGCCGAACCCACAACTCCAGGAACTCCAGCGCCCGGATGAGTTCCAGCCCCCACAAAATACAGACCTTGAACCTTTTCATCCCGATTATGAGTTCTGAAATACGCACTCTGAGTCAAACGCGGTTCCAACGAGAAAGCTGAACCGTGGAAAGCGTTAAGTTCGTTTTTAAAGTCCTCAGGGGTGAAAATCCTCTGAGTCACCAAATGCTTACGTAATCCCGGGATGTACCGTTCATCCAAATATTTCAGAATTTTGTCCGCGTACTTAGGTCCTTCCACTTTCCAGTCGATATCCATTTTGCCAAGGTGAGATACCGGAGATAAAACGTAAAAGTTTTCACAACCCTCTGGCGCGAGAGATGGATCGGTCACAGTTGGGCAGTGCAGATAAAGAGAGAAATCGTCTGGTAAAACCCCTCGATCAAAGATGTCTTTTAATAACTGTTTATATCTCGGCCCAAAAAGAATCATATGATGAGCCATATTGGAATATTTGCGATTAGTTCCGAAATAGATCACAAACAATGACATGCTGTAATGCATTTTTTCGATCTTGTGTCGAGTGCTCTCAAGCTCCGTAGTTTGTTTGAGGAGATGTCGGTAAGTATGGGCCACATCGGCATTGCTCACTACGAGATCGAATGGGGTTACTTCCCCCTTTTTATTTTTGATCCCAGTAACTTTGCCTTCTCGAGTCGTGATCTCCTCAATTTCAGCGTTGCAATAGATTTTTCCGCCTAAATCCTCAAATAGCTTCACTAACGCCATCACTAAAGCATGAGTTCCACCACGGGCAAAAAAGACTCCCCATTTTCTCTCCAAATAATGAATGAGAGTGTAAATACTGCTAGTGTTGAACGGGTTGCCCCCAACCAGTAAAGAATGAAAACTAAAAGCTTCTCTTAGCTGTTCATCTTTGATGTATTTTCCAACCATCGAATAGACACTACGGTTAGCCTGAAGCTTAGCTAACTCAGGAGCCACTCGCACCATACTCCAAAAATTCAAAAATGGAACATGGGCCAGCTCGGTATATCCGGCATCAAAAACTTCTTTTGTGTAGGCAAGAAACTTTTTGTAATTCTTAGCGTCCTGAGGAGACTTCTTTTCAATTTGCCGAAGGCTTTCTTCGACGTCGGCGGTGTAATTGAATGTGTAGCCATCCTCCCAACACAACCGGTAAAGAGGAGTCACCGGAATCAACTCACAATAGTCCTCTAATTTTCGGCCTGAAAGTTCGAACAACTCTTTCAAAGCTTCGGGCGCTGTAATGACTGTCGGGCCAGCATCGAACGAAAACCCATCCTGTTTAAAAACATAGGCCCGCCCACCCGGGATATCTCTTTTTTCAAAAATGGTCGTTTGAATCCCCGCAGACTGCAAACGGATAGCTGCCGCAAGCCCTCCAAAACCACTACCGATAACTGCTGCTCTTTTTTGATTAGACATATGCCCTCACTAATAAATCTGCTAATTCACAAATTTGCTGTTTCTCTATCAAACGATCTTTGAATAGATCGTTATCCAAAATTTTTAACGAATCCTCTAAATACTGTTTCGCTTTACTACGTGCTTCAGCCACAAGCCCGGTCTGACTCAAAAATTCTTTCATGCCCTTCGAATCTGGCAATAAACCGGCCGCGTTTTTAAATTTTGAGAACTGTTCGTCAGTCAATTTTTCTGAAGCTACTGCCACGAGCCAAGAGGGCCGTTTTAAAAGCAAATCTTCAAACTGTTTAGGTCCTTCAATAGTGGCGTTACCAGCGTCATCGAACATCTGCAGAGCAATACCGAAAGCATGACCGAAAAGACCACAATGGGCTTCCATCTCTGGGGTGGCTCCGCCGAGAACCGCCCCCAAACTCAATCCCATCGCCATCAAAGCTCCACTCTTCAACTCTAACGAGGCCAAACAAGTGGCCTTAATTTTCTCTTTAGGAACCTGAAAAATGTTTAATCCCACATCTAAGGCTTGCCCAAAATGCGCACGTAGCAACCCCCGATGGCAAACTCGATAAACACTGAGCTTTATTTCATTAGAAGTTTTCCACTCCTCCACATTTTGTAGAGGCCAAAAATAAAGCCAATTCCCCGCATTCAAAGCCAAGGGCATTCCATGTTTACGATGAACTGTGGGTTCTCCCCGTCGGACCTGACTGTTATCCTGAATGTCGTCTATGATTAAAGAGGCTGAATGGAGCGATTCTAAAAGATCACTCGCCTTTTTTATGCATTCACGTTCTTCGGGAGTCAAATTAGATAGACTCTTTCCGGAAGCTAAACAAAAACCTATCTCAACCATGCGGCCGCGAATCTTTTTGCTAGGGCGTTCCAGAAACTCTCTAAGAGGCGACAACAAAAAGGAATCCATGATGTCATTAACTTCCGAGCCCCAATTCAAATCTAAAATAGCCCCTATTTGGTCGTTTCCGGGTAACATCGAAAGTTCCTTGCTAAGCATGAGACTTCTCCCGGTTATGAAGAATGCAACCCAAAGCATCTGTGACTTTGATGGGTGGATTACCCAGAAAAATTCTCAAATAGTCGGTGGGCCATAAATAGCCTGAATAAAATCGATTAATGAGCCCCTGAGGCATTTTGTAAAAAAACTCGAGAATTTTATAACGAGACTCTGGACGGCTTCCAATAAAAAGCATCCGATTCAACAAACGAAAAAACCACTGACGGCCGGCCGTTTTTTTTGCAAGCCTTATCATGGCTGGAAAAACAGCTTCGTGCTTAATCTCAACATTAACTAATTTACTCACAACTTTCACAGTGTCAGGGAGTGAGTATCCAGTAGTAGAGTGGAAAAATCCTCCTTTAACCCCCACGCAGGGCACGAGTCTTTGAATCCAGGCATTGGGAAGCCCTTTGTTCGACGGCAAGTACTTTGCCCTCAAAGGAATCGGAAGCGATCCTACCTCTTCTCGAATAACCCTCGCAATTTTCCAACCTTTGCTCTCACAGTACTGAACAATCTCCCGACGAAACTCCTCTACATTAACCTCTTCGGTATTTGAGTATCGGGTGTCCTCAACTAAAAGTCTTCGTTCATCCCATGGTAGTAAGTAGAAAAATCTAAAGCTTTGCAACTGCGGACAAGTGGCATCCATTAATATGGGCTGAGTCAATCCATGGGGTTTCTCTAACTCCAATTCTTGCCCCACAAATTTCTGATAGCCCACCATATTTTTATCGCAAGGTTCGAACCCTCGACCATCAATCACACAACGTGCGGACCATTGTTCACCTTTTTTACCTGTCACATTGTGGGGAGCTACGCCGACAATTTCGACTCCAAATTCGACAGGAACCTCATGGCTGACCACATCATGCAGTTTCTCAGAGCGGACCGAAAAATAGGGCGATTTAAGAACTCTTTGATGTTTTGGAAACCGGACCGAATAACCATCCCATTTCTTAGAAATAAAAGGCTCAATAAATTCGAAATCATTTTTTGAAACGTCAGTTTGATGGAAAGACCAAGTGTGATTTCCCCCAAGGCGATCGTTCCTTTCAAGAATAACCAACTTGAGTTCAGGTTTGTTTTTCTTTAGCCAATAGGCCAAAAGTGAATTAGCCAATCCGCCGCCCACAAAAACACAATCGTAATCAAAGTGGCGATCACTCACTTTTTATCCCCCCACTTTTGAACCAACTGATTTGCCAGTTTTTCCCATTCCCACTTTTCAACATTGAAAGAGCCGTAATCACCCTTTTGGATTTGATGACTTGCTAATAGGGGAAGGATAAGTTTTTTAGCCTCTTCGGTTTTACCCTCTTCTTCATAAAATTCAGCCAGTGTGATGACATTCCCAGGAAATTTTGGGAACTTTTCGAAAGCCCTTTTTAAACACTCTTCGGCCTTAGAAGTGGATCCGATAGAAATAAACCCGGGAGCTTTGTGGTAAATCTTACCCAAAACTCGATCAGCTCCAGAAAAAGCAAAGTCTGGATTTTTGGAACGAATGACTATCAGTTTTTCTTCGATATCCTTGATCGCTTTTAAAGCGCTCAAATTTCTTTTGATGTCGGCTAAAACACCACGATTGGCTCCCCACCAAAAAAGAGCAGAGACATCTTCAGGTTCAGACTCAAGAGCCTTTTCAGCATTTTCTTGCCCTCGTTCAAAATACGGAATCGAGCCTTCCGATTCATTTTGAGCAAAAGCGCATCTCCCAATGTAAAAATTGAGTCGCGCCTTTTCTGCTTCTTTGGCAGTGCGATCGATCAGTCTCTCAGCTTTAGAAATTTCCGCGATTAAGGGTTTTTGACAAATTTCAATTTGAGATTGTTGCGTTGGATTTACCTGGTTTCCCCAAACAAAGTGACACACGACACTCACTAATCCGAATATGTATTTCATGGAGCCCCCGCCGGTCTTATTTAATGGTCTAACTTACTTGGTCAATTAGAGGTTTGGCAACTTAAGAAATTAATCATAACGCAATGTATAATTCATTTTAATATCAAAAAGTTCTACTCATTAAATAGAAACAGAGTCATACTTTTTCAATTATGAATTCACGCATAGACCCTAAGCCTCTCAACCAATATCCCTGGCTCCTCAGACTCATATTTTTTCTTCAAAAGAAAAAATGGGGACAAATCCTCAATCCAACCTTACTTTGGGGATATTCAGTGCGCCAAAGTTTGGCTTTTATAGGCTTTTATCTCACCATCGAGAGAAAAAGTTCCCCACTCCCACCGGATTTAAGAAGTTTAGTGATGGTGCGAGTGGCCCAAGTCCATGGTTGTCACTACTGCGTGGACATCAACTCAATGATTTTAATGGAAAGACTAAAGTCGAAAGAAAAGCTTTTTGAACTCCCTCATTGGCGGCAGAGCTCGCTTTTAACACAAGAGGAGAAATGGGCTATCGAATATGCTGAAGCGATGAGCGGCAAAGAGAGTGAAGTTACGGATGAGATGGTCCATCGACTAAAAAGCTTTTTAACTTCTGAACAAATTATCGAACTTACGGGCGTAGTTGCTTATCAAAACATGTCGGCCCGATTCAACTCAGCACTCAATATCCCCGCACAGGGGTTCTGTGAGCTTCCTCAATCTCCTAAAACACCCATTTAATTAATTGAAAGCCTAGGAAACAGGCAAAAACCCCGGAGACAGGACTCAACACGAGATATAAGAAGCCATTTACCCATTCTCCCGTCTGAAACATACGTAAAACATCTAAAGAAAAGGTTGAAAATGTAGTGAGTGCGCCCAAAAATCCCACCGAGATCATAGAAACCATGTCCGGAGACAACCAGGATTTAAGTTGGCTGGAACAGAACAAAGCCCCGATAATAAAAGACCCAACTATATTAATAATGAAAATAGCTTGTACTGAAGATACAAGTCCCGACTTCTCTGCCCAGCGAAGCATTAGAAATCTAACCGCAACTCCAAACATACCTAAACACAAAATTCCGAATAGCTTCATCTGTTCTCCTTAAGCTTTGAAATTCCTTAAGCTACGATTATAATTTATCACTATAGGAATCATCTGTTCAAAAGAAAGTCTCGAATCATGCGCCAGTTTTTTTTGATCCCACTTTATCTGCTTGGACTGCTGGCCTGTTCGTCACAACCCTTGAGTTCAAGATCTCAAACCTCGACTTTATCGACGGGAGAGGCTCAAAATGATCCAGACTACCCCTTAGCTGAAGCCTTTGACTCACTCTTAAAAGAGGGGACAGATTCAAAATCGCTTCTAACTATCATCCGCAATGAATGTCATAAACCCAATCCTTCATCTCTTTGCTCAACTATTAAGAGGATAAAAAGTTTAAAAACCTTACAGGCCCAGAAAAGCACGGTCTACCACCCTAACGGAATAAAACCGCTCGTGCCCACCCAGCCTAGTTTTATTAAAAACCGAGTATCCAACTGGACCGCCCTAAGAAAAGCTCCTGTTCCGAACATTCTCAAGGGTTTATTGCCACTAAATCGGGAACAACTGCTCCAAATCGCAAATCAGGCACGACAAGAAAAAAAATGCCCTAATAATATTGCAGTCGCCACAGCCGCTACACTCGAAGATTATCTTCCTGAAGAAGTAACGTTTGAGCTGTTGGCTTCTCTTTATGAAAAAGGTGGGAGTTGCACCAAAAACAATCCGACAGACCGAGAACACTTTTTAACTCGAGCTGGTATTTTTTATTACCTAACCAAAAACTTTAAAGACGCGGTCGCTGTTCTTTCGAAAATTAATCCGACCGATGCTTACTCCGGCAGAGCGGCCTATTGGCTCTACCGTTCAAAGAAACAACTCGGAGATTCCGATGGGGTTAATCGCGCTCTCAACCGACTGAGAATGAATCACAAATTCTCATTTCACAACCTAGTGGCTTCTCACCAGGAAAACCGAGAACCCATTCCTGAGTTCAACCGAAATTTATCTTTTTTAAACCGCTCGATGAAATTCAAGCACTTCAATAATGACATCCAAAGCGTTGAGACCTTGCATCGCTTGGGATTTGCTGAGAGCAGAAATTTAATTGTTGATTTGCTTATGACACAGCCTCAAACTCTAGAGCCAAGTTTAAGAATTTACCTGTCCCAGTTTGGCGATGACCACGCCAAAGTCATACAACTCCCAGGGATTCTCATGTTTCACACCGAATTAATTTCCAAAGAGAGTATTGAACTTAACTACCCAAACAGCTTTTTCCCTCTTGTGAAAAATAATGTTCACGGAATAAACCCTTATCTACTCCTTGCGATCGCTCGAAGAGAGAGCTCTTTCAACCCCAAAGCGGTTTCTCCAGCCAATGCTCAAGGTCTTCTCCAGTTGAATCCTGAAACCGTCAAAACTCTTCATCCCGAGCAGGCTTACGATCTTTTGGTCCCTGAAACTAACATCGCTATAGCAGCGGGTTATGTGAACAAAATAATGAATGAGATGGACGGTAATCTCCCCTCGGTCCTCGCCTCTTACAACGCTGGGGAGGCACAGGTTAAAACATGGCGGAAAAGGTATCCCACCAAAGATTGGATATTGTGGATTGACTTGATCCCTTATCGAGAAACTCGAGACTATGTGGCCAATGTTTTAAATTCCTACCACTGGTATCGTAAAACTTATGAGAACATTTCCGATTTTGGAGATCTGATACCTTAATTAGCCAAGGGAATCTAAATAGTATCCCAACCGTAGCCCTCTTTCTCAACTGCATCTAGAGCCAACGATATGATCTGTTCGTCATCGTTATCATCAATCTTATTAAAGTTGCTACGGACTCTTCGCGAAACTTGCCCAGCAAATACTTGAAGAATTTCCTGTTCCTTTTTAGTGGCTTCAACTCCATGTTTTTCAATGGAAGCGGTCACCCGGCTTATCACTGAAGCCAAGGCAAAAAGATCGATCATTACGTCGGCCAGTCTTCGCGTAGCGAATTGTTTACCGACGATATTTTTGCCATATTTACGAAGCAACTTATCGACAAAAGAGGCTAAACCTTTGGTACAGTCCTCGAAAACCTCTTTCTGATCTTTGATCACAGGATGCGCTTTAGACATAGTGGCTTTCCCGATCCCAGTCGCATAACTGACCCGTTTTCTAGCGTATTCGGATAGAACTCCGAAACCTTTAATGGGCTCCTGTAAAACGGATCCCAAGGAATGGGCAACTTCTTTAAGTTGAGCCCCCACATCATTCATGGCCGTAAGTGCAATGAAAAGTCTGAGAATATCGTTAGTGCCTTCAAATATTCTGTTGATCCGACAATCCCTCATAACTTTTTCATAAGGGTATTCGCTCATGTAACCCGTTCCACCAGCGACCTGCAAAGACTCATCAATGGTTCTCCACAAACACTCCGTGGCAAAAACCTTACTTATCGCAGCTTCAACTGCATAGTCTTGGTAACCTCTATCCGAAAGTCCACCCACCATGGATACAACTGCTTCGCTTGCGTAACACTCCACTATCATGTGCCCTAGCTTTTGTTGGATAAGGCCATACTCTGAAATATTTTTCCCAAATTGCTGACGACTTTTGGCATGCTGAACAGCAGATTGAATGACTTTTTTCATTGCGCCGATACTGCCCCCTCCGAGCCCAGTACGCCCCACATTTAAAATCTTCATCGCAACTTTGAAGCCTTTACCCACCTCTCCCAAAACATGTTCTTTTGATAATCGAACATTATCGAAGCTCACCGTGGTAGTACTACTCGCTCTCAACCCCATCTTGTCTTCGTGCGGCCCCGAGGTCACCCCTGCAAGATCTCGAGTGACAATAAAAGCGGTCATCTGACCTTCCGGCCCTTCAGTTTTGGCAAAGACTGTGAAAAAATCGGCGATTCCACCGTTAGTGATCCACAATTTCTCGCCCGTTAACAACCAATCTTCACCGTCACGTACGGCTTTGGTTTTAATCCCTGCCGCATCCGAACCCGCAGTACTTTCGGTGAGACAGAACGCCGCAATCATCTCTCCGGTAGAAAGCTTTGAGAGATATTTTTGTTTTTGAGCATCTGTTCCAAAAAGAAGCAATCCCCTCATACCAATGGAACTATGGGCTCCGGCTGTAATGGCAATTGAACCATCGTATCGACACAACTCTTGAATTGTCCTTGAGTAACCTGATGACGAAAAGCCCAACCCCCCAAAGGTTTCAGGTATGACAAACCCAAACAGCCCCATTTGCTTCATCTCTTCTAGGAATTCTTTAGGAAGCTCCCCTTGCTTATCCCATTTTCGAAACTCGGCCTCCCTACCCTTGAGCCATGAATTAAGAGAGTCAAAGGTTGTTTTTAATAGCTCTTTTTCGGTGGGGTCAATTTGAGGAAAAGGGAAAATGATCTCTACCACAATATTTCCCATACATAGATTCCGCATGAAGCTGATACTTTTATCACTCACAGGGCGCCTCTTTTCTATTGAGATTTACAAATGCTCAGAAACTCCCTGCCCCAGCCAATCAACATAATCCTTGTTGCCTCCGGACACGTCGAAAAACATAACGCAGGGAACAGAGTAAGAATGCATTTGCTTTATTTCTTTAATTAAAACCTTTTTTTTGTGAGCCAAGCTTTTCACAATTAATATCGATTCTCTTACTGTCTCTATTTTGCCTTCCCATTCATAACGAGAAATCATCGAAGGTATAATATTAATACAAGCAGCGAGTTTTTTCTCAATTAACTTTGTCCCAATCGATAGGGCCTCTTTTTGATTTTTAGTGGTCACGTAGGCCATTATAACTTTTTTGATTTTTGATCTTTTCTTCGCCATCTTTATTACATACGATACCCTGCATGTTGAAAGTAGTCACCTGGAACGTGAATTCTGTAGGAGTCAGATTAGAAAGACTTCTAGCTCTATTAGAGCGCTCGAACCCTGACATTGTCATGCTACAGGAGCTCAAGTGTCTTGAAGAAAAATTTCCCTTTGATCAGATTCGGCAAGCCGGTTATGAAGCCCAGGTTTTCGGACAGAAGACTTATAACGGGGTTGCGATCCTTTCAAAAAGCCCGCTTACAGATGTTCAAACCGGAATGGCACCTTTTTATGAAGACTCGGCAGCCCGAATAATCAGGGGAAAGCTAGGCGAATTACTTTTTATCTGTTGCTATGTTCCAAATGGCCAAGAGGTGGGGTCTGAAAAATTCACTTACAAACTAGAATGGCTCAATGGCCTTTACCGACTCATTCGGGACTTAAAAGAAAAAAACACCTCAATGATTATTGCCGGTGACTTTAATATTGCGCCCCAAGATCGAGACGTCCACGATCCTCTTTTGTGGAAAGATAAAATTTTATGCTCCAAACAGGAGAGAGAAGCTTTTACTGGCTTACTTGAGCTAGGGCTACAGGACACTTTTAGAAAGCATCATCAAAACGATGGTTTTTTTTCGTGGTGGGATTACCGAGCTTTAGGTTTTCAGAAAAATCAGGGATTACGAATTGATTTCATTTTAGCCTCGGATAACCTGGTACCCAAATGCACGAATGCTTTAATCGATAGGGACGAACGAAAAGGTGAAAAACCCTCGGATCACGCTCCTGTTGTGGCCGATTTTGATTTGTCAATCGAACCAACTTGATTTCTTCGACTTCTGAGCTCCATTAGGTTGATCTAAACTCCAGCCCCATGGGAGGATCTCCGTGTCTGATTTAACTTTCGGCTCGTCCTCATCCCAAAGATAGAAGGCTTTGACCGAATCCCGTTTATTTTCAGAAAACAGGTTGAGATTAGTGTCGAGAGCCAAAGAGGTAAACCCTTGTTCTTTAGGATCGGCGATATTTTCGCCTTTCTTTTTAAAAATATCATCAAGAGAAGTGGCGTTTTCCCACAAAGATTTTTCCTCGACATTCCAGGGAACCTTCTTCTTTGCCACCTGTCCATTGACCAAAGGAGTGGAGTAGAAATCTTCTTCAGAGACCCCTTGGGAACTTAAACCACCTAACCCCTGAATGTCGCTCAAGTAGATCGAGCTATCGTGCATGACTTTGTGATAATCCAGAGAATCGGAAATAGTTAAGATGTCTAGCCCAAGCGTTTTAGCCAAAGAGTCGCCACTTTCGAACAACGGCTCGTCACCTAAAGTCTCTTCAGTAAGCCCTAAACTATTATCGTTAAATATCTGGGTGTATTTCGCCTCTTCTGCCCAACAAGAAATATGAAATATGAGTAAGCCGGCAATCAAATAGGGGAACTTTGTCATGTTTCTCTTTTCGTCAGAATTACCAAAAATCTTGGGGATATACTTTAAGTATACACTGTCAGGAAACTGCTAGTTTTGACGCCAAGTTACACATTGTGCTTTTAATATTATTTTCACATAGTTCCCAGTGCAGATTAACCGTTACCAAGTCTCCGGAAGACGCTTTGCGTCTCATGGAGACAACAAAATATCCCCTGTTTTTCAGCTTAAGTAGAAGTAGTTTTTAGGTTTCAACAAGTAACTGAATTATGCCGCCACCGATTGTATACTAAATGATCGTGGCATTGCGGTTGCACAATTCTATTCACAAGTAGTCTCCCAAAAAAGGAGAAGGCGTATATGTTCAAATTAAATTTGTTAACCGTGACTCTATTATGGGGTTTCACCTCAACTCATTTTTTATCGGCTGAGACCAACTCTCATGACGGGACCTCATCTACGGAATCGCAAACCTTATCATCCCCTCGCCCTACGCAAGCAAACCCTTTGACAGACAGAGAAATTGATTTTATTTCGGACAACTTTTTCATATCTAAACTTACTATTTGGAATAAATATTCCGAATCTCTCCCAACGGCACTAGACAAAGCTGTTAAAAATGGTGATGAGTCTGAATCTAGCAAAGCTATCGCTGAACTCATGGGCCTAGTTAACAAAAAACAAGCTCAAAGAGTCTTAGAAAACGCAAAAAAAGAAAAAAGTGTCGAAGTTGCAAAAAAACCCAACGGCGGGGATGAAAGATATATTGCGCTTATGGAGAGAGTGGTCTGGGGAGCAAAGGCCTTTTTGAAGGACCCCTCCAAAGAGGAATCGGCCGAAAAATACAATCAAGCTTTTACAGATGCTTTTGCAAATGTCTCTGCAAAAAACGATGAGATTTTAGAAAAAATCAAACAGGCAGCTGAAGGCAATGAACAGGCAAAAGAATGGCTGAGAAAAAATTTGGACCAAAACTCCTTATTATCTTTCGCAGAGGGACAGAAAAAATACGGAAACTCAGCTCTGGCAGATCGAATCATTGATGCAGTCTCCTTCAAAGAGGGGAAAAATAAATTCTTGGATATGTCTCTTCCAGACGAAACTCAAAGACTATACTTAGGCCAGACCTCTCAAAGCGTTTCCAAATCTTTCGACAAATTTATAGAAAGCAGACAAGGATTCGGTGGAGCCATAATCGCCTTCTCTCCTTTTACCGATTCCCCCAGGAAACAATGGTTTGTGAATGATCAGAACAAGTTAACTGATGGAGCTCCGGCAGCTTTTAATAAGCCTAGACCCACGGCAAGTCCAATTGGCTCAGGTGCGACCTCAACAGTTGGATCTTCAGCTTCGACACCTTCAGTGTCGGCAGATACTGGCTCCACAGCCCCCAGGCCACCCACGGCTCCGTTAGCCCCAACCCTTTCTAGCACTGTCAATAACGCTTCGGCGGCCTATCAAAAGATTATTACGTCCTGCAACCAATGCCACGACGTATCGATTAGTGCTAATGGAGTTTTGGTTAAAGATGGTGAAACAAAAACCAAAGCCGAGATCCTACAAGCTTTCACCCATGTTCGACAAATGAACCAAAACATCCCTGTGGCCCAAAAAGCTGCCCTTATTAATCTCGTCAATCAATGGATTAAATAACGGCCCGAACTTCACCCAAATGAGCTTGGCCAATGCTCTTAAAAAAGTTATTGTGTTTGGATGGGAACCCTATTTCAATTTCCATATCGAACGGTGGCTGAAATTTCGATTCGGGCCATTATAAAAAATCTTGTCACCCTTCGCTCACTTTCTCAAAGAGAGGTGGTTCCTGTTGTCAAAGCTGATGCCTATGGCCACGGAATCCTTCCGGTTTCGAAAGCACTAGTTTCTCGAGGAAGCTGCCACACACTTTGCGTAGCTACCCTAGAGGAGGCCATCGAGCTTAGAAAAAAAATTCCATATGCTATTTCGATTTGGGTGCTTTCAGGATTTCTTCCTCACCAATTGGACGCTTATCTAAAGTACCGTCTCACACCGGTTATCCACAGTTTAAACCATCTAAAAAGTTTACTGAATCAAAAGAGACTCCCAGACATCCACTTAAAGATCGATACGGGAATGCACCGTTTGGGCCTTCTGGTTGAAGAACTCCCCGAAGTATTTTTAACTCTAGAACGATTGGGAATAAAACTCTCAGGCCTTGCTACCCATTTTGCGGAAAGCGAAAACGGAATTTCAAAATTTGTAGATGAACAGATAGATATTTTTCACTCGGTTTACCAAGAGCTATTGCACCGTCGCATGATACAAACTGATGCAAAAATTCATATCGCTAACACGGGTGGCATATTCCGAAAAAAACTTGGGTTAAGTTATTCAGTCCGCCCCGGTATTGGCCTTTATGGGATATCTCCCAACCCTCGCTTGGCTAATTCGGAAGATCTGGTCCCAGCCCTATCATGGAAAGCCAGAGTCATTGCAGTAAAGCCAATAAAAGCCGGAGAAGCTGTAGGCTACGGTCGAACCTATACAGCCAAACGGCGTGAAAAACTTGCAGTTGTCTCAATCGGGTATGCTGATGGGCTTCCAAGACTTCTCAGCAATGAAGGAAGTGTCATCTTAGGGGGAAAAAAGGTCGCCATTCGAGGAAGAGTCTCGATGGATTTAACGACTGTAGACTGTTCGGCCATACCGTCGATAAAAGAAGGAAGTTTGGTAACGCTAATAGGAAAGGAAGGAAAAGTCTCAGTCTCAGCTTGGGACATCGCTAATTGGGCGAGAACCATACCCTACGAAATTCTTTGCGGCATCTCTCCTCGAGTTCCTCGAGTTTATCTAGATTAGTCCCCTTCAGCCTTTGCTACGTACATGGCTCTTTCATCTACTGCCAACTGGATTAAGGTTACGTCATCTTTAAGTTTCTTTTTTGAAGTATACTCATCGATTAAACCCATTAATTCATTTTGCATAGATAAGGGTTCGGGGGAGTTCCCGCGAGACTTTAAAAGTTCCACAATCCGCTCTTCTCCCGACATCGAACGTTTTTTAATCGGGGCCTCTAAGCCTAACGTGTACAAAACCATCAGGTCCCCAGGAAGCATTTTTATAGTCTGTTCACGAAACTCAAAATGTTCGACGCCACCGATCTCAGGGTTTTTGATTTGAGAAATGGGCTCTACGTTTCCTCTTCTCCAAAGGATAGGATGTAAATCTCCAGCAGAGGTAAATTGAAATGTCAGCGAAGCTCTATCAAGAATGCCATATAACAGTGACATGGTTGTTTCATTTTTATTGTAAACACTTCGTATTTCATTGTTCACATGCCGAACAAAAGATTTCGAATCGGGAAAGCGATCTTTCATCTCTTCAAGTCTCAATTTCAGGAGAACCGATAAAAGAGCTGCAGCCATCCCGTGACTTTTAGAATCAGCGAGAAGAACTCCAAAGCGCTTCTTGTCACCAAATTCAAAAATATCGTAGTAGTCCCCACCACCCCCTAAAGAGGGTATAAACTTAACACTCAAGCTAATTCCTGGGATCTGGGGAGAGGATCGAGGCCGCAATACTCTTTGAATATTTTCTGCCAAATCTACGTCTTTTTTAAACTTTTCTAAAAGCTTATTCGAAGATTCAGAAAGGGCTACCGTTTTGGCCTTAACTTTGGATAATTCAGTTTCTAGATTTTTCGAACGTTTTGTTAGAGACTGAGACTCCAACATCTGCTGATAAGAAAACCAAAAAGTGCTTTCCCAAGAGTCTGCCAACCAAACTGTATTTTTGAATTCATTCTCAATCAGAGCGCTATAAAATGCGGGATCATCTAAATCGGTCTTATGAATGACTGCACAGATCCAACTTACAGGAAACTTCTTACGAATAGTTTCTAATTGTTTTAGATCTTTGACCTGCTTTAAAGATACAACCACCATTTCATAGTTCTGCTTTTTTTCAGAGGAAACAAATTTCTCGCTGATAACACAAGAAAAACCATGAGAGACGACGGTTTTCTGAAACGCTTTACTTGGGTTGATTCCTATGAAAAGCAGTTTCATTTTATCCTCTGTGTTTAAGTGAACCGGCCAGAAGCTTTGGGTCCAGTCACATCGCTCGGGACGGTGATCGTTTGAGCTTTATTCTGATTGTTTAAGCTCACCAGTTTTTTCTTCAATCTTCTGTTCTGAACATAAAGAGCTAACATTTCGATACTGCAGAGAACCCCACAGATCGCCATCCCGACAAAAATACTCGTCAGAACAACAAAACCTACGGCCGTTGGAGGGAAAGTAAAGTCTCCAAGCTTAACAGTAATTTCATCGGCATTGCTATGCACAAACAGCATTCCCGAATAAGTTAAAGCTATTAAAACTAGAAACAATGGAATGATTTTTAGCCCCTTCATTTTGTTTTTCTCCTGAAAGCGTCAAAACACTTATCAAAACATGTCATTAAATGTTCCGGCATTCCCTTGGTCTCGGAAATGACCGGCATAAAATTGGTATCCCCATTCCACCTCGGAACGAGATGAAGATGCAAGTGGTCCTTAATACCCGCACCAGCAGCTTGCCCCAAATTCATCCCTATATTAAATCCCTCAGGCCGATATACTTCCGTCAAAACATCGATGACTTTTTGAGCCTCTGCCGTAATCTCAGAGAGCTGTTCCCCATTTAAGCTTCTAAATTCATGGGTATGCTCATAGGGGACGACCATCATATGACCCAAGTTGTAAGGAAACTTGTTTAGGATCACAAAGACTTTTTGCCCTCGGTAGAGAATTAGATTTTTTCGATCTTCTGTCTCTTTAGGAAGATCACAAAAGACACAACTCCCCGGCTTTTTATCCGAAGTTATAAATTCCATTCTCCAAGGAGCCCAAAGAGGTTTCATCATAATAAGTTTTCTTTTCTTATCGACTGGTTAGCCTAAAAAGCTGAACTATTTTCCATTGAAAATTACTGAAGATAGATAGGGCTATAGAAAATGTAAGGAACAAGTCGATTCAGCATGAGGTGCAACCCGCTATGATACTTAGCCAACACCTCGACTCGATAGGTTCCTTTACCACTCAAAGGAATCTTAACGGGGGTCGTCATTTTTTTGCCTACCAAAACTTCATGGGTGGTCTCACCATTTTTTACCAAATGAATAACTTTGGCAAACGGCGTCGCCGGAGTCGAAACCACCGCTTCGCAGTTCTTGCCTTCAGTAATCACATCACCTGGGGAGAACTCTTGGGTGCCACATTTTATTTGCCAACTATTACCCGGGAAAGGAAATACGGCTTGATAGAAGATGGCTGAGCGCCCTTCCCTTAAGCTTGAGTAAAACTGTTTCTTTCTTGATTCAAAGTCGGCAGCTTTGGGCCCTTTCAAAAAGAGAATATTAGAGGCCAATTTAAAAGTTTGAAGATATCCAGGCCAGCTTAGTGCTCTTTCATTATTAAGTTTTACTTTGGAATGGGTATCGTGAGCTAAGTAAGCAAAATGGCCTGGGCCTCGTGACGTCATCTCATCCCAAGCAATAAAATCTTTCGAATAGGTTTCAAAAAAACGGACGGCGGACAGATATTGATTAAAGGGATAAAGCGACAGAGTTAAAACAAAGTCGAGAGGGGAATCTGAGACTTGTCTTTGCCAACTGCTATCAAAATTTACAACTTCTAAACCCTCCGCAAATTCGTCCAAACGCGCCCAGGGATTTTTAATGTTACTCGGATGGGCAATAGATAAAAACAGCCCAGGATAAGAAGCGGTTTTCAAAAATTGTTTATACGTAGCTTGAACGATAGCTTGATTGTCCGCATTTTTAAGTTCACTCTCCGAAAAAAAACTTACCGCATGCCCGACTGGAGTTGAAGCTTCCATTTCCACAAACAGATCGGTTTGACCGTAAGTCTTTTCAAACCCTTTTTTTCTGCCTTCATAATTATTATGATCTGTCAGGACAACAAAATCGAGCCCGGCCTGCTCGGCAGCTCTTGCAATTTCATCCGGGGTTCCTCCCCCATCGGAAAACTTTGAATGGACATGAATCGCCCCTTGAACATAATTTTTGGAAGCAATGTGAGTCGTTTCCGATTGAGAAACAGGTTTTGGAGGTAAAACGGAGTAGAGTTCTACAATAAAAATCCAAATAAAGACTGTCCAGAAATAGGTGTGCTTCATAGAGCCCGGAAGTATTCTATCAAATACAATTGAGAGATCTCTTTTTTTCTTACTTCCAGAGAATATTCTTTCAATAACTGCTTTTCGGGAAAACACTTTAACAGTTCGTAATTAGGTTCCGGAGTTTCACTTAAGACAAGAATACTGTTCAGTTGACAAGGATCCTTGGGCTCTAAAGTAAAATTACTAGCTCTTCCCAAAGGAAACAGCTGTTCAGAAGCAAGTCCTAAAAATCTAAAATAGGAAGTAAGCTGATAAGTGGGGAGAAATAACACCCCATCTTTACCATTTAAAACAAGATCGCTCTTAACTGATTGAGCGACTTCATAGATCGCTCGATATTTTCCTAAGCGATCTTTTTCAGGGGCCACAAACTTAAGTGGATGAACCAGATGAATTCCAATTAAAACTGAAACTAAAATGGGCGGTATGAACCCCAGCCCCAAAAATAGATACTCCAAAATTTGAATAGAGTTTTGATTTAGTAATGCCTGCGCCAAAGGCCAAAAAGCGATATAACTCATTAAAGCCCAGTTGGCCTCCACATGGGTTTTAGCTGCTTGAAAGAGTGAAAACAAAAATGGGAAGACGAAACAATAAAAACAAACCCGTAGAACAGGATTTGTGCACAACTCATTTTTGCGAATCAAAACCCACCCCAACATTAAGAGTGGCAAAGCTCCCAGCAAAAGAACCTGTCCTCCCAAAAACTCCCCAAACACTCCCGAGCCATCAGATAAGCCGTGGTTCCACTGAAACTTAAGGGGGGAAAACTGATATTTTGAATTAAAAATCAGGATAGGCGTAGCCACAATTAGAGCGATAACAAGATGAGAACAAAATCCTTTAAACCAAGACTTGAATCGATATTTGGTCAACAACACTAAAAAACTACAAGGGATTGCAAGAACCATTGTGTATTTACTGAGAAGTCCCAGTCCAAGCAAAACCCCGCCTAAAACCCAAGTCTCCCAAAAAATGGGAGAAGAACGGTAAACTCGGGAAACCGGGTCGTCACCCCATTGAGAGAAAGATTTGCTCAATGAGACCAGCCAAAAAAGATACAAGGTCCAAAACAATAGAAAGGGGACATCGGGGGTCATTAACACAGCCCCAAAAAAGGCTAACGGGGTCAACAAAACTAAACTTAATATTTTTTTACCCGGAACCAGAGTGCCAATCAGCAAGAAAATGAGAAAATGAATCAAAGAGGCAAAAAACCGAATACCAAATAAATTATCCCCAAAAATCGATGTGGAAACCTTGATAAGGTAGGCCACCATAGGAGGGTGGTCGTAATAACTCTTTTGTAAATGTTGGGCCCAAGTCCAATAATACAACTCATCTTCAGTGGGAGGAATACGCGTTGAAATCACCCAATGAAAAACAAGAAACGCGACCAACGAAAAAAAGAACCAATAACCGGAAAGACCTAAAGTCCAGTGAGAGGAAAATCCACCGGAGCCCCCCCAAGGAGACAAATTGGGGGAACGTTTATTGTTTAAATAGGAATTCAACAGAAACCTTTTTAAGAGTTTTCTTCTACGTAATCTTTATAATCTTCGGCGGACATCAAATCTTCAGCATCGATCTCCCCTTGGATTTCAACTTTTAACATCCAGCCCTCATGATAGGGGTCTTCATTAATAAGCTCGGGAGCTTCTAGCAGAGGTTGATTGACCTCTACCACTCTTCCAGAGACCGGGGCGTACAGATCACTGACCGCCTTGACCGATTCGACCACCCCAAAAGTGTCGTTCTTATTAATAGACTCCCCTTCTTTAGGAAGTTGAACGAAGGTAATATCTCCAAGAGATTCTTGGGCGAAATCGGTAATCCCGATGGTCGCAATGTTATCTTCTAGCAAAACCCATTCGTGTTCTTTCGTGTACTGTAACCCTTTTTCGATTGCCATGGTCTCCCCTTTATGACCACAAACTTTAAAAAATTTAAAGGGTTAGTCAACGTAAATTTATCGGTTAAGTTTTAAGCTAAAACCGGCTATAAAGGGCCTTAATTAAGGAGTCCAACAGGCTATCGCGTGTATCCTTTTGGGGTACCCGAGGAAAGTCCGGGCATCAAAAAGCACCGTAGCGGGTAACACCCGTCCAGCGTAAAAGCTGCGGACCAGCGCAACAGAAAGGATGTACAGGGCGATACTTCTCACCTTGGCAAAGTGAAAAGGTAGGCTAGCAATAGCTAAAGCTGCTGTAGTGAAAACAGGCAAGCTCTACGGGATGCAAGGTCAAACGGTGAAGCGTTTCTTAAGGTAAACTTAAGAACTTTGGGTCGCTTGCCCAAATGACTTCCAGGTA
>Ga0136644_10000777_pt1 | contig 25539 bp, 20 predicted proteins | sample C_130820_EF_Meta_FD_94780 | JGI IMG/M metagenome (GOLD analysis project Ga0136644, IMG submission 94780) | Freshwater microbial communities from Lake Croche, Canada to study carbon cycling - C_130820_EF_MetaG (v2) (version 2) | ecosystem: Environmental > Aquatic > Freshwater > Lake | place...
CCGGGCTAAGGACAAGCCGCTTTGCCCAGGCAGCATCCAATCGAGCAAAATCACATCGGGCAGCACCGCATGAATCTCGTTTTGCGCGCTGCTGCCATCTTGTGCCCACACCACCGAAAAGCCGTTGTGCCGCAAGTTGACGGCGATTAGCTCGGCAATAGAAGACTCGTCCTCAACAATCAAAACCCTGGGTTGTCCACGCATCGCTCAGCCTAACGTACCGCAGATTCAATTTGCTCCATCGGCGTGTGGCGAACGTCTGCGCCTTTGACGATGTAGATAATGAATTCGGCGATATTCTTTGCATGGTCGCCAATACGCTCAATCGCCTTCGCCACAAACAGCAAATCCAGGCTGGCCGAGATGGTGCGCGGGTCTTCCATCATGTAGGTGATGAGTTTGCGCACAAAACCGTCAAACTCTTTGTCAATCAAATCGTCTTCTTTGAGTATGGAAAGGGCTGCCGTGGTGTCCAAGCGGGCGAAAGCGTCGAGTGCTTTGCGCAACAGCGCCGAAGCCAGATCGGTAGCCAGCCGCAATTCAGAAGCTGGTAGGGTTCGCGCGGCGCCACTTTCGATGATGGATTTGACCATGCGCGCAATTTTGTCAGCCTCGTCACCCACACGCTCCAGGTTGGCCGTGGTTTTGGAGATGGCAATCAACAGCCGCAAGTCGCGCGCGGTCGGTTGCCTGCGCGCGATGATGGACGATAAGTCGCGGTCTATATCGACCTCCATCGCGTTCACGCGCGGCTCGATCTGGGTGACCTGATCGGCCGCCTCGATATTGAACTCTGCCAGGGAGTAAATCGCCTGACGAATTTGCGACTCGACCAGTCCGCCCAGCTCCATCACGCGTGCAGAAACGGCATTGAGTTCGCTGTCGAATTGAGTGGACAGGTGGTTGTTAGGCATATAGCTTCCTCTGTAGATGGGGTTAGCCAAAACGACCGGTGATGTAGTCCTCTGTCTCTTTGCGCTGAGGCTTGAAAAACATCTGCTCAGTCGCCCCAAATTCGACCAAATCACCCAGGTACATATAGGCGGTGTAGTCGCTGCAGCGCGCCGCTTGCTGCATGTTGTGGGTCACGATGACCACCGTGTACTCGCTTTTAAGCTCGGCAATCAGCTCTTCAATTTTCCCGGTGGAGATCGGATCCAGGGCGGAGCACGGTTCGTCCAACAGCAACACCTCGGGTTTAATCGCAATGCCGCGCGCAATGCACAAGCGCTGCTGCTGCCCACCCGATAGGCCACCACCGCTTTGGTTGAGCTTGTCTTTCACCTCGGTCCAAAGTGCCGCCTTGCGCAAGGCCCATTCCACGCGGTCGTCCATATCGGCCTGACCCAGGCTCTCAAACAAACGCACCCCAAAGGCCACGTTGTCATAAATGGACATCGGGAAAGGCGTGGGCTTTTGGAACACCATACCCACTTTGGCACGTATCAGCGCCACATCCTGCTTGGATGCAAGCAGATCTTCCCCGTCTAAGCGGATTTCACCTTCTGCGCGCTGCTCAGGGTAAAGCTCGTACATGCGATTGAAGGTGCGCAGCAAGGTGGACTTGCCGCAACCTGAGGGGCCGATGAAAGCGGTCACCTTCTTCTCAGGTATTTCCAGGTTGATGCCCTTTAAAGCGTGAAATTTACCGTAGTAAAAGTTCAAGTTCTTGACTAGCAGCTTGGGCTTGTTCACGGCGGCGGGAGATGAATTCACCATAAGTCCACTCAATTCTTGTTGCGGGTCAGCCAACGCGCCAGGATATTCAAACCCAGCACCGCTGCGGTAATTAAAAACACACCGGCCCATGCCAGGTGCTGCCAGTTTTCGTAAGGGCTCATCGCAAATTTAAAAATGGTGACCGGTAAGCTGGCCATCGGGCCATTCAAGCTGGAAGTCCAGAACTGATTGCTTAGCGCCGTGAACAACAGGGGAGCGGTTTCACCCGAAATGCGAGCCACGGCCAGCAATAAGCCCGTAATGACCCCCGAGCGTGCGGCGCGCAAAGTGATGCTGAGAATCACCTTCCATTTCGGCGCGCCCAGGGCGTAGGCTGCCTCGCGCAGCGCAGAGGGCACCAGTTGCAACATGTTTTCGGTGGTGCGAATCACCACCGGGATCACGAGCAAGGCCAGTGCCATGACGCCTGCCCAGCCGGAATAGGACTTAAAGCGCGCCACCACCAGGGCATACACGAACAGGCCAATCACGATAGAAGGAGCCGACAGCAAAATATCATTCACGAATCGGGTCACCGTCGCCAAAACACTCTTGCGATCGTATTCGGCCAAATAAATACCCGCCATGATGCCAATTGGCGTTCCCACCCCACTGGCCAGCGCCACCATCAAGAACGAGCCATAAATCGCGTTCGCCAGCCCCCCCTCCTCATTGGGTGCCGGTGTCATGGCGGTGAGCGTGGTAATCGACAAGCCGCCTACCCCTAGGCGCACGGTTTCGAACAGAATCCAAATCAACCAAAACAAGCCAAAGGCCATTGCCATCATGGACAGGCTGAGGGCGAGCTGATTCATGCGCTTACGGCGCGAAAACTTGGCCGCGCGCGGATCGGCTACAAGCGTGCTCATGCCCGCGTCCCTTCTTGTTTACCCAACTGGGCCAGCAGCCATTTGGACAGGGCCAGCACGACAAACGTGATGAAGAACAAGACCAAGCCGAGATAGAACAACGACGCCTGATGCAGCCCGTCAGCGGCCTCAGAAAACTCGTTGGCCAGGGCAGAGGTAATGCTGTTGGCCGCTTCAAACAAGCTGGCCGAATTCAACTGATTGGTATTGCCTATAACGAAGGTAACGGCCATGGTTTCACCCAGGGCGCGACCCAAGCCCAACATGATGCCGCCGATGACGCCCGCCTTGGTGTGCGGCAACACCACCTTGGACATCACCTCCCAGGTGGTAGAGCCCAAGCCGTAGGCGGACTCTTTGAGCAAGGCGGGCGTGACTTCAAATACATCGCGCATGACGGAGGCGATGAACGGGATAATCATGATCGCCAGAATAATGCCCGCCGACAAAATCCCAATACCCACGGGTGGCCCCGTCACCAAGCCAGCCAACAGCGGCACGGGGCTGAGCAGCTTTTGCAAGGGCTGCTGCACCCACACCGCGAGGATGGGGCCGAAGACCAGCAAGCCCCACATGCCGTACACGATGGAGGGCACCGCCGCGAGCAACTCAATGGCCGTGCCAAGCGGACGTTTGAGCCAATTAGGCGACAGCTCGGTGAGAAACAGAGCAATACCAAAGCTCACTGGTACCGCAATCAGCAAAGCGATAAGCGATGTGGCCAGCGTGCCATAAATCATCACCAAACCACCGTACTCGTTTTTCACCGGATCCCAGACGCTGCTCGTCAAAAACCCGAGGCCAAACTTGTCGATAGCCGGCCAAGCGCCCCATACCAACGAAGCCAAGATGCCTAGCAGCATGGCCAAGGTGATTAATGCGGCGGACTTGGCCGTGGCAGCAAACAAGCGATCCGCCAGCGCAGCCATACGCACCGAACCCCGACCTGGCGGGCGGGTATTCATGCGAGGTGCCGCCGAGTCGAGCCCGGCGTCGGATGAGCTTGGTAATACATAAGCACTGGACATGGTATTTGACCGGCTGACGGAATCAGGAGCAAAACCCAGGGCTCACTTGAAGGCAACGGGCTTGCCTGCCGTGTCTTTGATTTCACCCCAAGACTTCTCGATAGCGGTTTTGACTACGGCGGGCATGGGCACATAGTCCAGATCATCGGCGGTTTTGTCCCCGTTTTTGTAGGCCCAGTCAAAAAACTTCAGCGCTGCGCTGGCTTGCGCCGGCTTGTCTTGCTGCTTGTGCATCAAGATGAAGGTTGCGCCGGTGATGGGCCATGCATCTTTACCTGCTTGATTGGTCAGGATTTGGTAGAAACTTTTGCTCCATTCCGCACCGGCAGCCGCTGCTTTGAACGCGCTGTCGTCAGGAGACACAAAATTACCCGCTGCGTTTTGCATGAGCGCATAAGTCATCTTGTTTTGCTTCACGTAGGCATATTCCACATAACCTATGGAATTAGGTAAGCGGTTCACAAAAGCGGCCACACCTTCGTTACCCTTACCACCCGCGCCGGTCGGCCAATTGACGGCGGTGCCCTCACCGACTTTGCTCTTCCATTCGGCATTCACCTTGCTCAGGTAGTTGGTGAAGATAAAGCTGGTGCCCGACCCATCGGCCCGACGTACAGGCGCAATCGCATCCTCTGGCAGAGCCAACTTGGGGTTCAATGCCTTGATCGCAGCGTCGTTCCATTTGGTGATTTTGCCCAGGAAAATATCACCCAATAATTGGCCGTTTAACTTGAGTTGACCGGGTTCAATGCCTTTGATATTGATGACTGGCACCACGCCACCAATTACGGTAGGAAATTGCACTTGCGCTTTCTTGCTCAGTTCATCGTCGGTAAGCGGCATGTCGGAGGCGCCAAAATCCACGGTCTTAGCGTCAATTTGCCGAATGCCTGCACCAGAGCCGACCGACTGATAGTTGATCTTCACGCCGGTTAACTTGTAATAGTCCGATGCCCATTTGGAATACAGCGGCGCCGGGAAGGTCGCGCCAGCGCCAGTCACCTCCTGGGCGCTGGCAACACCTGCCGCAGCGAGCAGAGCCGACACACAGAAACCAAGCGATGTCTTTAGGGGCGAAAATTTCATGGTAAGGCCTCAAGGGTGGTTTGAAAACAACCCGCACTGTAAGAACCCAATGTGACAAAAAGATGACAGCCAACCCGAGTTAGCGACGACTGCGCCCGGGCTGAGCGGTACGTGTAAGCTGGCGCGCCTGTCATGCTTTTGTCACGTATTCGTCACGATAATAGGGGTGCGGCAGATAGCAGGCTGGGCAACCTGCTAAATGGGCACCCAGCGACCTGCCCGGTAGGCTCTGCTTCTATGGGTGCGGGCTTTGGAGGCCCGCGCGAAACCTCAGACAATCCAGTTCTTTGGCATCGTTGCACCGATGCCTGCACGCATTCAAACCGAAAGATGGAAAACGGTACCCGACTTGCCGCAGTGGATCTGGGCTCGAACAGCTTCAGGTTGGAAATTGGCGTGTTCGATCACGGCCAGATCCGGCGCAGCGACTATTTAAAAGAAACCGTGCGCCAGGGTAACGGTCTGGACGAACAGCGCAACCTCACGCCAGAGGCCATGCAACGCGGCATTGATTGCCTGGCGCGTTTTGGCGAAAGACTATCGGGTTTCGCCAAACACCAGGTGCGGGCCGTGGCCACGCAAACCATGCGCGAGGCGCGTAACCGCGAGGAATTTTTAGCCCGCGCCCACCAGGCGCTAGGCTTTCCGGTGGATGTGATTTCAGGCCAGGAAGAGGCACGGCTGATCTACCAAGGCGTGTCGCGCCTGTTGCCGCAATCGGACGAGCGCCGACTGGTGGTCGATATTGGCGGTCGATCCACCGAGTTGATTCTGGGACAAGCCTACCAAGCCGAGGTGCTGGAGTCGTACCGGGTAGGCAGCGTCGCCTGGTCCCTGAAGTATTTTGCCCAAGGCCAGTTCAGTGCCAACGCGTTTTACATGGCCGAGATTGCCGCCAAGGCGGTGCTAGACGAGGCGCTGAACCTGTACCGGCCCGAGTGCTGGGACATCGCCTATGGCTCCTCAGGCACCGTGGCCGCGGTGAGCGAGGTCTTGCATGCAGCTGGTTGGCCCGAGCGACAAATCAACCGTGAGGGTTTGAATTGGCTCATGGAGCGTCTGATCAAGGCGCAAAGCGCGGAGCGTTTGCGCCTGGATGGTTTACGGGAGGAACGCGTAGCGATCATTGGAGGTGGCATCAGCGTGTTGCGCGCCTTGTTTGACCTGTTCGATATCAGCACCCTGCACACCGCTGAGGGTGCGTTGCGCCACGGCTTGTTGCATGACCTGATAGACCGAGAACACGACCAGACCGATTTGCGCGCGACCACCGTGACGCAACTGGCGCTCAAATTTCAGATCGATGCCGCGCAAGCACAACGCGTGAGCAGCACCGCTGTGCGTTTGTTAAATCAACTGGGCTCAGACAGTACCCAGACTTCGCGTCAGGCCCGCAAGCTGGAGTGGGCCGCGCAATTACACGAGTTGGGTTGCCACATTTCGCACAGTGAGTACCACAAGCACGGTGCTTACCTGCTCGACAACATTGATGCGCCCGGCTTCGCGGTACCCGAGCTGCACCGCCTGGGTTTGTTGGTCTTGGGTCAACGGGGAAAGCTAAAAAAACTGAATATCGATTGGGAAGAGTCAGGTTTCGTGCAGCAGTTGCTGTGTTTGCGGCTGGCCGTTATTTTGTGCCATGCGCGGCGCAACCCGGATCTGGAGGGCTTGACGCTACGCCGCCAAGGTCAGCGATTCTGCTTTACCAGCCGTATCGGCTGGGCCAACGCTTTTCCCCAATCAGCACACCTGTTACGCCTGGAATCGCAGGCTTGGCAAAAAATGCCCTGGTCCTTAGAGCTGGAACTGGCCTGACCTCCCTACCCGGCCCGGCTTCATCGGCTCTACAACCGCCCCCACTCGCCCGTTTTAACCGTATATACTATTTATACCGTTAAAAGAGGAGTTTTTTATGCAAGCATCCGAGCATCCCGCAAAGCCAGTGCCACCTACACAGCCAGCACCGGACAAACGAATCCAGCGCCCCGCTGCCGCTAAGCCGAAGAGCGCGTCTGCGGCACCAGCACCCCAGCCGATTAAAAAGGCCGTAGCAGCCGCGCCAGTGGCGCGTGAGGGCAGCGCCGTCAAGCCAAAAACGCCCCCTGCCCCGGCTGCCGCCCTGAAAGAAAAAAAACCCAAGCTGGTGCGTGACAGCTTCGCCATTCCGAAAGCGGAATACTCGGTTCTGGAGGCCTTGAAGCAACGCGCGGCAAACCACGCCCATCCGATTAAAAAGAGCGAGTTGCTGCGCGCCGGTATCAAGGCCCTGGCGTCCATGCCTGACACCGCTTTTTTGGCCAGTTTGCAAGCGGTACCTGCAATCAAGACCGGGCGCCCCAAACAAGCCGCCGAAGCGGGCGCCGCACCTGCGCTTGCGAAGCCGCGCTAACAGCTAGTGAGGGGGGTGCGCCAGGGTCTGGCGCATCAGCGCACGCACGCCCATGCCGTGCCACGCACAGACCGGCTGCGCTTAGAGCATTTCGGGCGACTGTACGGTCTGCACCACGGCTTGTATGCTACCCAAGCGAACGCGGCTACGTAGCCACCACACAGACCCCTTGCGTATCGGGCATTCACTGTCCTGGAGGCCAAGCAAGCGGGATAAAGCTTGGCCGAGCAGGGGCTGGTGGCCAATCACCAACAGCGGGGTTTTGGCCTGTGGCCACTGCAAGAGCTGCATGAAAGCCTCCATATCGGCGCCCGGTGCCAGTTCCGGGCGTAGCTTGTAAGGCCGTTGCAGCGAGGTTGCGGTCTGCTCCGTGCGCCGAGCCGGACTCACCCAAATACGGGTGGCCTCGGGCAATTGGCGATCCAACCAAGACGCCATGCGCTTGGCTTGGCGTACTCCGCGCGGTGTCAATGGGCGCAACAAGTCTTCATCTCCAGGCTGCGGCTCCTGGGCTTCGGCATGGCGCCAAAAAATCAAATCCATTCTGTGTCAGCGCCGCACCGAGTGCGGCGAGCCAAGGGCTACCTGGGCCCGGTAGCGATCCATCAAAGCCTGCTGGGCGCTATGGGCCGGTTGCCCCGGTGAGGGGACGGCCCGCACATAACGGCCGTCCGGCTGGAGCAGCCACGCGTCCTGGGTGTCGTGCAAGTACGCTAACAGGCATTCATCAATGAGACGCTGGCGCAGCAGCGGGTCAGTCACCGGCCAGGCCAATTCCACCCTCCGCAGCATGTTGCGGTTCATCCAGTCGGCGCTGGAAAGGTACAGGTCTTCTTGCTCGCCGGTACGGAAATAGAACACGCGCGAGTGCTCCAAAAAACGACCAATAACCGAGCGAACATGGATGTTTTCGGACAGCCCCGGTACCTGGGCGGGCAGCATACAGGCGCCGCGCACGATCAGGTCTATCTTCACACCCTGCTGCCCAGCCCGGATGAGGGCGCGCATGAGCGCATCGTCCGTCAGGGCATTCAACTTCAGCACGATGCGGCCTTCAACGCCCTGCAAGCTGGCCTCAGCGATAGCGGCAATCTTGTCTAGCAAGCGGCGTTGCAGATAAAGCGGCGCCAGCCAGAGTCGGCGCAAACGCGGTAGCTTGATCTGGCTCGCCAGATGTAAAAAAGCGTTGTCCATGTCGGCGGTTAGTGCCGCGTCTCGGGTGAGATAGCTGATATCGGTGTACAGACGGGCCGTTGCGGGGTTGTAGTTGCCGGTGGACAGATGGCCATAGCGGCGCAAGTCACGTCCCTCGCGGCGCGTGACGAGCAACATCTTGGCGTGGGTTTTCAGACCCACCACGCCGTACACCACCTGGGCGCCAATGGACTCCAACATCTCGGCCCAGTTGATGTTGGCCTCTTCGTCGAAGCGGGCTTTCAGCTCCACGACCACGGTGACCTCTTTGCCACGGCGCACGGCCTCACGCAACAGGCCCATCAGGGTGGCATCCGAGCCGGTGCGGTAAATGGTTTGTTTAATGGCCAGCACTTGCGGGTCGTGCACGGCTTCACGCAAAAAGGCCAACACGGCGTCGAAGCTCTCATAGGGCTGGTGAATGAGCACATCCCCCTGCCGCAGACGCTCAAAAATAGACCGCCCCGGTGCCAATTCGGCCGGCCAGCCCGCCTGGTACGGTGCAAACAGCAGGTGTGGCGCGTTCACCAGATCAATGAGCTGGCTCAAACGCACCAAATTCACCGGCCCAGGAACGCGGTAAAGCGCCTGTGGTGGCAACTCAAACTGCTTGAGCAAAAAATCGGCTAAGTGCTCGGAGCAACTGGCCGAGACTTCCAGGCGCAAAGCCTGACCAAAATGGCGGTGCTCGAGCCCTTGGCGCAGCGCGGCGCGCAGGTCGCGTACATCGTCTTCATCGACCTCTAAGTCCGAGTGGCGCGTAACCCGAAACTGCGAAAAAGCACTCAATTCGCGCCCGGGAAACAGCTCGCTTAAGTGGGCCCGAATGATGCTGGATAAGGAAACCACTAAGGTGTTCTTACCCGCCACATTCGTCGGCATCTTAATCAGGCGCGGTAGCACGCGCGGCACTTTGACGATGGCAATTTCGTTTTCACGGCCAAACGCATCGTGCCCGCCTAAACGACAGATGAAATTGAGCGACTTGTTGGCCACCTGCGGAAACGGGTGCGCCGGATCAAGCCCGACCGGAATCAGCAGCGGGCGCACCTCGCGTTCGAAATAGGCTTTGACCCAACGGCGCTGCACCGCATTGCGCTCGCCATGCGAAACAATACGAATGCCATTTTTGGCAAAAGCAGGCGTCAGCTCATCGTTATAAACCGCGTATTGCAAGGCCACCAAGGCATGGGCCTTGGCAGATAAATCTTCAAATGAATCGACTGAAATATCGCCCTTGCGGTCACCCGCCAGCGCGGCGCGTAAATGCGGCTCAGCCCGCACCTCGAAAAACTCATCCAAATTGGAAGAAACAATACACAGAAAACGCAGGCGCTCCAGCAGCGGCACCTCGGGGCGGCGCGCCCAATCCAGCACCCGCTCATTGAAAGCAAGAATGCTGTGATCTCGGTCAATAAAGGGGATGGGCGCGTTCAAGCTGTCCATATTATCAGCGCCGTGTTGAGCAGGCGCAAACACAGCCTGCCACCCGCCTTCAACCTAGAAACCGCAGTTGACCGCTTCATGGCACTCAAAAAACGGATGCATAAACACGGCGATGACTCCCTGCATCTATTCACCTGGTGGGTGAGGTCGCTACGCGCCCGATTGCACCGCCCTAGGATGCCCTGGCGGTGTTGCTCCTCCTTGCTGGCATCAGCCAGCCGCGTCGTCGCGCCTGGCCAGGCCAGCCCATGGCGGCACACGCGGGCGCGTCCAACTGCGGTTTCTAGGCTGAGCGTGGCCGCTGGCGCAGACCTGGGCGTGCCGAGGGCAAAGCGGGTGCCGCCAGCGAGTAACAGGGCATGAGTTTTCCGGCCATTGCCGACGCGTATTTCTACGCGGTGGCCGCGCCTGCGGTGTTGCTGCTGGGCATTAGCAAAAGCGGCTTTGGTGCGGGCTTTGGCTCGCTGGCCGTGCCCATCATGGCGCTGGCGGTCAGCGTGCCGCGCGCAGCGGCCATTTTGATGCCGGTGCTGCTGCTGATGGACTTGCTGGGCATGGCCGCTTTTCGCAAAGACTTTGATGCACGCTTGCTGCGCTTTCTCATTCCCTTCGGGCTGCTGGGTACGCTGATTGGCACGCTGCTCTTTAAGCTGCTGAGCGCCTCCACCGTGGCGGCCGTGGTAGGTGCCTTCACCCTGCTATTTTTGGCCCAGCGCCTGCTGTTTCCGCCCCGGCCCGGTGCTGCGCCACCGCCCCGCTGGCTGGGCGCGCTGTTGGCCACTACCTCGGGCTTTACCAGCTTTGTGGCCCACGCGGGCGGGCCACCCATCAACGCCTATGTGATCCCGCTCAAGCTCGCGCCGCTGCGCTTCTCGGCCACCATGGCCTTCTTTTTCTTCTTCATCAACCTCTCCAAGTGGCTGCCCTACATCTGGCTGGGCCTAATAGACCGAGCCAACATGGCCACCGCCCTGCTCCTGCTGCCGCTGGCCCCGGTAGGCGTGTGGATAGGCGTCACCATCGCGCGGCGCATCCAGCCCACCTTGTTTTACCGCTTGGTCTATTTCGGCATGCTGCTCACCGGCTGCAAGCTGGTGTGGGATGGTGTGCACTGAGGCGCCACCATGCTGGCCGCACCCGGATGCCGTTGCCAGAGCAGCTTGCGCAGCGGGGCTGCGGCCTACACGGCGTCGGTTTGCGGGCGTGCTGCCCCTCTCTGGGTAGATAGCTTGTCAAGCTCAACATCATGGGTTTGAATGCAGAGCGCGAGCGCGGCTTACGGGCTTGGCCAACAAAAATTTTTCCAGTGGCGTGCACCCGACAGGCAAAGGCTTTGGGGGAGGAGACCGATGAACAGAACCGAGCGGCTCTACAAAATCTGCCGCCTGCTGCGCCAAGCGGGGCGCATGCGCTTTGGCGATTTGCAAGCCGAATTGGAGGTGTCAAAAGCCACCCTCAAGCGCGATTTAGAGTACCTACGCAGCCGCATGCAGGTGCCCATCGTCTGGAGTCGCGACGACGGCTGCTACCGCCTGCTGGAGCCAGACCCGCAACACGCAACTCAGCACGAACTGCCGGGCATGTGGTTCTCTGCCGCCGAGATTCATGCCCTGTTAACCATGCAGCAACTGCTGTCCGACTTGGACGTGGGTGCCGTTCTGACGCCACACCTTAGCCCCCTAATAGACCGCCTCAAAATCCTGTTGGGCGATGCCGACCAGCCCACCGCACAACTGCGCCAGCGCGTGCGCATTGTTAGCCTAGCGCGCCGACCGGTAGAGCCCCGACACTTTCAGCACCTGGGCATGGCGCTGATGCAGCGCCAGCGGGTACGCATGGTGTACGCCGCGCGTAGCACGGATCTGCAAACCGAGCGCGAGGTCTCCCCCCAGCGCTTGGTGCACTAACGTGACAACTGGTACCTAGACGCCTGGTGCCACCTGCGCAACGGCCTGCGCAACTTTGCGCTAGACGCCATCACCGACCTGCACCTGAGCGATACCCCCGCGCTGGACGTTCAGCAAGCCGAGCTGGACGCCTATTTCGGCCCTGGCTACGGCATCTTTGCTGGGGGCCGCATCCACTGGGCGCGCCTGCGCTTTGCGCCTGAGCGCGCGCGCTGGGTGGCCGACGAGCAGTGGCATGCGCAGCAGCGGGGCAGTTGGCGGGCCGATGGCAGCTACGAACTGCACATCCCCTACGCCGACACGCGCGAGCTGATGATGGACATCCTCAAACACGGGCGCCACTGTCAGGTGCTGGCGCCTGCCAGCTTGCGCCAAGCCGTGGCCGCCGAGGCCCAAGCCTTGGCCGCGCACTATTCGCAACCGCCTGTTTGACAGGCTCATCTGCTGAGCCTGGGGGTGGATACGCTTGGCGCTTATGAAATCCCTGACCCCCAGCGACCTAAAGACGGTGCTGCATTCCAAGCGCGCGCACATCTACTACCTGGAACACTGCCGCGTGCTCGTCAATGGCGGGCGGGTGGAGTACGTGACCGAGCAAGGGCAGCAGTCTGTGTACTGGAACATACCCATCGCCAACACCACCACCTTGCTGCTCGGCGCCGGCACATCACTTACCCAGGCGGCGGTGCGCGAGCTGGCTAAGGCGGGTGTGATGCTGGGCTTTTGTGGTGGTGGCGGTACCCCGCTCTTTGTTGGCACGGAGCAGGAGACCGAGGTGGCTTGGCTCTCGCCACAAAGCGAGTACCGCCCTACCGAATACCTTCAGCGCTGGGTTCGCTTTTGGTTTCACGACCGCTTACGCTTATTGGCCGCCAAAAGCTTTCAACTGGCCCGCCTGAGTTGCTTGGCCGAACAATGGACACGCCTGAAATTTCTGAAAGACCAAGGGTTTGGCGTGGAGCCAGCGCAACTGCAACACCTTATTGCGTCCAGCCGTCCGCGCATTCAGAGCGCCGTGGACACTACCGCCTTGCTGACGGAGGAGGCGCGCTTGACCAAACACCTGTACCAGATGGCTGCTGCGGCAACAGGCTACGGCGAGTTTTCTCGCGCTAAGCGTGGCAGCGGACAAGACCCCGCCAATCGCTTTCTGGATCACGGCAACTACCTGGCCTACGGCCTGGGCGCCACGGCCACTTGGGTACTGGGCATTCCCCATGCTTTGGCGGTTTTGCACGGCAAAACCCGTCGGGGTGGTTTGGTGTTTGATGTGGCCGATTTGGTGAAAGACGCGGTGATCTTGCCGCAAGCCTTTTTGTCGGCCATGCAAGGCCACAGCGAGCAGGTCTTTCGCCAATCTTGCATAGACGGCCTGACTCGTAGTGAAGCCCTGGACTTCATGATCGACACGCTCAAGGCCATCGCGGGGGATATGGCCAGCCGCGTCGAGCCCGAGGCCACGCTGGGCGCATCACCTGGCTTGCCTCAGTCACCATGAACGTGCTGCTCATCTCCCAATGTGACAAGCGGGCCTTAACGGAAACCCGCCGCATCATTGACCAGTTTGCCCAGCGCTGTGGCGACCGCACCTGGCAGACCCCGATCACCCAGGATGGCTTGGATACCCTGCGCCAACTGCTGAAAAAAACCGCACGCAAAAACACCGCCGTGGCCTGCCATTGGCTGCGCAGCGGCACGGCGGGCGAGCTGCTGTGGGTGGTGGGAGACCGCCGCCGCTTCAACGCCCAGGGCGCAGTGCCGACCAACACCACGCAGCGCAACGTGCTGCGCAATGCGGATGAGCGGCATTGGCACACCGGGGAAGCCATTCATCTGCTGGCGGCAATAGCGGCGCTCTGGCACGACATGGGCAAGGCCAGCTTGGCGTTTCAGCAGCGGCTCAACGGACTGCGCACCGAGCGCAACGCCTACCGGCACGAATGGGCCTCGCTGCGGCTGTTCCAAGCCTTTGTTGGCAACGATCCCGACGCCGTCTGGTTGCAGCGTCTGGCCGACCCGCTGGCCCTGGCGGACACCGCCTGGATGCAGCGGCTGTGCAAGGACGGCTTGAGCGACAGGCCACCGAAGCCGTTTCAAGCGCTGGCCCATGCCCCCTTGGCACAGGCTGTTGGCTGGCTGGTGGTGACCCACCACCGCCTGCCGGTTAAACCCGATGAAACCAGCGAACCCACACCGTTCCTGGGCCGTGCACTCGCCACCTTCAACAGCAAAGACTTGGCGCAGGTGCTGATGCACATCCACGCCGGTTGGAACGAGGCGCCCCACGGCCTGAGCGCGACCGAGTTGGCCCCGTACTGGACTTTTGCGCAGGGCCTGCCCACCCAGCAGGCCGACTGGCAACAACAGGCGGCCAAACTGGCCCAGCGGCTGGGCAAACTGCTGGCTCACAGCCCGGCCAGCCCCTGGCTGCACAACCCCTTTGTGATGCACCTGGCGCGCTTGTCTCTCATGCTCGCCGACCATCAGTATTCCAGCCTGCATGGGGCCAGCCCCGAGCGGGTGCAGGTCGCGCCCGGCTGCGGCTTGTATGCCAACACCTGCCAACTGCCCTCTGGTAAAAGTGGCATGAACCAAACCCTGGACGAACACCTGATTGGCGTGGCCCGGCGCAGCCAGCAGCTCTCGCACGCGCTGCCCCATTTACAAGCCTGCCTGCCCCACCTGAGCGACCACAGGGCCTTGCGCCAGCGCAGCCCATCGCCGCGTTTTCGCTGGCAAGACCAGGCGGCTGCGCTGGCCACGCAGTGGCAAGTGGCAGCGGCGCAGAGCGGCGGCTTTGTCGTCAACATGGCCTCCACCGGCTGCGGCAAAACCCTGGGTAACGCCCGCATCATGAATGCCCTGGCCGACCCGGCGCTGGGCCTGCGCTGCACCTTCGCCATGGGCTTGCGCACCCTCACCCTTCAGACCGGGCGTGCCTTTCGCGACCTGCTCAAGCTGGGCGCCGACGAGCTGGCGATTCGGGTCGGGGGGGTGGCCACACGCGAGCTGTTCGAGTACCACCAGGCGCAGGCCGAAGCCAGCGGCTCGGCCTCCACCCAATCCCTGCTGGACGAAGACGCCCCCCCTATCGTCGGTGGCGCCACCGAAGCGCCCGAGCATCCGCTGGTGGCCAAGCTGCTGCGCGACCCGGCCATGCTCCGCTTCGTGGCCTCGCCGCTGCTGGTGTGCACCATCGACCACCTGACCCCGGCCACAGAAAGCCAGCGCGGCGGGCGCCAAATCAGCCCCATGCTGCGCCTGCTCACCAGCGACCTGGTGCTGGACGAGCCCGACGACTTTGACGTGCAAGACCTGCCCGCCTTGACGCGCTTGGTGCACTGGGCCGGGCTGCTGGGTGCGCGCGTACTGTTGTCCTCAGCCACCCTAGCCCCCTCACTGGTTCAGGGCCTGTTTGCGGCCTACCTGAACGGGCGGCAACACTTTCAGCGCAACCGGGGCGCCACGGGTGGCCCCGGCGCCCCCGCTCCCGCCGTGGCTTGCCTGTGGGTGGACGAATTCGATCAACACGCCAGCGCCTGTGCCGATGCCAGCCCGTTCGAGCAGACGCACCGCGCATTCGTGCAGGGGCGTGTCAAGCGGCTGAGCCAAGAGCTGGGCAGCCAAGCCCGGCGCCTGGCCGCGCTGTGGCCGCTGCATCGCCCCATGGCCGACCCGGCATCCGAACCCGTGGAGGCGCTGCTGGCCCGGCAGGTTTTGCAAGCCGCGCTGGCCCTGCACCACAGCCACCACAGCCAAGACCCGCACAGCGGCAAGCGGGTGAGCTTTGGCCTGATCCGCATGGCCAACATCCAACCGCTGGTGCAGGTGGCGCTGGCTCTGGTGGCCCAAGGCGCGCCGCCCGGGCACCACATTCACCTGTGCGTGTACCACGCGCAATACCCCTTGCTGCTGCGCTCGGCCATCGAGCAGCAACTGGATCAGACCCTGCAACGCCACGACCCCTTGGCCGTGTTCGCGCGGCCCGCCATCCGCCAGCGGCTGGACAGCCACGCCGCGCCACACCAGTTGTTCATCGTGCTGGGTTCGCCCGTGACCGAAGTCGGGCGCGACCACGATTACGACTGGGCTGTGGTCGAACCCTCGTCCACGCGCTCGCTCATCCAACTGGCCGGGCGCGTCAAACGTCATCGCTACGACGCTTGCGACTGCCCCAACATCCAACTGCTGTCCACCAACCTGCGGCACCTCAAACATCCGGGCAAGGCGGCCTTTTGCCGCCCCGGCTACGAGAAAGAGCAGGGCGAATTTCGCCTTGCTGCGCACGACCTTTCGCATCTGCTGCGGCCCGAAGAATGGCGTACCTTGGATGCCCGGCCCCGCATTGCCGAAGTCGTGGCCGCACAGCCCCAGCACAAGCTGGTGGACTTGGAACACGCCCGCACCCGCGCGCAAATGCTGCCCGGCAACTTATCACCATCCGCCCCAGCATCGCTGCGCCCGCAGCGTGGTCGGCCCGAAGTGGTGCCCGCTGTCAATGCCGCCAGTTGGTGGAGCCTGCCACCGCAAGACGCCTTGCTCACCGCCGTGCTGCCCCAGCAACAGCGGTTTAGAGATGACAGCGGCAGCCCCGATATCGAGCTGGAACTGCGCCCCGACGAAGACGGTGATCTACACCTGTGGCGGCGCGAGCCCAAGCGCGGTGGCCCCAAGGGCAGCACCATCGAATCCAATGTGGACTGCCAACTGCACCGCTTGCCGCCCCAGGCGCTGCACGGTAGCGGCATCAGCCCCTGGGGTGTTGACGACTACGCCAGCGAACTGGCCCAACTCGCCGACGCCATGCACCTGAGCCTGACCGAATGCGCCCGCCGCTTTGGCACGGTACGGGTGGGCAAACCTCGCACAGAAGACACCGCAGGCTGGGTCTTTCACCCTGCGCTGGGCCTCATAGCCAAAGCCCGGCCTTGACCGGCCCGCCCCACACCAGCAGGAGGACGCACCTACCCAACATCCCAACAAGCACGCCCGACCGACACACTTTTTCTTCTCTGACTTGAAAAAGGAGACCCCATGTCAGAACCCATGCCCGACCCCAAACCCGACCGCGCGCACCAGTGGCGCGTGTTGATTCACGACTTCATTCGAAAGCGCCGCGATGAAAAACTCGAAGGGCTCCAGCCCGATGACCCCAAGCGACAGGAGCTGATGACGCAATTTGAGCCTGCCACCTGGCTGGCAGATGCGGCCAAACGGGTGAGCCAACTCCAGGGCGTGACCCACACCCTCAAAGCTATTCACCCCGACGCCAAAGGCAGTAGCTGCTATGCAGAACCGGGGCAATTGCCCCCGCTAGAGGAGGTGGGCAGCCACTGCCTGGGGTCGATTTTTGACATGGATGTGGTGGGTAACGCCGCTGCGCTGGACGTGTACAAGCTATTGAAGTTGAGCGACGGCCGACGCAGCTTGTTGCAATTGGCGTGCGACGGCGATGCAGACTTATGTGCGGCATTGGACAACGATCCCCACCTCGCCTCAGCCTGGATGGCTGCTTTTGCCCTCTTGGTTGCGCCCCGTAGCCGACCCTCGAGCCACACGAACGCCAAGCAAATTTACTGGCTTGCTGGCGAGTTGAACCCGCATGACGACCGGGCCTTTCACCTGCTGGCGCCGCTATACCCCAGCTCGCTGTTGCACCGTGTGCACGGCCTCATCCAAAGCCACCGCTTCGATGAGTCCGCCCAAGCAGCCCGAGCGGCTCGGAAAAAGAGCTTGTACAGCGAAACCCCCGTGCACGAGTACCCTGACCTGGCCATCCAGAAACTGGGCGGCAGCAAACCACAAAACATCAGCCAGCTCAACAGCGAGCGGCGGGGCGACAACCTGCTGTTGTGCTCCGTGCCGCCCGTCTGGCAGCGCACGGCCGTTCAACCCTTGCGCGGCAGTGCCGCGCTGTTCAGGCGCCTGGGCCAGCGGCCTGGGGTGCGCCAGGCGCTGCGGCAACTGCGGGCCTTTTTGCAAGCCGACCCGGCGGCCAACCAGGTCACGCGCCAGCACCGGGACGAGCTGCTGGCCCAGGTGCTGGACGAACTCATGCAACTCAGCGCCGAGTTGCGCAGCCTGCCTGCGGGCTGGAGCCAAGACCCCGCTTGCAAGCTAGACGCCGCCGAGCGCCAATGGCTGGATACCGGCGCGGCGCCCGCACAGCCGCTGCCCCCCGATGGCGTGTGGCAGCAAATCGCGCACCGCTTCGCCGTCTGGCTGAACGCCGAGCTGCGCAACCCCTTGGCCATGGGCGACAGCGAGTACCGACGTTGGCGCGCAATGGCCGAGCCGGTGTTGCGCGACTTCATGCCGGAGGCCGCACATGCCGACTGAAACCCCCACCGCTGTGCCAGCGCAGCCCCAGTTGCCAGATGCCGGTGGCTGGTCTGCCGCCGTGCTGAGCCTGCCGCGCTTGCGCATCCAGAATGCCAACGCCCTCTCAAGCCCCATGACTTGGGGCTTCCCGGCTATTCATGCCTTTACCGGCCTGGCCGTGGCTTTGGAGCGTCGGCTTGGGCCCGCTGCGGGCTTGCGCATTCTGGGTATGGGCGTGATCTGCCACGACTTCGAGCCCCAGGTGAGCCGCGCGGGCTATACCCGCAGCCTGCACCTCACGCGCAACCCGCTAACCAAAGAGGGGGCTACAGCTTCCATCGTGGAAGAAGGGCGCGTACACCTCACCCTGACCCTGGTGCTGGATGTAGAGGTTTCGGACGCGCTGCGGGCCGATGCCCCGGCGCTCGATGCCCTGGCCTTGCAGGTGGCCGACCTGCTGGCCCGCACGCGGGTGGCGGGCGGCAGTGTGCTGCCACCACGGGGCATGGGCCACCCGCGCCCCCGCCTGACCGTGCTGCCCGACGATGCCGAGGCGCGCAGCAAGCTCTTCCGCCAATTGGCGCGGCGGTGGCTGCCCGGCTTTGCCCTGGTGAGCCGCGACGACCTGCTGCGTGACGAACAGCAAAAGCTGCAAGCCGAACAACCACAGGCGAACGCGCTGGATGCCTGGCTGAGCCTGTCGCGCTGGACCTATACCGCCCAGCCGCGTCCCGCCAGCGACCCTTCAGAAGCGACCCCGGCTGTGGCCGCAACAGCGGTGTGGCAAACCCAGGCCCGACCCGGCTGGCTGGTGCCCATGCCGGTGGGCTATGCCGCAGTCTCTGCGCTGTACCCCCCGGGCACGGTTGCCAGCGCGCGTGACACGGCCACACCGTTCTGCTTTGTCGAGAGCGTGTATTCCATCGGCCAATGGATCAGCCCACACCGCCTGCGCCGCTTTGAAGACCTTTTTTGGTATGCCCATTACGACCCCGAGCGCCAGCTTTACCGCTGCAAAAACGGATTCCAGGCAGAGGTGCCCGATACGGCATCCGACTCCATCTTTGCCCCTGCCAACACCGATTCATTCACCCCCTCACTCACTTGACTTTTGAAACCCTGAAGGAGATTCACCATGGCTACCCAACCCAAAATCGAAACCGCTTCCGTTCTGGCCTTTGAGCGCAAGCTGGACCCTTCTGACGCACTGCTCTACGCCTGCACGTGGCCGCAGCGCGAGACGCAAGACGCCTGGCAACCGCTTTCGGTGCGCGAAAAATCGGTGCGCGGCACGATTTCAAACCGCCTCAAAGCCAAAGACCAGGACGCAGCCAAGCTCGATGCAAAAATCGAGAACCCCAACCTCCAAACCGTGGATGTGGTGACTTTGCCCGCAGATGCAGACACCCTGGTGGTGGACTTCACCTTGCGCGTACTGAGCGGCACCGGCACCCCGTCGGCCTGCAATAGCGCCCCCTACCGGGACAAGCTGCTGGGTGCGGTGAATGCCTACGCCAGTGCTACCGGCTTTGCCGAGTTGGCCGCACGCTATGCCCACAACTTGGCCAATGGCCGCTTCGTGTGGCGCAACCGCTTGGGCGCGGAACAGGTGCAAGTGCGCGTGTCGCAGTGGGCGCAGGGCCAAGCCGTCACCAGCTGGCAGTTCGACGCGCTCCAGCTCTCGCTGCGCGACTTTGCGCCGCCGACTGATGCGGCAACCGCATCCGCTGTCAGCGAACTGGCTGAACACATAGCGCAGGCGCTACAGGGCCAATCGCACCTGCTGCTGCGGGTAACGACCTGGGTCAGGGCAGGGGCTGGGCAGGAGGTGTTTCCGTCACAGGAGCTGATTCTGGACAAAGACAGCAGCAAAAAGAGCAAAACCCTTTACCAAGTACAAGAAGTAGCCGCCATCCATTCGCAAAAAATTGGTAACGCACTGCGCACGATTGACACTTGGCACCCGCAAGCCCTGGAGCTTGGCCCGATTGCTGTGGAGCCCTACGGCTCGGTAACTACACTGGGCAAAGCTTGCCGCAGACCCACCGATAAGCTGGACTTTTACAACCTGCTGGACGCCTGGATTTTGAAAGATCAGGTGCCCGACTTGGCGCAACAGCACTTTGTGATGGCCACCCTGGTGCGGGGCGGTGTGTTTGGCGACGCCGGCAAGGACTGACCCACCATGCGCCACTACATCGACATTCACCTGCTGCCAGACCCCGAACTGGCCCCCAACCAGGTGCTGGCTGCGCTGTACGGGCGGCTGCATCTGGCACTGGTTGAGCAGCGCAGCGAGCACATCGCCATCAGTTTCCCCGGCTACTGCGACGAGCCGGGCAAGCTGGGCCTGGGCCACTGCCTGCGGCTGATCGGCCCCGAGGCTGATTTGGCTCACCTACTGGCCGGTAGACGGCTGGCTGGCTTGCTTGACCATGTGCGCGTCAGCGCCGTGGCTGAGGTTCCCGCAACGGCCCAGCACCGCAGCCTGCGCCGTGTGCAAGCCAAAAGCAACCCGGAGCGCATCCGCCGCCGCCAGATGAAGCGCCACGGCCTGTCAGAAGCCGAAGCCCGGCAACGCATACCCGATGGGCTCGCCCAGCACCTGCGGCTTCCCTACATGGCGCTGCACAGTGTCAGCACGGGCCAAAACTTCCGGCTCTACCTGCGTCTGGGGCCTATTACCCCCACCCCCACCGCTGGCCCATTTAACGCCTACGGGCTCAGCACCCAAGCCACCATCCCGTGGTTCTGACCCTTTTTACAAGGCGGTATAGAAACGGCTTGAAAATCAAGCACTTACGACGCCGTCCTTTTTTTGGGTGGGTATGAGCTTGCAAGCCTAAACCTCTGATTTTCTTGATTTTTTGACTCACAGAGGCTAATTCACTGCCGCATAGGCAGCTTAGAAAGTAGCTAAGGCGGTCAATGTCGTCACCCAAAAATTCACTGCCGCATAGGCAGCTTAGAAATACGCCGAAAGCCAGCAATTGCGCAGCACGCTATTCACTGCCGCATAGGCAGCTTAGAAAAGCAGATTGCGTTTGTGAAGGATACTATTCCCATTCACTGCCGCATAGGCAGCTTAGAAAATCGTGCGTAAAAAACCCGGGCTTTATGTTGCATTCACTGCCGCATAGGCAGCTTAGAAATTGCGGGCGCATTACGCGGCCACCCGGCGAATATTCACTGCCGCATAGGCAGCTTAGAAAGTTTCTCGAGCTTTTGTGTAGCCCACGCCTGTATTCACTGCCGCATAGGCAGCTTAGAAACTGGCCACCCAGGGCGGCGGCGTGACGTGGCGCATTCACTGCCGCATAGGCAGCTTAGAAATCACTTGAAAGAGATTGCGAGCACCGTGCCAGCATTCACTGCCGCATAGGCAGCTTAGAAAAGCAACAGCAGCAACTGGGCGGGGCTGAGCTTATTCACTGCCGCATAGGCAGCTTAGAAAATGCCAGCACCGTGCCAGCACCAGACGAGCACATTCACTGCCGCATAGGCAGCTTAGAAAATCAGTGTGCCGAGCTTTGGGTGTACTCGTTTATTCACTGCCGCATAGGCAGCTTAGAAATTCTTCCAGCATCTTGCCGTTCATCTGGATGGTATTCACTGCCGCATAGGCAGCTTAGAAAAGCAAGGCTTCTAGTCTTGCTGCGTAGTTCATCATTCACTGCCGCATAGGCAGCTTAGAAATTACTGGGCAATCCAGATGGGAATCTCGAATCATTCACTGCCGCATAGGCAGCTTAGAAAAGAGTTACGGCAAAGCTAGGGGTGGTGGGTATATTCACTGCCGCATAGGCAGCTTAGAAAGCTGCGGTGGTTTCGAAATAAGCCGCATAGTCATTCACTGCCGCATAGGCAGCTTAGAAAATGGATAATTTTTGGCAAAAGTTAACATCTCTATTCACTGCCGCATAGGCAGCTTAGAAAATCTAGTCTCCACGGCCCAGGGGTATGTTCTGATTCACTGCCGCATAGGCAGCTTAGAAATTATAGAATGGGCAAAAGACGTATTAAATAAAATTCACTGCCGCATAGGCAGCTTAGAAAGTTCGTAGAGTCTGTTATCACCCGACCTTTGCATTCACTGCTGCATAGGCAGCTTAGAAATAGGGAATTAGAGGATGGGGCTAGATGCAAAGATTCACTGCCGCATAGGCAGCTTAGAAATCTTCCTTAATGCGGCTTAAGTTTCCGCTAAAATTCACTGCCGCATAGGCAGCTTAGAAATTCAGGCTGGAACCCTCACACTCGCCGATTTGATTCACTGCCGCATAGGCAGCTTAGAAAGTACGACGATTGCGACGTAACGGCCATGCTAAATTCACTGCCGCATAGGCAGCTTAGAAAATCCTGCGGAATAGGCAATAGCACAAAGTGCTATTCACTGCCGCATAGGCAGCTTAGAAAAACGTGGACGCGCTAACGCCAAAGTGGCGGGCATTCACTGCCGCATAGGCAGCTTAGAAATTTGGATGTGGGTTGACAAAATCAATGCCCGAATTCACTGCCGCATAGGCAGCTTAGAAAATGATATCTACCTTAAAAATAAACCTGCAAAGATTCACTGCCGCATAGGCAGCTTAGAAAATTGTAGGAGGTTTGGCCGGCCCTGCTTCCAGATTCACTGCCGCATAGGCAGCTTAGAAAAGTTCACGGCTTCTATCATAGCTTTAATCAGAATTCACTGCCGCATAGGCAGCTTAGAAATCTCGGGGCTGAGCAATCTGCGGCTCAAACAGATTCACTGCCGCATAGGCAGCTTAGAAAATTACGGCCACGGCCTCGCCGCGATGGTTAGCATTCACTGCCGCATAGGCAGCTTAGAAAATATCGACAAGCAACACGCGCAAACCCGCTTCATTCACTGCCGCATAGGCAGCTTAGAAAATCATCGTGCGTCTGGAAAGCGAGCGCGCTAAATTCACTGCCGCATAGGCAGCTTAGAAACTTGCAGGACAGCAGTCCCACAGGGGTTGATAATTCACTGCCGCATAGGCAGATTAGAAAACCAGCGGTCATATCAAATACATGATGATTTTATTCACTGCCAACTAGAAAAACTCCCTGACCCGCTGACGTCGCTGCTTCAGGTCATCCTAAAGCCCCCGCTCCACACGTCTTCCCCAATACCCATCTAGCCCCTGGCCCGCGATGATGGGGGATTATTTTTAAGGAGACTTTCATGCATTCACAAGCCGCCGCCGCCCGCCGGGTGGGCGCATGGGCCTTGGTTGCTTTGGGTTGGTCTGGGGCTGTTGCTGCCCAAACCCCGCCCTTACCCGCGCCTGACACGGTGCAGTTGGACAAGCTGGGGTTGATGAGCACGTTTCCGCCGGTGGATGCGCAGCGGGTGGACTTGAGCAACTCCTACAAGTACCCGCAACTGCGCTGGGCGGCGCAGCACTTGCGCGAGTTGGTGCCCACGCACAACATACGGCGCGGTGCGGCGCCTGCTTCCGTTCTGCCTGCGGCGCCCAAGCCCTTGGGCCGTTTTGTGTTTGACGACGACAAGGGCAACAAAATCAGCGTGGACGATTGGTTAAAAGCCACTTACACCGACGCGCTGGTGGTGCTGCACAAGGGGCGCGTGGTGTACGAGCGTTACGACAACCAGATGGCACCCAGCTCGCCGCATCTGCTGTTTTCGGTTACCAAATCGTTCACTGGGTTGATGGCGGCGCAGCTCGCGCACGAGGGGCGGCTAGACCCGCAGGCGTTGGTAACGCGCTATGTGCCCGAGCTGGCGGGCAGCGCCTGGGGCGATATGCCGGTGCGCGACGTGATGGACATGACGGGCGCGGTGCGTTTTCGCGAGGTCTATACCGACCCCAGCACCGAGATTTTTGGCTATAGCTGGGCCAGCGGCCTGCTGCCGCGCCCGCCGGGCTACCAGGGGCCGACCAACGTGTACGACTTTTTGAAAACGCTCAAAAAAGAGGGTGAGCACGGTGCCGGGTTTACCTACCGCACTGTGCATTCTGAGGTGCTGGGCTGGATCGTTTCGCGCATTACTGGCAAGCACTGGGCCGAGCTGATGAGCGAAAAGCTGTGGCAAAAGCTGGGCATGGAGGAAGACGCTTATGTGATGGTCGATTCAGTGGGCACACCCTTGCAAGGCGCGGGCCTGAACGCCACCGCACGCGACCTGGCGCGTGTGGGCGAAATGCTGCGCTTAGGGGGCGAGTTCAACGGCCAGCGGGTATTTGACAAGGCCGTGATTGCCGACACGGTGAAGGGCGGCGACCGCGAGAAGTTCAAAGCTGCGGGCATGGCGTTTCGCCCCGGCTACAGCTACCGCAACCAGTGGTGGGTGCTGCACAACGCCGACGGCGCCTACGAGGCATCGGGCATCCACGGCCAGATGATCCACATCAACCCGGCGGCTGAGATGGTGGTGGTCAAACTCTCCTCGCATCCGGTGGCCTCAGCGGGCTACACCCACGCCCTCACCCTCAAAGCCTGGGCCGCACTGGCGCAGGCGGTGCGGGAGTAGTAGGCCAGCGGCAGGCGGTATCCAGGCGTTGTTTTATGCGCTGATTTTGTGTATAAACAGCGCATTGGTACTGCCTTGAGAGGAACTTTCCATGAGCATTCGCTTCAATGTCGTTTTATCGGACGATCTGAACCGTGAAATTGACAAAGCCGCCGCAGAAACCGAGACGAACAAGAGCGAAATTTTGCGCAAGGCCCTGCAGCTGTTTTTGGCTGCGCGCGAGGGCAAGCAGCGTGGCCTGAAGCTGGGGCTGGTGGAGCCCAAAACCGAGCGCTTGCAGACGGAAATTGTGGGCCTGTGAGCACCATAGACCTCAACCGCCCACCGCCAAACCACACCTTCAACGTCTCGGTAGAGCCCGAGGAAACCACTGGCGAGTGCGGGTTTCCCTTGAAAAAGTGGGCCATTTCCGTGCCGTCTGCGGCGACCGGCGGCATTGTGGGCGACCTGGTGCGCAAGTAAGGGCAAAACCGAGCCGTGCTTTAGCGCCCGCGCAGAAACATCGCATCCGGCTCGCGCACGCTGAGCTGGCGCTAGGTGGGGCGGCCATGGTTGCATTGTGCTGCTGGGGCTGGTGGCACTGGTGGTGCTGGCATCGGCAACAGCGCTGGTAGTGCTGTCAGTGCTGGTGCTGTACTGCGGCTCGCTCTTAAACACGCGCTCGCCCTTGGCGTTGTTGAGGTACAGCACGCTGGCGGGGCCGCTGGTGTATGGAGAGGTGACAGCGTTCATGTGCTGGCTGGCATCGTAGCTGAAGCTGCGCACGCCGTCGCTGGTGAGGGCGCCGTTGGCGTCCAGGCTAAAGCCAAACTGCGTGTTGCTGGCTGTGCTGCTGGCGCCCACGGTTTGGCGCTGGGTTTGGGTAAAGCCCAGCAGCCGGTTGCTGCTGGCGTCCAGGCTCATGCTTTGGGCGGTATCCAGGGTCATGCCCGGCCGGTCGAACTGGCCCTCCAGGTCTATATGGGAGTGGGCTTGCTGGCTGCGGCTGGTGCGGTTGCCATTGGCGTCGTAGGCGATGGCGGTGCTGGTAAAGACATGGGCCATGCGGGTGAGGCGGTCGCGGCTGTCGTAGGAAAGC
>Ga0136644_10000778_pt1 | contig 25531 bp, 24 predicted proteins | sample C_130820_EF_Meta_FD_94780 | JGI IMG/M metagenome (GOLD analysis project Ga0136644, IMG submission 94780) | Freshwater microbial communities from Lake Croche, Canada to study carbon cycling - C_130820_EF_MetaG (v2) (version 2) | ecosystem: Environmental > Aquatic > Freshwater > Lake | place...
CCAATGTTGTTGTTAATGATGAATTCCAGCCGCGCCAGGCCCACGCCGTGATTGGGCAACTGGCAAAAATCGAATGCGAGTTGCGGATTGCCCACATTCATGGTGATCTTGACCGGTATATCGGGCATGGCACCGCGCTGCACCTCGCTCACCTCCGACTCCAGCAGGCCGTCGTACACGTAACCGGTATCGCCCTGCGCGCAGCTCACGGTGACCAGTTGGCCGTCGATGAGGCGCTCGGTGGCGTCACCGCAGCCTACAACGGCCGGAATGCCCAACTCACGCGCGATGATGGCCGCATGGCAGGTGCGCCCGCCCCGGTTGGTGACGATGGCGCAGGCGCGCTTCATCACCGGCTCCCAGTTCGGATCGGTCATATCGGTTACCAACACATCGCCCGCCTGCACCGAATCCATCTCGGCCAAGCTACGCACCAAACGCACCGGGCCTGCACCTATTTTTTGCCCGATCGCCCGCCCCTCGGCCAGCACCGTGCCACGGCCCTTGAGCGTGTGGCGCTGCTCACTGCGGCCCTTGGCCTGGCTCTTCACCGTCTCGGGCCGCGCTTGCAGGATGTAGAGCAAGCCGTCCTGGCCATCCTTGCCCCATTCAATGTCCATCGCGCGGCCATAGTGCGCCTCAATCAACAGCGCATCGCGCGCCAGTTGCTCCACCTCGGCGTCGCTGAGCGAATAGCGATTGCGTAGCGCCAGCGGCACCTCGGTGGTGTTCACTAAGCGACCGTCCTTGGCCTTTTCCTGCGCACTGGCAAAGCCCATCTGAATCAGCTTGGAGCCCAGGCTGCGGCGGATCACGGCCCGCTTGCCCGCGCGCAACATGGGCTTGTGCACATAAAACTCATCGGGGTTGACCGCACCTTGCACCACCGTCTCGCCTAGCCCGTAGCTGGAGGTGATGAACACCACGTCTTCAAAGCCAGACTCGGTGTCGATGGTAAACATCACGCCCGCAGCGCCCAGATCCGAGCGCACCATATGCTGCACACCGGCACTCAAGGCGACCTCGGCATGGGCAAAGCCCTTGTGCACCCGGTAGCTGATCGCGCGGTCGTTGTAGAGGGAGGCGAACACCTCCTTCATTTTGTGCAGCACTTCGTCTATGCCCACCACGTTCAGAAAAGTTTCCTGCTGGCCGGCAAACGAGGCGTCGGGCAAGTCCTCGGCAGTGGCCGAGGAGCGCACCGCAAAGCTGGCGCTGGCGCGACCAGCAGACAGATCAGCAAATTGCTCGCGTATGGCCGCTTCCAAATCGGCGGGAAAAGGCTGGGCCAGCACCCAGGCGCGGATCTGCGCGCCCGCTTCGGCTAGGGCGCGTACATCGTCGGTATCCAGCGTTTGCAGGCGGGTATTGATGCGTGCTTGCAAGCCCTGGTGGCGCAAAAACTCGCGAAAGGCATGCGCCGTGGTGGCAAAGCCCGTGGGCACGCGCACGCCATCGGGTAGCTGGGAAATCATCTCGCCCAGGCTGGCGTTTTTACCGCCTACCGCCTCGACGTCGGACATTCTCAGTTTTTCAAACGGTACGACCAGGGCGGTCGGGCTGAACAAGGTTGACATGGGAAAGCTCCAAAAGTGGTAAGCGGTGTCGCCCCGGCGCGCTGGGCTTTGGTGTTTGGACTTGTAGTGGGCATGGCAGGCCGGGGGAGAATGTTCAGATAATCTGCGGGATTGTAGGGCGCCCCCTGTGGGAGCCTGTAGCAGCCCCTCGCAGCGCCAGCGACCTCTTTAACACCCCTCACTCATGCACACGCGCACCGTTTTCTTTATCTCCGACGGCACCGGCATCACCGCCGAAACCTTTGGCAACGCCATCTTGGCCCAATTCAATATGAAGCCCTTGCATGTGCGGCTGCCCTTTATCGACTCGGTGGATAAGGCCCATGCAGCAGTCGCGCGCATCAACCAGACCGGGCAAGACGAAGGCGTGCGCCCCATCGTGTTCACGACCTTGGTCAACATGGAGGTGTTGGCGGTCATCAAGGCGGGCTGCCAAGGCATGCTGCTGGACATGTTCGGCACCTTTGTGCAGCCGCTGGAGCTGGAGCTGGGCATCAAGTCGCACCACCGGGTGGGCCGTTTCAGCGACGCCTCCAAAAGCCAGGAATACCACGAGCGCATCGAGGCCATTAACTATGCACTCGCGCACGACGACGGCCAGTCGCAACGCGAACTGGCGCGCGCCGATGTGATTTTGCTCGGGGTAAGCCGCAGCGGCAAAACACCGACATCGCTGTACCTGGCCATGCAGCACGGCCTAAAAGCTGCCAACTACCCGCTGTTACCCGAAGATTTTGAGCGCCAGCAACTGCCACCCGCCCTGTTGCCGCTCAAACACAAGTTGTTCGGCCTGAGCATACAGCCCGAGCGCTTGAGCGAAATACGCCACGAGCGCCGCCCCCACTCCACCTATGCCGCGCTGGCAAATTGCCGCTACGAGGTGGCCGAGGCAGAGGCCATGATGCGCCGCAGCAACATCCGCTGGCTCAGCACCACCACCAAATCCATAGAAGAAATCGCCACCACTATTCTGCAAGAGTTACGCCCGGAACGCCTCACCTATTGAACACCGCCCCGCCGCAACTTTTGCCCCGCCACAGGGCAGACCTGCTGTAGCGCCGACGCCCTCTACGCAGTGCGATTGGAGCCGCCCAATTGAAGCCGCGAGATTGACGCGGGCATTTTCATGCCGCTGTTCTTGCCGCTCTTTTTCAGCCATTGTCGAACCGTGATCTGCCCCAAGCTGCTACCGGGGCGGGGGCTCGCCGCCCACGTTTACCCGTTCCAGTTGAGAAGGATTATCATTACCACCCGTCTTCTACCGTCTGCATGGCATGACACAGCACGTAAAAGCCCCCCACTCGCCCCCTTGCACCATGGCCGACTTGCGCCGGGGTGAGGCAGCGGTGGTGCTGGGTATTGCGGCGGGCGATGCGGCCTCGCAAGGCTTGCGCCAGCGCCTGATGGAGTTGGGCTTTGTGGCTGGCGAGCGGCTGCGGGTGATGGCCGAATCCTTCCCGGCACGCGACCCGATGGCGGTTCGCATTGGCGCCAGCACGTTTGCGCTGCGGCGCAGCGAAGCACTGTGGGTGCAAGTGAGCCGGGCGTAGCCATGACTAGCGCCGTGCTTTCGGTGGCCTTGGTGGGCAACCCCAACTGCGGCAAAACCGCTCTCTTTAACCGCCTCACCGGGGCGCGCCACAAGGTAGCCAATTACGCGGGTGTGACAGTGGAGCGCAAGGAGGGGTATTTCACCTCCCCTGCGGGGTCCCAGGTGCGGGTGATAGACCTGCCGGGCGCCTACAGCCTGAACGCCATCACACCCGACGAGGCCATCACACGTGAGGTGTTACTGGGCGAGCGCGCCGGGGAAGCCGCACCCGACTTGTTCGTGCTGGTGGTGGACGCGACCCGGCTGCGCCTGAACCTGCGCCTGGTGCTGGAGGTGTTGCGCCTGGGCCGCCCCACCGTGGTGGCGCTCAATATGATGGACGCGGCTGCGCGCTGCGGGCTGCGCATAGACGTGGCGCGGCTGCAAGCGGAGCTGGGTGTGCCCGTGGTGGAAACGGTGGCGATACGCAGCGGTGGCGAAGCCGCGCTACTGAAGCTGCTGGACCGCTTGGCGCCACCTGACGCGCCCCGGCCCGTACCCCGCGCAGCCGCCGACGCCAGCCCGCAGACCGTGGCCCGCATCCTCGAACATGTGCTGCTGGACCCCGGCCATGTGGACACGCGCAGCGAACGCCTGGATGCGCTGTTGCTGCATCCGGTGCTGGGTTATCTGGTGCTGTCGCTGGTGCTGTTTCTGATTTTTCAGGCCGTGTTCAGCGGCGCGAAAGCGCCCATGGATGGGATTAAAGCGGGTGTGGACTGGCTGGCGTCGGTCGCGGGGCAGCACCTGGCAGCCGGCCCTTTACGCAGCCTGCTGCTGGATGGCGTGCTGTCGGGCCTAGGCAGCGTGCTGGTGTTTTTGCCACAAATCCTGATTCTGTTTTTTTTCATACTCGCGCTGGAAGACTCGGGTTACCTGCCGCGCGCTGCCTTTTTACTGGACCGGCTGATGGGCAGCGTGGGCCTGTCCGGGCGTGCCTTCATTCCCTTGCTGTCCAGCTTTGCTTGCGCCATCCCCGGCATCATGGCCACGCGCACGCTGCAAAACCCACGCGAGCGCTGGGTCACCATCATGATTGCACCGCTGATGACGTGCTCGGCGCGCCTGCCCGTTTACGCGTTGCTAATCGGCGCTTTTATTCCGGCACGTGCCGTGGGCTGGTTCAACCTACAAGGCTTGGTGTTATTCGTCCTGTACCTGGCCGGTATCGCAGCGGCCATGGCGGTGGCCTGGGTATTCAAGTTGGCGCGCCTAAATGGCCCGCCGCCGCCGCTGTTGCTGGAATTGCCCGACTACCGCTTGCCCGACCTGCGCAACTTGGCCATCGGGCTGTACGACCGGGCGCGCATTTTTATCACCCGGGTGGGCAGCATCATTCTGGCCTTGATGGTGCTTTTATGGGCGCTGGCCAGCTTTCCGGCGCCTCCGCCCGGGGCCACCGAAGCGGCCATCAGCTACAGCTGGGCCGGGCAATTAGGCCAAGCACTGATGGGCATTTTCAAACCCATCGGCTTTAACTGGCAGATTGCGGTGGCGCTGATTCCTGGCTTGGCCGCGCGTGAAGTGGCTGTAGCCGCTTTGGGCACGGTGTACGCGCTGTCAGCCAGCGGCGACTCCCTCTCGGTCGCGCTCACACCGGTGATTGCCGCCTCCTGGTCGGGCGCCACGGCGTACTCACTACTCGCCTGGTATGTGCTGGCGCCGCAATGCCTGGCCACGCTATCGGTGGTGCGGCGCGAAACCGGCTCTTGGCGCGCGCCCATTTTCATGGCCACCTACTTGTTCGCCCTGGCCTGGCTGGCCTCATACGCCACCTACCATCTCGCTTTGTGGATGGGTGGCTGATGCAAACCGCAGTTGTCGGCCTGTGTGTGGCTTGGGCCTTGTGGCAGGTGGCGGGCCGCTACTTGCCACTGGCCCTGCGCCAAGCTGCCCGGCGCTGGCTGGCAACCCGTCTTGGGGCGCTGGGCGCCCGCGCTTGGGCCCAGCGCCTGCAACAAGACCCACCCCAAAAAACGGGCACCTGCGCAGGCGGGTGCAAGGGCTGCTCAAGCGCCATAGGTGCCACAGCAGGTTCCACAGGTGCAACCCCGATCCACTCCACCGCCGGTGGCCACCCAGGCAGTGGGGTGCCCACGGCCAGTCCTGCTTGCACCGGCTCCGCCGCAGTGGGGGCGGGCAGAGGGCACACCATCTGGCTCAGCGCGCAGATGCAGGGCCCGGGCGTTGCGCCGCCAACCCCACCGGTCGCGCAATCGGACGCCAGCGGCTGTCACTGACGGCAGCAGGCCCCCGCCGGTCTGAGGCAGGGCTGCAATTAGCCCAGGGCGGCAATACCGGCGCGGGCAATCTGCGCGTCCTCGCTGGACTTGACGCCGCTCACACCCACCGCGCCCAGGCACTGGCCGTCGCGCAGGATGGGTACACCGCCCTCCAACATGCCTTCAAGCACCGGCGCGCTCAAGAAAGAGGCACGGCCGTTGTTAATCATGTCTTCATACAGCTTGCTCTCGCGCTGGCCCAGCGCCGCCGTTTTGGCCTTGGCCGGTGCGATATGCGCCGAAATGGGCGCTGCCCCGTCCAAACGCTGTAGCCACAGCAAATGGCCCCCGTCGTCCACAATCGCAATACTCACCGCCCATTGCTGCGCCAGCGCCGCCGCCTCGGCAGCGGCTGCGATGGCTTTCACATCCGCCATTTCCAAGCTCATTTTGGTTTTCATCTGTCCTGCTCCATTCCCGGATAAAGCCGCCGAGCATAGCGGCAAGCCAAGCCGATCTGGCCTGGGTTTAACACCCCTATGGCTCGCAGGTGAATGGCGGGGCAATACTTGCAGCACTGCCCTTGAATCCCTCTAGAATCCGCCCCATCTGAACCCCGTTCAGACCTTTACAGGAGCTTGGCTTATGAATGAACATGTTTCTACTTTGCAGTACGGCGAGGTGTCGTATCTGGAGCAGCGCAACCGTGTGCTGCGTAACACTTACTTGCTGCTGGCGCTTAGTTTGATTCCCACTGTGCTCGGCGCTTGGCTGGGTGTGGCCACTGGCATCACCCGCTCGCTCAGTGGCGGCTTGGGCATGATCGTATTCTTCGTTGGTGCTTTTGGTTTTATTTTTGCTATTGAGCGCACCAAGAACTCGGCTGCCGGGGTGCCGGTGCTACTGGCTTTCACCTTCTTTATGGGGTTGATGCTGGCGCGCATGTTGGCTATGGTGCTGGGCTTTAAAAACGGCTCCTCGCTCATCATGCTGGCCTTTGGCGGCACGGCGGGCGTGTTCTTCGCAGTAGCCAGCTTGGCCACCGTGGTGAAGCGCGACCTGAGCGGCATGTCTAAGTGGCTGTTCTGGGGTGCCATGGTGTTGATGGTCGGCGGCATCATCAATGTCTTTGTGGGCTCCACCATGGGCGTGGCCGTGCTGAGCACCTTGGCCATTGCCATCTTCAGCGCCTTTATGTTGTACGACATCAAGCAGGTGATAGACGGTGGTGAGACCAACTACATCACCGCCACTTTGGCCATTTACCTCGATCTGTTCAACATCTTCCAAAGCCTGCTCGCCTTGCTGGGCATCTTTGGCGGCGAGCGCGACTGATCGACGGCGCGGCAAACGCACGTAACAAAAACGGGGCTTTGCGCCCCGTTTTTTTTATTCGATCTCGCGGGGATCGCGCGCCTAGCGCTCAAACACCGCCATCGACTCCACATGTGCGGTGTGCGGGAACATATTGACCACACCGGCGGCACGGCAGTGGTAGCCGGCTTGGTGCACCAGCAGGCCGGCGTCGCGCGCCAAGGTGGCGGGGTTGCAACTGACATAGACGATGCGCTGCGGGGCTTGCCAAGCAGGCGCGAGCGCGGGGTTTTGATGCAGGTCGGCCAGCGCTTTGGCGAGTGCAAAAGCGCCTTCGCGCGGTGGGTCTATCAGCCATTTTTGCGCTACGCCCAGTGCCGGTAAGTCGTCAGCGACGATGTCAAACAAGTTGCGCGCGGCAAAGCGCAGCGCGTGCAAGCCCGCCTGCGCCACCGAGCCTGGCGCCTGGCGAGTGGCGTTGAAGGCGGCGTTATCGCGCGCGCGCTGCACCAGGGTTTCACTGCCCTCTAGTCCCAGCACCTCCTTGCTCTGGGTGGCCAGCGGCAGCGTGAAGTTGCCCAAGCCGCAAAACCAGTCGATCACCCGCTCATCGCGTTGCACGTCCAGCAAGCGCAAGGCACGCGCCACCAGCACACGGTTGATGTGGGGGTTGACTTGGGTGAAGTCGGTTGGCTTAAACGGCATGGTGATGCCAAAGGCGTCCAGGTGGTAGGCCAACAGCGGCCCACTTTGGTCTAAGCGCTGCACCGTATCTGGCCCGCCGGGTTGCAGCCACCATTGCACCCGGTGTTGGATGGCAAAGGCGCGTAGTTTGTCCACATCGGCATCGCCCAGCGGCGCCAGGTGGCGCAGCACCAGCGCGGTCACGCCGTCATCCCCGCAAGCCACCTCGATCTGCGGGCAGGTCTGGCGCGCGTGCAGGCTGGCCAGCAGCGCGCGCAGCGGCAACAGCATGGCGTCCACCTGCGGCGCCAGCACCGGGCAGCGCTGCATGTCGGCCACGTAGCGGCTTTTGCGCTCGTGAAAACCTACCAGCACCACGCCTTTTTTGAGCACATCACGCACGGACAGGCGCGCGCGGTAGCGGTAGCCCCAGGCCGGGCCTTCTATGGGGCGCAACAGGGTTTGGGCGCGCACCTTGCCCAGGTGCCACAGACTGTCCTCCAGCGCGCGCTGCTTCACCGCCACTTGGGCAGCGGGGTGCAGGTGCTGCATCTTGCAGCCGCCGCAGGCACCGGCATGCAGGCCAAAGTGCGGGCAGGCGGGTGTGACCCGCTGCGCAGACGCCTGGTGGATGGCCTGCACCACGCCTTGTTCCCAGTTGTTTTTACGCCGGTGTACGTTCACGCTCACGACTTCAAACGGCAGCGCGCCCTCGATAAACACCACCTTGCCGTCGGCGCGGTGGGCCACGCCTTGGGCGTCCAGGTCCAGCGACTCCACGTGCAGGGCACCGGGGGGCAAACCGGGTCGTTCCGGTGCTGCCGCAGGGGAAAAACTGGCAGCAATGGCGTCAGCGCAAACGGCCGTGGCGTTGGCGTCGGGTATTCGAGAGTCGGCAAGCGCAGTGCGCGCGGTGGCGGCGCCCACGTCTAACGTGCCAGCGGCATTTGCGCCAGAGGGGGTTGCGCTATGGGGTAACACGCCAGGCATCGAGGTATTCGCTCCAGTGGGCTTGCGAGCGGGCCAGTTCGGCCAGGCTGTGCTGCACCTGCCGTATTTCCTGGTCGTACTCCGCCTCGCTCAGGCCGCCGCGCATTTTTTGGAAGCGGCAGTACAGCAAGTAGGTGTTCATGACATCGGTTTCGCAGTAGCGGCGGATGTCGTCCAGGCGCCCCTCCAAATAGGCGGGATAGACAGCCGAGCCGTCCATACCCAGTTTGCCGGGAAAGCCGCACAGCTTGGCCATGGCGTCCAACGGTGCGTTGTTCTTGGGTTGGTACAGCGCCAGCAAGTCCATCAAGTCCAGGTGGCGCAAGTGGTAGCGGCTGATGTAGTTGTTCCACTTGAATTCGCGGTCGTCCTCGCCCAAGTCCCAGTATTTGTTGGCAGTCACACCGTGCTTCAGGCCCCGGTAGTGCAGCACCGGCAGGTCAAAACCGCCGCCGTTCCAGCTCACCAATTGCGGGCTGTGGCGCTCTACAGCGTCAAAAAAAGACTGGATGATGCGGCCTTCACTCGTGTCGTCTTTGTCCACAAAGGAGTGCACGCGCAGACCCTGGGCATCGCGGAATACGGCGCTGATTACCAGCACCCGTTGCAGGTGTAGCGGCATGAAGTCGCTGCGCCCTTGGTCCTTACGCGATTGCAACCAATTGGCATACACGGTGGCGTCGGGCGTCTGGGCGGGGTCGTCGCCCAATTGGCGCAGACCCTCCACATCGGGGATCGACTCGATATCAAAAACCAGCACAGGGGTATTCATGGGCGAACAAAAGCGCCAGGTGCTGGCCTGGGCGCCTTAACGCGCAGGCAGCACCTTGGCGGGGTCTATGGGTTTGCCCTGGCGCCGCACCTCGAAGTGCAAGCGCACTTGCTCGGCGTCGGTGCTGCCCATGTCGGCAATGCGTTGGCCCTTGCGCACGCTTTGATCTTCTTTTACCAACAGGGTCTGGTTATGGGCATACGCGCTCAAGTAGGTGGCGTTGTGCTTGATGATGACCAGGTTGCCGTAGCCACGCAGGCCCGAGCCGACATACACCACGCGGCCATCGGCAGCGGCCAGCACCGGGTCGCCCGCCTTGCCCGTGATGTCCAGCCCCTTGTTTTTGACCTCGTCAAAACCGGTCAGCACGCTGCCGCTGGCAGGCCATATCCAGCCCAAGTCATCATCTGCGGTCGCTGCAGGTGCGGTGGCGGAGACCACCGCCGTCGGCGTGGCCACATTAAGGCTTGCCGCGTTGCTGGCTGGCAGCGTCTGTGCCGCCGCGACGGGCGTGGGCACCGGTCGCGTCACGGCCAAGGTTTCGCTGTTGGGTGGGGCCACGCGCAGCACCTGCCCGACTTCGATTAGGTTCGGGTTCTCCAGCGCATTCCAACGCACCAAGTCACGCCAGTTTTGGCCGTTGTCCAGCGCGATGCGGATCACGGTGTCACCCGGCTTGACCGTGTAGTAGCCGGGCTTGCCCGCGTTCTCTGCCCCCGGCAACACGGGTTTCGCCACCGCGCTGGCAGCGGCGTTGCTCTGCACAGCCGGAACCGGCGTGCCGCGATCCTCCACGGGAGCCCGGTTCACTGTCTTGGTGGCCGTGCAAGCCTGCAGCACAGCCACCGACACGATCAGAACCAACCCCAGGCGCAGAACAGTCATTGCATGCCCCTTAGACAGATCAGCATTCACCAAGTCATTCACAAGGTGCCGGATTTTAGGGGCACGAACTGCACCGCTTCCAGCAGTTGCGTGCTCAGGCCGTGGGCCGTCTTGATACCCAACAGCAAAACCTGCCCGCCCCCTGCTGCCGCCACGGGAGCCACCAGACGCCCGCCCAAGGCGAGTTGATCGATCCAGGCCGGTGGCACCGCCTCGCCACCCGCAGCCGCAATGATGGCCGCATAGGGTGCCCCAGCGGCAAAGCCTTGCATGCCGTCACCCAGCAGCAAGTGCACATTGGCCAGGCGCAGGGGGCGCAGGTGCGTGCGCGCCTGCTCGTGCAGGCCACGCACACGCTCGATGCTGTACACCTCGCGCGCCAAGCGCGCCAACAGCGCCGCCTGATAGCCGCAGCCCGTTCCCACCTCCAGCACGCGCCCCAGCAAGCCAGGCTGCCCCCCGCACAGCAACTCCAGCATGCGCGCCACCACGTTGGGCTTGGAGATGGTCTGACCCCAGCCAATCGGCAGGCTGGTGTCTTCATAGGCTTGATTCACCAGTCCTGCATCGACAAAGCGATGGCGCTCCACCGTGCCCAACGCGGCTAACACCCGCGCATCTTGCACACCACCCGCCGCCAGTTTGCTCACCATGCGCGTGCGCACCGCGCGAGAGTCCAGCCCCAGGCCAGACGGCGGCGGCGCCATACGGCGCGGGCCTAGCGCCACTGGCGGCTGCGCCGCGGCCCGTACGCCGAGCTGGTCGAGCCGGGTCGGGAACGCGGGGCGGGCGCTCATGCCGCGCCAGCGTGCAAGCGTGCCGCAGTCTGAGCCCATTCGCCCAGCGACGCGTGATCCGTCAGATCCACCTGGAGCGGCGTGAGTGTGACGTGGCCTTGCGCTGCGGCGTGAAAATCAGTGCCCTCGCCATCCTCTTTGGCCGGGCCTGCGCCGCCAATCCAGTACATGGTTTCGCCGCGCGGGCTGGTCTGGGCAATCACTTTTTCTGCGGCGTGGCGCCGACCCAGGCGACACACCTTAAGCGGCTTGAGTTGGTCTGCCGGCCGGTTGGGTATGTTCACGTTCAGCAACCATGGGCTGCCGCCCAGCAGTTGCTGCTCCACCACCTGTTGCACCAGCGCGCGCGCCACCTGCGCGGCAACGTCCAGATGCGCCCAGCCCTTGAGGGTTTGTGAAAAGGCCAGCGCCGGAACGCCAAACAAATAGCCTTCCATGGCCGCACCCACAGTGCCCGAGTAAATGGTGTCGTCGCCCATGTTGGCGCCGTTATTGATGCCTGACACCACCAAGTCGGGCCGATAACCCAGTAAGCCGGTGAGCGCAATATGCACGCAGTCCGCTGGTGTGCCGTTGACGTAACGAAAGCCGTTGGACGCCTGGTGCACATAAAGCGGTGCGTTGAGCGTGAGCGCGTTGGACTTGGCGCTGTTGTTTTGCTCGGGCGCCACCACCTCGACCTCGGCCACGTGACGCAGGGCCTCGTACAAGGCCACGATGCCGGGTGCTTGATAGCCGTCGTCATTGGAGAGCAGGATTTTCATTGGCGCCGATTGTAGGTCTCAGACGAGACAAAGCGGCGGCGCGCGCGCCCCCTATCATCGGCCATCCCCACCCTCACCCCCACCAACCCCCTGCCTGTTAAGGACTGACGCCATGCACGCCTGGATTTGCGACAACCCCACCGGAGTGGACGCCCTGCGCTGGAAAGAACTGCCCACACCCACGCCAGGCGCGGGCGAGGTACTGATCGCCATTCAAGCCGCGAGCCTGAACTTTCCCGATCTGCTGATTGTGCAGAACAAGTACCAAATGAAGCCGCCCTTGCCCTTTGTGCCCGGCTCGGAATACGCGGGCGTGATCGAGGCCGTGGGCGAGGGTGTGCGCCATTTGCAGGTGGGCCAAAGCGTGGCTTGCTTGTCGGGCACAGGTGGTTTTGCCAGCCATGTGCTGGCAAAAGCGGCTGCCTGTATGCCGCTGCCACCGGGCTTTGGCGCTGTGGACGCCGCCGCCTTCATCATGACCTATGCCACCTCGCACCACGGACTGCTGGATCGGGGCCAGTTAAAGGCGGGCGAAACCGTACTGGTGCTGGGCGCGGCTGGTGGCGTGGGCACGGCGGCCATACAAATCGCCAAGGCGGTGGGCGCACGCGTGATCGCAGCCGCTTCCAGCGCCGAAAAATGCGCGCTGTGCACAGCTATCGGCGCCGATGCCACCATCGACTACAGCCAGACCCCTTTGCGCGACGCCCTGAAAGCGCTGACCGAGGGCAAAGGCCCGGATGTGATTTACGACCCAGTGGGCGGCGAGCTGGCCGAGCCCGCGCTGCGCTCCATCGCCTGGCGGGGCCGCTACTTGGTGATTGGCTTTGCCGCCGGGCCCATACCCGCCCTACCCTTTAACCTGATGCTGCTCAAGGGGGCCTCGGTAGTCGGTGTGTTTTGGGGCGACTTTGTGCGCCGCGAACCCCAGGCCAATGCGGCCATGATGCACGAGCTGGCCACTTGGTACGCGCAAGGCAAGATCAAACCCGTGATCGACCGCACCATGCCCATGGCCGAGCTTCAAGCCGCCTACGCCCACATGGGCTCACGTCGGGTGATGGGCAAGCTGGTGATGGTGAACTGAGCGCTCGCAAGCGCCCCGGCATCACACCCGACAGCGCCCCCCGTGCGCGCCCCATCAACTCGGTGGGCGACGCAACCTGGCCAGCACCGCCTGCGTGTGTTCGCCCACACGGGCCAAGGGCTGGCGCACACCCGGGCGGCGTCCGTCCATGAGCAGCGGCAGCAACACCACCTGGGTGTCGCCGTCTTCGGTAGCCATGGGCACCAGGCCACCGCTTTGCAGCAAATGGGCGTCGTGCAGCAATTGATCGGGCCGCAGCACACGTGCGTAGGGCAACTCTGCTGCTTGCAGGCGTTGGCACAGTTCGTCTATGTCCCAGGCCAGTAAGGTCTGGCTCAACTGCGCCAACAGGCTAGGCCGCTGGGCCACGCGCTGCGCGTTGGTGGCCAAAGCCGGGTCTGCGGCAAGGTCTGGGCGCTCCAGCACCTGGCACAGCGCCAGAAACTGCTTGTCGCTTACCGCGCCAATGAACAACTGCGCAGCTTGCGCCACCTCAAAAGTGTCGTACACGCTCCAAACCTGCACGCGCGACGGAAACGGGGGCGGTATCTCGCCCGTCATCAAGTGCTGCTGCATGTGCTGTGCCGCCAGCAGGCAGCAGTTCTCGAACAGCGCACTCTGAATCTCCTGGCCCTTGCCGGTACGCTCGCGCTCACGCAAAGCAGCCAGCACGCCAATGGCGCCAAACATGCCGCCCATGATGTCGTTGACCGAGCTACCCGCGCGCAAGGGGCGTCCCTTAGGGCCGGTCATGTACGTGAGACCCGCCATGTTTTGCACCACTTCGTCTAGCGCCAAACGGTCTTGATAGGGGCCGGGCAAAAAGCCTTTGAGCGACACATAGATCAGGCGCGGAAATTCAGCCGCCAACTGAGCCTGGCCCAGACCCAGCGCATCCATCAGGCCGGGGCGAAAGTTCTCTAACAGCACGTCACTTTGGGCAATCAACGCACGCGCATCGGCCAGGCCTTGCGGTGTGTGCAAATCCAGCACCACGCTTTTTTTATTGCGGTTGAAACTGCGAAAAAAGCCAATGCCCAAGCCGGGTAAGTGGCGCGTTTTATCACCGCCGGGCGGCTCGACCTTGATGACTTCTGCCCCCAAATCGGCCAGGATCATGCCGCAGGTGGGGCCCATCACCATGTGGCTGAACTCCAACACACGAACACCGTGCAAGGGCAACTGCGCGCTGTCTGTACTCATGGGGTTTCCCGCCGCACAGGCCGTGGTGAGCGGGCTGGCTCCAACCGCATGGGCTTACACCACCCGCACCGAGAGATCAGGCAAGCCGTCAATATGGCCCAGCATGCGGTCACCGCGCACCACAGGACCCACGTTTTCCGGCGTACCGGAGTAGATGATGTCGCCCGCCTTTAACTCAAAAGCTTGGCTGAGCTTGCTGATCTGCTCGGCCACGCTCCAAATCATGAAGCGCAGGTCGGCGGACTGCTTGGTCACGCCGTTGACCTGCAAACTGATCGCGCCCTGTGTGAAGTGGCCAGTCAGGGCCACCGGGTGAATCGGCCCCAGCGGCGCGCTGCGGTCAAAACTCTTGCCGATTTCCCAGGGTTTTTTCTCATCCCCCATGGCGCGTTGCAGGTCGCGCCGGGTCATGTCTAAGCCGATGGTGTAACCAAACACATGCGCCAGCGCCTGCTCAGGCGCGATGTCTTTGCCGCCGGACTTGAGGGCCGCCACCAACTCAATTTCGTAGTGGTAGTTTTTGGTCAGCGACGGATAAGGGTGGTCAGCGGTGCTGCCGGGCGCCACATACTGCACCGCGTCGCTGGGCTTTTGAAAAAAGAAAGGCGGCTCGCGCGTGGGGTCGCTGCCCATTTCGCGCGCATGGGCGGCGTAATTGCGGCCTATGCAATAAATGCGGCGCACCGGGAACACCTGACTGCTGCCGACGATGGGAATGGTCACCAGCGGCAACTCGAACGGGGTTTGCGCGCCCGGGCTGGCCACCACCGAGGCGCAGCCTGCGGCTACCGCTCCACCCAAGGTGGCGGCACCGGTTTGAAGCAAGGATCGACGATGCATGGCGGTGTACTCCTTCAGGTGGGTGTGGGGGCCAGACCCGCGCAGTGTGCAACGCCTGCCCCTGGCGCAGCAAGCGGGATTGCCCGCAGTGTCGCGCGCTCAAGTGCCTGCCCGCACCGCCGCTGTGAGCCCCTGGGCCACCTGGGGGTAGCGCAGCGCCATGCGCAGCTCGCGCTTCATGCGGCTGTTGTCCAGGCGCCGCGATTCACTCATGAAACTGAGCAATAGGGGCGGCAATTGGGTGGCGGCTGTTTGGCGTGACACACGGGGCGGGCGGGGCAGGCCCCACAGATCGGCTGCCAGATCAAAATAGTCCCCCATGCGCAACTGCGTGTCGTCGCACACGTTGTAGCCGCGCTGGGTGCGGCCCCGCCACAAGGCCAGCAAGCAGGCGCGGGCTAGGTCGTCGGCATGGATGTGGTTGGTAAACACGTCGTCTTCGCGGCGCAGCACGGGCGTGCCTTTGCGCAGCCGCTCAAGCGGCGTGCCGCCCACGCGGTCGGCGGCGTAAATGCCGGGAATGCGCAGCAGCCGTGTCGCCACCGGCGCGCCCGCGCCGAAACGGCGTACTTGGTATTCGGCGTCCACGCGCCGCAAGGCGCGCGGGGTGGCTGGCTGCACCGGGCGCGATTCGCGCACCCATTGGCCCTGGCAGTCGCCATACACACCGCTGGTCGAGCCATAGACCAAGCTGCGTGGCAGGCTGCGTCGGCGCAGAGCCTGAACCAGGGCTTGGGTGCGCGTGTCGCGCCCGCCTTGTGCCGGTGGTGGCGCCAAATGCAGCAGGCGCGTGGCCAAGCCGCTCAGGCGACGCAGGCTCGCCGAGTCGTCTAGGTTGCCCGCCAGCGGCAGCACGCCGTGGGCCCGCAGCAGCGGGCGCCTATCGGCTGAAGATGTCAAGCCCAGCAGGCGCACGCGGTCGCGCAGCAGATCCGCCACGCGCAGGCCCACATCGCCACAGCCGACGATGAGCACGCGCTGACGCCGAAAGCGGGCGGGCAAGGCCCCTAGCGGCGATTGGTTTGAAGGCAAAATCAAGCCCCTTTGCAAACTGACCGCCCGAGGATAACCACACCATGCCGTTCACCGTTTCCGTGCTGCCCAGTGGCCGCATTTTTCAGGCCGAAGCCGGTGAGACCCTATTGGCTGCGGCCATACGCCAAGGCGTTGGCCTGCCCTACGGCTGCAAAGACGGTGCCTGCGGATCGTGCAAGTGCAAAAAGCTCAGCGGCCAGGTCATGCACGGCGTGCATCAAGACAAAGCCTTGAGCGCCGACGAGGAGGCTGCTGGCTGGGTGCTCACCTGCTGCGGCGTGGCGCACAGTGACGTGTCGCTGGAGTCGCGCCAGGTCAGCGCAGCCAACGCCTTTCCGATACGGCGCATGCCGGTGCGGGTGAGCGAGTTGGCGCGTTTGTCGCCAGACGTGATGCTTTTGCGGCTGCAATTACCGGCCAACGACACATTTAGCTACCACCCCGGCCAATACGTCGAGTTTTTGCTGCGCGATGGCGCGCGGCGCAGCTACTCCATGGCCAACGCCATGCACAACGGGCCGCTGCTGGATTTGCATATCCGCCACATGCCCGGCGGCCTGTTCACCGACCAGGTATTTGCCAGTCTGAAAGTGCGCGATATTTTGCGTATAGAAGGGCCGTTCGGCAGTTTTTACTTGCGCGAAGACAGCACCAAGCCCCTGATCTTGCTGGCCTCGGGTACCGGCTTCGCGCCCATCAAAGCGGTGCTGGAACACATGCAACACACGGGCATCACGCGGCCCGCGGTGCTGTATTGGGGCGCTCGCCGCCCGGCAGACCTGTATTTGGACGCCTGGGTGCGCGCGCTGGTGGCCCAGATGCCCACGCTGCGCTATGTGCCGGTGGTATCTGATGCGCTGCCAGAAGACGGCTGGGGCGGGCGCACGGGCTTTGTGCACCATGCGGTGATGCAAGACGTACCAGACCTGTCGGGCTTCCAAGTCTATGCCTGCGGCGCGCCCGTCATGGTCGATTCGGCACGCGCCGACTTTGTGACGCAATGCGGCCTGCCCGAAGACGAGTTCTATGCCGACTCATTCGTCACCGAAGCGGATCGCGCCCAAGCCTGAAGCAAGCGCCACTGGGTTTCATCAAACCAACCGGAGAATTGCATGCAACGCCGCCACCTACTCCAAGCCGCCTGGGCCCTGCCGTTGGCCACGCGGGCACAAGGGCGCCCGATACGCCTGATCGTGCCCTATGCGCCCGGCGGGCCGATTGACGTGACGGCGCGCTTGCTGGCCGAGCGTGTGAAAGACAGCCTGGGCACGGTCATCATCGAAAACCGCCCCGGCGCAGGCGGCAACATCGGCGCCGACGCGGTGGCCAAGGCCGCGCCCGATGGCCTGACCATTGGCATTGCCGCCACCGCCACCCATGCCATCAACCCCTGGCTGTACCGCAAGATGCCGTTTGACGCGGCGCGCGACTTTGCGCCCATCACGCAAATGGTGAGCGTGCCCAATGTGCTGGTGATGAATGCCGACACGGCGCAGCGCCTGAAGATCGCCAGCGTCGCCGATCTGATTGCCTACGCCAAAGCGCATCCGGCGCAACTCAACTACGGCAGCGGCGGCAACGGCAGCGCTGGGCATTTGGCGGGCGAAATGTTCAAGGCGCAAGCCGGCGTGTTTGCCGTGCACATACCCTACAACGGCGGCAACCCGGCACAACTGGCCTTGCTCAGCGGCCAAGTGGACTTTAATTTTGACAACCTGGCCACCGCCGCACCCAACATCCGTTCGGGCAAGCTCAAAGCCCTGGCCGTGACCACGGCGCAGCGCTCGTCCGCACTGCCTGACATGCCCACCGTAGCCGAAACGCTCAAGGGTTTTGAAGTCGATACCTGGTGGGGCTTGGTCGCGCCTGCGGGCACACCCAAAGACATCATTGCCCGCTACCACCAAGCATTCGCCAGCGCACTGCAATCAGCCGAGGCCAAGGCCCGCTTTGCCAACCTGCTGGCCGAGCCAGTCGCCAACAGCCCGGAGGCTTTTGGCCGCTTTATGCAGCAGGAACTGACCAAGTACGAAAAGCCAGTGAAGGCCAGCGGCGCGCAGGTGGATTGAACCTAGAAACCGCAGTTGACCGCCATGAAGCGGTCAACTGCGGTTTCTAGGTTAAACCAGCGTGGCCAGACCCGCCAGCGCCAGCGCATAGCCCTGCACGCCAAAACCCGCAATCACGGCACGGGCCACAGGCGAGATGTAGGAGTGGTGGCGAAAGGCTTCGCGCGCATGCACATTGGAGATATGCAGCTCGATCAGCGGCACACCGGTGCCCTTGATGGCGTCGTGCAGCGCCACTGAGGTGTGGGTGTAGGCGCCCGCATTCAAAATCACCCCCGCCAGCGTGCCCGCCGCATAGGCACGGCCCGCTTCGTGAATCCAGTCCAGCAACTCGCCCTCGTGGTTGCTTTGGCGAAAGTCCAGCACCAGCCCCAGCGATGCGCAGGTATGCGCACACAGGGTTTGCACATCGCTCAGGGTTTGTTGCCCATATACCTCCGGCTCGCGCGTGCCCAGCAAGTTGAGGTTGGGGCCGTTGAGGATGAGGGCGGTTTTCATGCAGGGCTCGGGCTTAAAAGAGTGGCAGCTGGCACCGATCTTAAGCGGGGCGGTGTTGCAGCCGCCACACCCGCAGCGCGCACAGCAGAGCCAGCGCGCCGATGGCCAACGAGGCCCAGTACACCGATACCAGGCCGTAGCGGGCACTCAAGGCGCCGCCGCTGAGGGCCCCGATCAGGCCCGGAACGCCATAGCCGATGACGGTGTACAGCGCTTGGCCGCGCCCACGTAGCCGTGCGGGGAAATGCTGCGACAACAGCGCGATACACACGGCGTGGTGGGCGGCAAAACTCAGGGCGTGCAGGGTTTGCGCCAGCAGCAGCGCAGCGGCCACACCGCTCACGGTCAGGCCCATGCGCAGCAGCATGGCAGCCGCACACAGCACCAACCAGGTGCTGAGCGAGCACCGGTGCAACCAACGGCCTTGGGTGAAAAACCAGGCGATTTCGGCCAGCACAGACACCGCCCACAGCAGACCAATCACCATCTTGCTGTAGCCCAGACTATCCAAATACAGCGAAAAAAACACATAGATGCCCATGTGCGACAGCACCTGAAAAAACAGACTGGCAAAAAACCAAGCCACCAACGGTTGCCGCAGGATGGGCCACATCGCTTGATGCGGCGCTTGGGCGGTGGCTGCGTCTTCCCGCAAGTCGGGCAGCAACCACACGCTGAGCACCACGGCGGCCATGGTGGCCAGGGTCCAACCCGGAAAATGCTGCATGCCGAAGCGCTCGAACCACGCGCCTGCGGCCAGCACGGTGACCAAGAAGCCGAGCGAACCCCATAGCCGCACCCGACCATAACGGCGCGCATCAAAGGCACCGCCCTGGCTCACCAAGTGCGCCATGGCGGCCTCACTCATGGGCATCATGGAACTGGTGTGCACAAACATCAGCACCAGCACGCACAGCAGGCCTGCCAGCCCGGGTTTCAACCACAGCCCCAGCGAGGCCAGCAGCGCCGCGCAAGCGCTGTAGCGAAGCAGCTTCACGCGCTCGCCCGTGCGGTCGCTCACCCAGCCCCAGGCGTAGGGCGCAAACAGCCGGGTGGACGCCTGCACCGCCGTCAAAAGCCCAATCGCCACCACCCCGTAGCCCAGCTCTTTGAGCCACAACGAAAGATAGGGATTGAAAAAGCCGATGTGCGCGAAATAAGCCGCCGACAAGCCAGCAAACGGCATCAGTTGGCGCGCGGTGCCGGGCGCTCGCAGCGCGCTCATACCGGCACCCTCGGCGTCACCACACGCACGCGGGCCGCTTGGCGCGCACGCCGTGGCGGGTGTCGCAAACTCACGCGCGGGCGATGTCGGGTGTGGCCACCGCCACATCGGCACACTGAGCGCGCTGGCGCAGCGCATGTTCTATCACCACCAGGGCCAGCATGGCCTCGGCAATGGGGGCGGCACGCAGGCCCACGCATGGGTCGTGGCGGCCCTTGGTGACCACCTCCACCGGCTGGCCGTGCACGTCAATCGAGGCGCGGGGCGTGGTGATGGAACTGGTGGGCTTGATGGCAATACTCACCTCGATGTCTTGCCCCGTGCTGATGCCGCCCAGCACGCCACCGGCGTTATTGGTGGCAAAGCCGGTGGGGGTGAGGCTGTCGCCATGCATGCTGCCGCGTTGCGCCACGCTGGCAAACCCAGCGCCAATCTCCACCCCCTTGACCGCATTGATGCCCATCATGGCCCAGGCGATGTCGGCGTCTAGCTTGTCAAACAAGGGCTGGCCCAGGCCCACCGGCACGCCGCTGGCGCAAATGCGCAGGCGCGCGCCGCAGGAGTCGCCCGCGCGGCGCAGGCCGTCCATGTACGCCTCCAGCGCTGACACGTCGGCCAGCGGAGCAAAAAAGGGGTTATGCGCCACATGCGACCAGGACTCAAAGCCAATCGCCATCTCGCCCACCTGCGTCAAACAGCCCTGAAAACGGGTGCCGTATTGCTGAGCCAACCATTTTTTGGCCACCGCACCGGCAGCCACCATGGGCGCAGTCAGGCGGGCCGACGAGCGCCCGCCGCCACGCGGGTCGCGCAGGCCGTATTTGTGCAAGTAGGTGTAGTCGGCGTGGCCGGGGCGAAAAGTGTCCAGCAGGTTGCCGTAGTCTTTGCTGCGCTGATCGGTGTTGGGGATCAGCAGTGCAATCGGCGTGCCCGTGGTTTGGCCTTGGTACACACCAGAGAGGATTTGCACCGCATCCGCCTCCTGCCGCTGCGTGACATGGCGCGAGGTACCGGGGCGGCGCCGGTCCAGGTCGGGCTGGATATCGGCCTCGCTCAAGGCCAGCCCAGGCGGGCAACCGTCAATCACGCAGCCAATGGCCGGGCCGTGGGATTCACCAAAGTTGGTGACAGCGAAAAGGTTGCCGAAGGTGTTACCGCTCATGGGCGTGATTATCCCCAGGCGAGGTGGCTGGACTTCTTCGGGTTCTTCGGTTGACTTGTGCGTTGACTAAATCGGCGAGTGGGTGCGCAACCAGTCCCGCAAGGCTTCATTCATGCGTGTCTGCCATCCTGGCCCGGTGGAGCGAAATGCTATCAGCACGTCTGGGCTGTACCGCACGGCCACCTGCTCCTTGAGCGGCCTGCGATTGGGTCCACGTGTGCGAGCACGACCAATTACGACCCCGCCTTGCTTGAGAACGGCACCTTCCCAGTCGGAAACACGGGTGCTTGGGCTGTCTGGGTCGTTGACCCCCTCAGTCTGGGCAGTTTTTCCAGTAGATGCGTTCTTCATGCTTTGCTGCCTTTCTAATCGAAATGACGTGGTCTGCATGGCCACGAGCGGTATGCACCACAAACACAACCATGCCGTTCCACAAGCCCAGCGTTTGCAGCCGCAATTCGCCGTAAGCATCCCGCGCATCTTCGCGGGTGATGGTGAAGCCCTCAAACACGGCCTCGCTTCCCAAGAAGTCCAAGCCGTGGTTCTTGATATTGGCTTGGCGCTTGACTTCATCGTAAGTGACCACCAGCAAATTGTAGATACAAATTCAACGAAATAGTATTTTGTAGATGCAACAGCACGCGGGCTGGGTCTATCAATACTTGAGCCAGCGCGGCGATGATGCGCAGGGATGAGCCGCAACCAGCAAGCCCAGCCCCGGCAGGACAGCGCGCGGTCTGCCCACGCAGTGCGGCGGGAACCCCGCGCTCAAGCGCCGGGCTGCTCCGCGTCCTCGGCTGGCCAGTCGCGGATATAGGCTTTGAGCATTTTGTTTTCAAAGTTCTGGCTGTCCACCACGGCTTTGGCCACGTCGTAAAAGCTAATCACGCCCATTAACATGCGCTGGTTCATCACCGGCATGTAACGGGCATGGCGCTCCAGCATCATGCGCCGCACCTCGTCCAGCTCCGTCGCAGGGGTGCAGGTGAGCGGTGCGTCGTCCATGGCACTGCGCACCAGGCTAGCGCCTACCGTGCCCCCGTTTTTGACCAAGGCTTGGATGATTTCGCGAAAAGTCAGCATGCCCACCAGATCACCGTGCTCCATCACCACCAGCGAGCCAATGTCTTTGTCCGCCATGACTTGCAACACCTGGGCCAGGGGTTCGTCCGGCGTGGCGGTATACAAGGTGTTGCCTTTGACGCGCAGGATTTCGCTGACTTTCATGCTGATCTCCTCTGGAAGTGAGTGGCCAATATAGCCCACAATCGCAGCCCTGACACCCGTTGTTTCACCCCCTGCTTGCCCCCGCCTTTGGAGACTTGTGATGCCCGGCTATTCCGACCCCGGCTTTGACACCCTGGCGCTACACGCTGGTGCTGCGCCCGACCCCGCAACGGGCGCACGCGCGGTGCCGATTCACCTCAGTACCTCATTCGTGCTCGAATCCAGCGAGCACGCGGCCAGCTTGTTCAACTTAGAGCGCGCCGGCCATGTGTACAGCCGCATCAGCAACCCCACTAACGCGGTGCTGGAGCAGCGCGTGGCGGCGCTGGAAGGCGGCATTGGCGCGATTGCAACGGCCTCGGGCCAAGCGGCGCTGCACTTGAGCGTGGCCACGTTGATGGGCGCGGGTTCGCACATCGTGGCCAGCAGCGCGCTGTACGGCGGCTCGCACAACTTGCTGCACTACACGCTGAGCCGCTTTGGCATTGAAACCAGCTTTGTGCCACCGGGTGACTTAGACGCCTGGCGCGCGGCGCTGCGCCCCAACACCCGGCTGCTATTTGGCGAGACCGTGGGCAACCCCGGCCTGGACGTGCTGGACGTTGCCGCTGTGGCCGACATCGCCCACAGTGCCGGGGTACCCCTGCTAGTGGACGCCACCCTCACCACGCCTTGGCTGATGAAGCCACTGGACTGGGGCGCGGACATTGTTTATCACTCGGCTACCAAGTTCTTGAGCGGCCATGGCACCGTCGTGGGCGGCGTAGTGGTTGATGGCGGCAGCTTTGATTGGGAGGCCTCGGGCCGCTTTGCGGAACTGACGCAAGCCTATGCGGGCTTTCACCACATGGTGTTTAGCGAAGAGTCCACCGTAGGCGCCTTTTTGCTGCGCGCGCGCCGCGAGGGCTTGCGCGACTTCGGCGCCTGCATGAGCCCGCACACCGCCTGGTTGATTTTGCAAGGCATCGAAACCCTGCCGCTGCGCATGGCACGGCACATGAGCAACACCGAGCGCGTGGTGGAATTTCTGGCCGCCCAGCCACTCGTATCCCGCGTAGGCCATCCGCTGCTGCCCAGCCACCCCAGCCATGCGCTGGCGCAGCGCCTGCTGCCGCGTGGCGCGGGCTCGGTGTTCAGTTTTGACATACGAGGCAGCCGCGCACAAGGCCGGGCCTTTATCGAGGCGCTGCAACTGTTCAGCCACCTGGCCAACGTCGGCGATTGCCGCTCACTGGTAATCCATCCCGCCAGCACCACCCACTTTCGCATGGACGACGCGGCGCTACAGGCAGCGGGAATTGGCCCCGGCACGATCCGCCTGTCCATCGGCCTAGAAGACCCCGGGGACCTGATAGCCGACCTGAAACGGGCACTGAAAGTAGCAGAAAAGGCGGGGGCCTGACCATGCAAATCGCCCTGCCCGCCGCCACCTGCTACGCCTACACCGGCGGCAAAGACTTTGACCCGGCGCAACCAAGCATGGTGTTCATCCATGGCGTACTCAACGACCACAGCGTGTGGATTTTGCAAAGCCGCTACTTTGCGCACCACGGCTGGAACGTGCTGGCGCTGGACTTGCCCGGCCATGGCCGCAGCGGTGGCACAGCCCCGGCCAGCGTGGCCCAGGGCGCAGACGCGGTGCTTGCCGTGTTGGACGCGCTAGGCGTGGCGCAAGCGGTGCTGGTGGGCCACAGCTTTGGCTCGCTGATTGGCCTGGCCACCGCCGCGCGCGCGCCAAACCGGGTGCGGCAACTGGTGATGGTAGGAACCGCTTACCCAATGAAGGTATCCGCTGCGCTATTGGATGCGGCGCTGAATCAGCCGCTTCAGGCCATCGACCTGGTGAACCGCCTCTCGCACGCCACCTTGGCGCCGCCACCTTCGTCCCTGGGGCCGGGTACCTGGCTGTACGGCGGCTCGCGCGCGCTGATGCGGCGCGTGCTGGCCAGTAACCGCCAGCAAAACCTGTTTCACACTGGCTTTCAAGCCTGCGACGCCTATGCCGACGGTGAGGCCGATATGGCTGCGCTGGCCTGCCCGGTGCTGTTCGTCCTGGGCAGTGCGGACCAGATGACCCTGCCGCGCAACGCCCAAACCTTGATTGCCCTGGCGCGCCAGGCACAAGTAGTCAGGCTGCCCGTGGGCCACGCCCTGATGGCCGAAGCACCCGACGGCGTGCTGGATGCCCTGAAGGCTTTTGTCCGCGCCTGAGTGGCCTAGGAAACCACGGCCCGGCGGGTGAATGCGTCACACTCAGCCTGCAGCCGTCCCCGCTCATCGGGCCACTTAGCTTGCGCTTGCCACCGGTCAAACGGGGCCATGGCATCGAGGCCGCGAAGCGCCCGCTCAGCCAGCGCCTTTTGCAGCGTCGCGCTGCTAGTTTTCTCATGCCGAGCCCTCGTGGCAGCTACAGCACCTGTGCCAACACGCTATGCGCCGACAGGCCGAGCAGCGAGTCGGAGTCGGCGACCAGCAGGCGCTCCAGCAGCGGCGCCAGGGGCGTGTGTGCCGGGTCGGCCAGCAACACCCAGCGCGCGGGTTCTTCTTCCAGCCGGGCTACCCAGTCCAGGCTTTGCAGTTGCTCCAACACGGGGATGAGCTGCACCGCCTCCGTACGCACCGCGTCGGCCAATGCCTCCAGGTGCAGGCCCTTGGCGGGTTGCTGGCTCGCCTGTTGCAACTGCCTGAGTAATTCCAGTGCGAGCTGAAACTGCCAGCCCGGCCCCGAACGGTGCAGGCGGCCACCGGCCAGCAGCTCGGGCAAGCTGGCGGTGACCACGGCGCCCATCAGCACAATGAGCCAGACCGTATAGAGCCAAGACAGAAAAATCGGCAAAGTCGCCACCGCACCGTACACCATGGAATGGCTCGGCACCAGGCCGATATACAGGCCTAGTATTTTTTTAGCTAGCGCAATGCCCAAGGCCACTAACAGCCCGCCCAACACCGCATGCGGCCATTGCACTTTGGCGCTGGGCAGGTAGCGAAACAGCACCGCCGCGCCGCCAGCCAGTAAGGCAATGTCCACCAACTGGAGCAAACCGCGCATCAGCAGGCCCACGCCCAGACCGCGTGACAGGCTCAGCACCGAGGAACTCATGGCCAGGCTGGTGGCCAGTACCAGCGGGCCTAAAGTGAGCAAAGCCCAGTACACCAGCAGGCGCTGCGTCCAGGGGCGGCGCCTACGCACCTGCCACAGGGTGTTGAAGCTGCCGTCTATGGTGATGACCAGCGTCAGGGCGGTGAATAACAGCGCGAACAAACTCCAGATACCCAGGCGGCTGGAATTGGCGGCAAACTGGCCCAGGTAACCCAGCACCTGGCGTGAAATCGGCTCTGGCATCAGGCTAGCCACCAGCCACTTCTCCAAGCCGCCTTGCATTTGCGCAAAAGCAGGCAGCGCGGCCAAGACCGCCAATACCACGGTCAGCAAGGGCACCAGGGATACCGTGGTGGTAAAAGTCAGGCTGCTTGCGGTCACGCTCAGCCCGGCGGAGTCGAAGCGCCGGTACAACAGCCGTGCGGCGGCGCGCCACGGAAATGCGCGAACCAAAGTCAACAGTCGGCGGATTCGGTGGAAATGCATCGC
>Ga0136644_10000782_pt1 | contig 25435 bp, 25 predicted proteins | sample C_130820_EF_Meta_FD_94780 | JGI IMG/M metagenome (GOLD analysis project Ga0136644, IMG submission 94780) | Freshwater microbial communities from Lake Croche, Canada to study carbon cycling - C_130820_EF_MetaG (v2) (version 2) | ecosystem: Environmental > Aquatic > Freshwater > Lake | place...
GAAGGTATAGCCACCTTGCTGTTGATCGACGATATCGCCAACACCTAGGAAGTCATCAAAGCCATAGGATTTAATGATCTTTCGATACTTATCCATCGGAGCGTCATAGGCTTTCTTGACCGTATCCATATTGGCTGATAAGTGCCACTTACCTTGATAGGCTGAGTGATAGCCCAACTCTTGAAGGCGATGTCCAATTGTTTTTACCTTTAGCGATAAATCAGGCTGCCATAAAAAATTGAGGTTATCAAAAATACCTGAATGCTGAATATGCTGACCTGTGTAAATCACTGAACGAGCAGATGAACATTGCATGGTTGCTGCTTGGTGATTCGTAAAAGTAATTGCTTTCTTTTTAATGGCTTCGCGAGCTGGAACAGGCATTGGCCATTTTGGGAAAAAATGCTCTTGATCTACCAGAACAAAAAGAATGTTGTAGCCTGCAGGAGGCGAATTTGGCGCAACTGGATCAGGCTTATCAGAATGCGATTGAGCCTCTGCATTTTGCATGCCAGCAGGCAATAAAGTAGCGCCTAATGCAGCAGCTCCAGATGAGAGTAGATTTCTTCTAGAGGGGTTTTGGGGATCATTACTTATATCTACGAACTCAGGCTTGGTGGTTTGCATTAATTGACCCTCTGTGAGATTTGAAATACTTCAAATTGGTTTAAAACATACTAACTCAAATGAAATAAGGTTTTATGGCACCTTGTCCATTAACCCGACAAACCAGTGTAGATGCCCTCTGGTGCCACCCTAACGCACGCACCTCCACAAGACTGGTAGCCTATGCCACCCCTGATCCCCGCTAGGATTAAGTCAATATTTTCACGACCAAAAGACACAATTCTTAAGCCTGTTAATCCCTTGCTCGCCAGCTTGAAAACACTATTTTGATTTAGCCAATCTCGCTCAACCTACCAGCAATACAAAAGCCACCCCATGGTGGCTTTTTCTTTTAGTTTGAGTTATCGGCGCTGATAAGAATTCATTAAATTATCTTGTAATACATAAGCCGTTCCGTTGACGACCAGATTGAGGTCTTCTGTAAGAAACCTCGTGCGATATGTCCAGCCTTTTGGTAACTGCAGCTGTTGGTCTAGAGTTGCTAAATCAGCCATAGAAAGCTTGGGATTCACAATTTGGGCATATGATTGCATGACATACTGCTCACCCGATGGTGAAATGAGTTCATAGACTGGTGAGCCAGCTTTATACATCCATGTTGTATTGCGATTAACTGGAGTAGTCCGGTAAAAAGGGTCTCCCCATAGCAACTGTAATTGCTGCCACAGTCCAACTTTAATGGTGGCCCTCAAATTCATTTCAATACCACCAAAAACCTCTCGCTCATGGTTTACTGTGTCGCCACTTGCTTTGAGGCCATCAATCATCCAATAGCGTGGGCCATTTAGCCGAACAAAGGATGCTTTGTAAGTATCTGCAATGGATTTTTGAGTAATGGACTTCCATACATCTTCAGGACATTCATTGAGCCCTTGAGTGCTAAATACTTTAAGTACCAAAGTCAAAAAGGATCGATCGCCATAGAGCACTTCACAATAGCGATGATTGCGCAGATTACTAACGCTGACTGTATTGCCTGCTAACTTCTCTTCAGTGGCATTAGAGCTAGCTGCGTATGCAGGCAGTCCCACAGAGAGGATTAAAACAATCAGAAATGCGTAGATTTTATAAATCATTGTGCTGCCCTCTTGTAAGTTCTATAGCAAAAATTATTAGTTTAAGAATACGTTATCTCTGAGATGAAATGACTTGTTTGGTCAGAATCTTACTGACTCACCCTATCCCTCAAGGCATCATAGATTGGCTTTTGCTTTAATAAGACCGGAATGATTGTGCAGATAACACTGACAATTAACAGGGGAATGATTAAGCTGACTTTGCCACTCATTTCAATTGCCAGCAAAATACCAGTGAGCGGCGCTCTCACAACGACCGTAAAGAATGCGGCCATGCCCACTAAGGCAAATGCAATCGGGTCAAGTTGCGCGATTCCTGCCTGACTTAATACGGGATTTAGTACCAATACGAATAGGGCTCCAATACCTGAACCCATCAACAGTATCGGTGAAAATATTCCACCTGGAACTCCTGTCGAATAGCTCACCGGCCCCAGAAAGAAGCGTCCTATCATCAGCAATAGGAGAGGAAATAAGAAATACTCTTCACTCAATATAGATTGCACTTGGATATCCCCACCGCCAACTAAATTGGGATAAAAATAAGATAGGGCTCCCACTCCAAAGCCCACGACCATTGCTTTTTTAACGGGAGAAATAGCCAGAAATGAATCTGCAATATTTAAACTACCAATGATCATTCTGCTATACAGCGTAGCTATCACACTCAATAGCACCGCAAACCCAATATAAAAATAGAGGCTAGTACCAGAAACTGGCAAAAGATCGCCAACATTAAATTCGATGGCGTTTCCAAAATAACTCCGAAAGACAAGGACTCCTGAAGTCACCGCAACAAAGGAAACCATAAGCCTTTTGATAGTGATTTTTTTAGATACCTCTTCAAAGGAGAATGCAATTCCAGAGAGTGGTGCATTGAAAGCAACCGACAATCCCGCGCCGGCCACAGCCGTATACAGGAGTGACTGCTCAACCACTTTGTGACGAAATAATTTTCCGCACTCAGACCCAATTATTGCAGCCATTTGCACTGTTGGTCCTTCTCTGCCTAAAGCCATCCCAGATCCAATAGAAAGCAAACCGCCAATGAATTTAATGGGCAATGCTCTAAACCTGCTGGGCGTAGCTTCCCCGTGCATGACTGCCTCTACATGCTGAATACCACTGCCAATGGTTGAGGGTTCCAAGCAAACCAACATTCGGGCAATGCCTACACAGAAGCTCGCAATGAGTGCTACTACGATAAATCCAGGAATGAACCATGCATGATCTATCGTATGAAGATAGGCAATCAATGAAAAGTAATGCTCGGCAATGAAATTCAGTGAAGTCCTGAAACATCCTCCAACGATACCGACCAATGCTCCCGCAACAGCAGCAACTAGCAAGACTCTAAGAGTATCGAATGGTACGAGGATGTCTTCGGATTGAGTGCTATTCAAGATAGAGGATATTTTGGCATAAATGAAATCTCTCACCAAACCGATCATCAGTTGAGCATACTCATTGAAATTTACTGCAAAGTACTTAAGTAAGCCGCTACCGCACTTGTATCCTCATCTGAGAGATTTTTCACAATGTTTTGCATCAATATACCCCGAAGGCGGGCAAAAGTAATGGTCTTAGGCGCCCAAGTATTGCCACCAACTTCCATGAAACGCTTTTGATCGGGGAAGCGCCAAACATTCAGCTGCTGGATTAAGTAATACGTTTTTTGACCAGCCAATCTCGGGAAGGTAGCCATGCCCTCTCCGTTCGGACCATGGCAGGAGTTGCACTGAATGACGCCTTGCTCCGGAATGCCCTTCTCAAAAATTTCTTTAGCACGCACTAGTTGAGGATCGCTGACATCTATACCGCCGCCTTTAACGGGTGCCTGCTTCGAGAAATATTCAGCCAACTCTTGAATTTGCTTATCTTTTAATGGGCCAGCCATACCCCACATATATTTCACACCGTATTCATTGCTTCTACTGTGATCACGGTAATCTTGTAATTGATTCACTAAGTAGTCCTTTTGCTGTCCAGCCAGATTAGGCACCATCGGTGAGTTGGATTGGCCATTGGCACCATGACAGGCTGCACATACTTGCACTGCAAGAACATTCCCTGCCACCTCATAATCTCCTAGCGTTCTGCTTCTACTAGGATTTTCTAGGGTAGTTACAGGGGGAATATTGTTGAAGTAAGTGCATCCAGCCAGTATGGCTACTGGAAGAAGTATGGTGGCAGATATCTTCAAAATCGCTTTCATCACATTGCCAGCCATAAATAGAGCCAACTAGCATTATTAGCGCTGGCATTGGTTCCGGAGCCGTTGTAGTTAATCGTTGCGCCGTTATATTTAGTAAATGCTGTGTATTGATAGGTAATGCGCATATTTTGCAAGGGCTGATACCAAATCGATGGAATCCATGCGGTGGAATTCGGATTTAAATTAGCATTTGTAACTGCGTTGGTGCCGTAACGCGCATCGGCCGTACCCGTAATATTTTGGAATGCCACTGCCGCACCATAGGTAGCGTTATAGACATAACTGACCTTAGACAGAAAAGAGTTGGTTTTATTCGTGGGGTTGCTATATAAAACTCCAGTAGGGTCAGAGATATTCTCTTTGGTATAGCGCATTTGCGCAGTGACTGTATGTGGATCAACTAAGTACTGATATTGCCCATCAATTGCTCTATCTTGATACTTAACGGTTCCAGCGCTTAAGGCAGGTGAATTCACTGGGCCATTGCAAGTAGGGGCCGTCCCTTTATATGAAGTGCTATCTGCCACGGTATTACAACTCGAGTATTGATTGATATTGGCGCCCAAGAATCCCAGCATCCAATTATGTCCGGCATGCTCATCACTTTGATAAGCAAATCGGAAATAAGGATTAAGACCCTGCAAATACACTGGTGAACTATTGGGGTTGCTATTGGATGCCGGATAGGTCATCCACGAGAGTGGGCCTGAGCCACCAGACTGGTAGAGATTGACTTCACCATAAAAATTTTGGTTTACATAGCCATAGACACCATAGCCTGGATTATGAATAGAGTAGGCAGATAAGCGCGTGCTGTAAGGCAATCCATACGTGGAGTAGTTTCTGGTAGACCCCATATACGGATACATCCACATTGGAGATGAGTTCCATACATCTGTTGCACCAGCATAGTTATTCAGAGATGCTCCCCAGATAAAGTCTTTAACAGTATCTTTACTATCGCCAACATAGTGATCTGCATACCGCCAGTCCTGGATATCCGCTGCAAACTGATTTTGATTGGGAATACTACCCTTGCCACTCACTTGCTCATCAAAGGCGTAATACCACTGACTGAATGCACCGAAGTTATCGGTGATCTTTCCACCAACATCCAAGAAAAGATAGTTCGACTCTAGCTTGCCACTTTGATGCACTTGACCAGTGCCATTGTTACCATTGGTACTCGTAGCAGCGCCACCCACATACTGGACTGACACGGGAATATTGGTTCGCTCGCCCAGCGTATAACCAGTGAGCTTGAAATAACGACCGTATGGCGTTAACTCTGGATATTGCCCACCAGCATGACAAGCAACGCAATTTTGGCCAGTCTGTCGTGAGAATAATGGCAATGCTTGCGCTTCATTCAAGCTAATGCAAAGGAGCATTAATCCAAATAGGAGAGTAAGCAGCGCTTTAAATTTTTTCATTGAACCCATCAAGCCAAACTCTTTAAAGCCCATTTGCGATATTGACCTAATATACCGCACAATAATGGCAGTTTAAATTGGGGTAACTTTCCTGAAATCTGACGCGCATCATTAAGAATAGAAAAGCCACCCTTGGGTGGCTTCTTCAGATCTGGATGAATCATTGAGATTTATGGGGCAACCCACTGCTTCTTGAGCACCCTTCTAACCATGGGATCAAAAGTGGATAAAGGTTCACTTTTATAGTAAGGATCAAAAGAGATCTCATCATACTTCGCGCAAAACTCTACCGTTTGCTCATACGCTGGGTCAGATTTAAATTGATCGCGTGCATTAGGATCCACGCCGATCTTATCGCCATAAAAATAGGTTTGAAACAAGCCATGCTGAAGCAACATCCAGTAATTATTTCTAGAAATAAAGGGATGCAAGATTGATCCAATCACTTCACCATGATTAAAGGGACCTAGTGGCTCAGCAATATCATGAAAGAGAGTCACAACCACATACTCTTCATCACGGTTATCACGCAAAGCTCTTGTCGCAGCCTGCAGGCAGTGTTCTTTCCGGGTAATGTTGTAGGCCGTATCTTTAGACAGATTCTCTAAAAGAGCAAAGAGTTGATCCGGTAAATTTGCCAAGGTCTTCTCATGAACTTCTTTCATGACATTAAAGTCAGCCGTAGTGCCCTGATCCATCCTAGTAAAATGCATTTTGTCCATAAGAACCTTTCAGAAATGAAATTTGATAGCTAAATTCGCAATCAATTCCTTATATTGTTTCTATACCAACCTTAAATCACTTCAGCAATACTGAAGGTGAAGCAGGAATACTTCCTGGGAGCTTTTGTAGTGACATCAAGTGGGCTAACAATTTAATTGATAGGGACGAATATCCATTGTCATCACTCGGAATACTGTAAGTTGAGCCATCACGCCCCTCAATCATTGCAAAGGGTCTTGGTGTCGGCTTATCTTTGTTGACTATAAATAGTGCATCTCGGTTCAGAGTGCCTTTGTTGTTATTAAAGGTACCAGCTGATGGCGGCAAGGTCACAATGTAAGGCTTGTCAGCTAGTTGAGCTTTCACTACTTGACCCAGGTACTCAAAGATATTATTCGTAGATCGAATACGCACAAGCAAAGTAGGCTGCCGTTTTTTTGCAGCACTGGTTTTCATTAAATCTTCTTCATTGTTGTCTTCGCAGTAAAGCGTTTCTCCATACTTCTTTACAGGAAGATAGTTAGCATACTGGTCAGAAGTGATGCAAAACTTGAATTTGCTCGAGACTTGAATTGGCTGATATAGAAGAGTGTTGGAGTTACCCACCTCCTTTAACGTAATGTTTGAATCTTTAAACATCGCAAAAGCATTATCGCCAAATCTAGGAACTATCTTATCAGCGGTGAGTGGAGGGCCTAACTTCTGAGATTCATGAATTATTTCCGCTGTAAAGCCATCATTAATGAGTTTATAGAGGTACTGCTGAAACTGGTCATGCTCCGGCCTTAGAGGATTATTAATCAATTCCGTCGATTTTCCATTGGGCTGGAGAATCTTAATCTCATCAACAGCCATACTCATAATCACCTCCTTAGGAATGTGATTATGGGAAAAATACTTCACCGTTTCTTTTGGCAATTCACTGAGATAGCTTTTCCAGAACACTGCATTATCTAAGGAGGACTGAGTGAAAGTAAATGAATTATTCAGAGTCAAAGAAGCGCTGGGAGTCACAGAAGAGAATCCACCTTGAATCACGTTATAACCAGCATTCAAGGGAGCAGAACCGCCCGTAAATAAGGTGCTGACAGAGGGGGTAACGCCAATAGCACCAGAACCGTTGATCGTTGGCATATCTAAAAAGCTGACCATTCTGTTATCGGCAGCGCGCAATATGTTTTGAAAAATGCTATTGGTTTGGTATTGCTCTAAGGAATAGGCATATTTAGCCGACATCTCACTGAAGTCTGGGGTGAGCGCGGGAGCGCAACCGCCCAAAAGCAAGCTCATAAGACTGAGGGATAAATTTACACGGGTATTTGAGAGAAATTTCATATGTTCACAGTGGTTATCAAGGTGATAGTACCCGAATTCAAGAGATTTTCACATCATAGTTTGACTAGATCCACTCTCTTGATGATCTTGGTAGGAGGGCTCGCTAGTCTTTCCCAAACCACGCTTTGCAGATTCTCTACCCTAGCGCTTCATCACCTTTACTAGTGCATTAAATTCCTCAATCCTCGCGGTAGAGGGTCTAGCGACCAAAGCAATCTTTCGTTTGGGTGCTGGTGTACTCAAAGGCTTTGCGATTAATTTTGTTTGCTTGAGTAGGCCTGACTTCACCGCCATCTCCGGCAAGAGTGCAATTCCCAGATCTGACTCCACCATCTGTACAAGAGTGAGTAAGCTAGTTGCCTCAATGCCATAGTGATTGGCAGCTGGACTGCGCTTGCATGCTTTGATCGTTTGATCACGCAGGCAGTTACCCTCCTCCAATAACAAAATACGATCTGCTAACTTGTTATTTAAATGAATTTCTTTTCCCTGCAGTGCTGGATCATTTTCATTGCCAATAATCCAAAACTCATCATCAAACAATTCTTTTGTCAAAAAGCCGTCTGTATCGTAAGGCAATGCAATCAGAGCGAAATCCAATTCATGGCGATTTAATTTATCCATCAAATTGCCTGACAAATCTTCTCTCAAGACCACTTTAAGTTTGGGGAACTGATCTCTAATCTTGGGTAACAAGGTTGGCAGTAGAAAAGGTGCAATCGTGGGAATGACTCCCAACTTAATCACCCCCACCATGGATCCAGCGGAACCTTCTACGAATTCAACTAAATCATCCGCCTGGGCAATCAAGCGCTGAGCTCGCTCCACTACACCTCGGCCAATCGGGGTTACTGATACAGAGTGCTTATCCCGCTCTACCAATTGCACGCCCAAGGACTCCTCCAGCTCTTTTAGTCCAGCGCTCAAGGTGGACTGGCCTACAAAACAGCTCTCAGCAGCCTTGGTAAAGCTGAGGGTCTCGCTCAAAGCGATTAAGTAACGTAATTGCTTTATGGTGGGAAGTGCAGCCATTTTGAGCCTTTTTCTGTTTTATATTGTTATCTATTAAATCGATTAATAACATCATATTAATTCATTTGAATGATCTAAGCAACAGGCTCATAATTCGCTCAGTTGTTCATTTTTTCAACCCCCGAAAGGAATACGATGTCTATTATTAATACTGTAGTTCAACCGTTCAAAACTGAAGCTTTCCACAATGGCAAGTTCGTGACAATCACTGACGAGAGCCTCAAAGGCAAATGGTCTGTATTGATTTTCATGCCAGCAGCATTTACTTTCAACTGCCCTACTGAAATTGAAGATGCAGCTGAAAACTATGCTGAGTTCCAAAAAATGGGTGCTGAAGTGTATATCGTTACAACAGACACACATTTCTCACACAAAGTTTGGCACGAAACTTCACCAGCAGTTGGTAAAGCGAAGTTCCCATTGGTTGGCGATCCAACACACACATTGACCAACGCATTTGGCGTTCATATTCCTGAAGCAGGCTTGGCATTGCGTGGCACTTTCATCATCAACCCAGAGGGCGTAATCAAGACAGCTGAGATCCACTCCAATGAAATCGCTCGTGACGTTAGCGAGACATTGCGCAAACTCAAGGCAGCTCAGTACACCGCTGCTCACCCAGGTGAAGTTTGCCCAGCGAAATGGAAAGAAGGCGCAGCAACATTGATTCCATCTTTAGACCTCGTAGGCAAGATCTAAATTTAGTTATCCAATCAGACTCTCTTCGGAGAGTCTATTGGAGAGGACGAGATCCTGCCCAATAGACTCACCACATATTTTTAAGGAATCATCATGTTAGATACCAACATCAAAACCCAACTCAAGACTTACTTTGAAAAAATTGTGAGTCCAATCGTATTGACTGCTTTATTAGATGACAGCGCTAAGTCAGTAGAAATGCTCGAGCTACTCAATGAGGTGGCAGAGCAATCAGACAAAATTAGTGTGTCTACAGCGGGTCAATCTACAAACGTGCCAAGCTTTACCGTTGGCAAAGCTGGCGACGTTGCGCGTATTACATTCTCTGGATTGCCTATGGGTCATGAGATGACTTCTTTTATCTTGGCAATTTTGCAAGCGAGCGGTTATCCACCAAAAGTGGAGCAAGACATCATTGAACAGATTCGTGGCTTAGATACTAAGATGCGTTTTCAGACATTTATTTCTTTGTCATGCCACAACTGCCCAGATGTAGTGCAAGCCTTGAATCTCATGGCAGCACTCAATCCCAACATCGAACATGAAATGATTGATGGCGCCCTCTATCAGGGCTTGGTAGACCAATACAAGATCATGGCAGTACCAACTGTCATTATGAATGGCGAAGTCTTTGGTCAAGGCCGCATGACTGTTGAGGAGATTGTTGCCAAACTCGATACCACTAGCCCACAAAAAGATGCTGCCAAACTCAATGCCAAAGAGAGTTTTGACATGTTGATCATTGGCGGTGGCCCAGCTGGCTCAGCCGCAGCAATTTATGCTGCACGTAAAGGGATTCGTACTGGAGTTGTAGCCGAGCGCTTTGGTGGACAAGTCATGGACACCTTAGGAATCGAAAACTTTATCTCTGTTCAAGAAACTCAAGGGCCTAAATTAGTCCAGGCACTCGAGCAACACGTTAAAAGCTATGAAGTCGACATCATGAATTTGCAACGTGCTAGCACTCTGCGTAAAACAGAAGATGGTATCGAAGTTGAGTTAGCTAATGGTGCCGTCCTCAAGAGCAAATCTGTGATTGTGAGTACAGGTGCGCGCTGGAGAGAGATGAATGTCCCTGGTGAATTAGAGTATCGCAACAAGGGTGTAGCCTACTGCCCTCACTGCGACGGCCCTTTATTCAAAGGAAAGCGCGTTGCTGTAATTGGTGGTGGCAACTCTGGTGTTGAGGCGGCCATTGACTTAGCAGGTCTTGTCAGCCACGTGACCTTAATTGAGTTTGATAGTAAATTGCGTGCTGATGCTGTCTTGCAAACTAAGCTCTACAGCTTGCCAAATGTGACCGTGATTAAGAGTGCCCTAACTAAGGAGGCCTTGGGTGATGGTACTAAGGTCAATGGTCTGCGCTACTTAGATCGCGTCACGAATACTGAAAACAAGCTTGAGCTAGAAGGTATTTTTGTCCAGATTGGTTTATTACCAAATACTGATTGGCTTAAGGGTACCGTTGAGTTATCCAAGCATGGCGAGGTGATTGTGGATCCGAAGGGCGAAACATCAATGCCTGGTGTATTTGCTGCAGGTGACTGTACAACCGTACCATATAAGCAGATCATCATCGCCATGGGTGAAGGTGCTAAAGCCGCACTGGGAGCATTTGATTACCTCATCCGCTCATCTGTGGTGGAACCAGAAAAGGCTTTAGCTGCTTAAGACTGAATACCGCCCATACAGAGGTACTTCAGCTCCAAGTAGTCCTCGATTCCATGTTGCGATCCTTCGCGACCTAAACCACTCTCCTTAACACCACCGAATGGGGCGACTTCGGTGGTGATTAAGCCCTCATTAATACCAACCATACCATATTCCAAAGCTTCTGCAACCCGCCAGATGCGGCCAATGTTTTGCGCATAGAAATACGCTGCTAAGCCAAATTCCGTATCGTTTGCCATTGCAATGGCTTCAGCTTCAGTAGTGAACTTAAAGATCGGAGCAAATGGACCGAAAGTTTCTTCTTTGAAGGCAAGCATCTCTTTCGTTGCGCCAGAAACTACTGTGGGTTCATAGAATGAACCTCCTAGGGCATGTCGTTTACCGCCTACGACAACTTTGCCGCCTTTAGAAACAGCATCTTTGACCTGCTCTTCCACCTTGGCAAGCGCTCTTTCATCAATTAATGGACCGATAACTGTATCGGTATCTACACCATTGCCAACTTTGAATGCGCTGACGGCTTTCGCAAACTTCTCCACAAAAACATCATAAATAGAGTCTTGTACCATGATGCGATTTGCGCAAATACAAGTTTGACCTGCATTGCGATACTTAGAGGTGATTGCCCCCTTCACTGCAGCATCAATATCCGCATCATCAAAAACAATAAATGGCGCATTGCCGCCCAACTCCATTGAGGTCTTCTTCACCGTGCTAGCGCATTGGGCTAATAACAACCTACCAATTTCAGTAGAACCAGTGAAGCTCAGTTTCCGAATAATCGGATTAGAGGAAAGTTCACCACCAATTTCTGCAGCAGAGCCTGTCACACAGGAAAACACACCCGGAGGAACGCCCGCCTCTTCTGCCAACTGACAAAGTGCCAATGCACTAAATGGCGTCTGGCTTGCAGGCTTCAGCACAATCGTGCAGCCAGCAGCAAGGGCTGGGCCGACTTTGCGAGTAATCATTGCAGAGGGAAAATTCCAAGGCGTGATAGCAGCGCAAACACCTATGGCTTGCTTGATCACAATGAGTCTTTTGTCTTTAGCATGCGCAGGAATCGTTTCGCCATAAATGCGCTTCGCTTCCTCACCAAACCATTCAATAAAGGAAGCACCATAGGCAATCTCGCCACGACTCTCGATTAAGGGCTTACCCTGTTCGGCCGTCATTAACTGCGCCAATGCTTCTTGATTCTTCATAATAAGATCAAACCAGTTGCGCAATATTCTGGCTCGCTCTTTTGCTGTTTTGGCACGCCATGTAGGTAAAGCGGCATTTGCAAAATCAATTGCTCTGCGAGTCTCTGCAACCCCCATATTGGGAACGGTCCCAATCAATTCCCCAGTTGCCGGATTGGTGACAGGGATGGTGGCTTTACTGTCCGCATCAAGCCATTGGCCGTTGATATAGGCTTTTTCAAACTTGAAAGCTAAATGACTCATCTCGTATACGCTCTATCAAACTGAATTTAAGGGGGTCTCACTACGACAGGAATAAGCCATTTTATACACCGTTCTCTTAACCAGCAGGGATCGAGAGTTTTTCTATTTTAGGAAAAATGGTTTAGGCTATGGATATCTTAAAAAACCTATTGAATACATCACTATGGATCTACCTGTCTTAAGGGAAGCACTTGAATTCTCAGGCATCGGCTTAAGGTTAGAGTTAATTATTCTGGTCTTATCTCTCTGCTATCTTGTATTTTGGCTTTTTCAGAAGGTATTTCCTAATGCACTTTTTGGGGAAGACTCAGAATATGCTGGCTATATCTACAACGCGATGGGCGTGGTATTTAGTCTCGTATTTGCTTTCGTGACGGTATTAGTCTGGCAAAACTACAACGGGGTCAGCGATGCCATCGCCAAAGAGGCAAGCACTCTCAACAATATGTATCGATTGTTTTCAGCTTTCCCGCCAGAGATTGATAGTAAAGGTAAAGCAGCTTTAAAAACTTATACGAAGACCGTAGTGGAAGAAGAATGGCCGCTTCTCAGTAAAGACCAATTTAGCATCAAAGCCTATAAAGAATTAATAGCAGTTGAAGAAATTGTGATTCATCTACAGCCGCAAAATGTAGGTCAATCTAATGTCCACCAACAGATGTTGCGTTTGGTGGCTGACGCTACCGAACTGAGAAGAAGTCGTGTATATAACGCCCGCTTTGCCTTGGCATCTCCTGCGTGGCTCGGCCTCATCAGCAGCTCCATGCTTTTTTTATTTTTCTCATGCCTATTTAAGATGAAATCAGCAAAGACGCATTTCCTCTTAATTCTGTTTTTGGGTCTCACGATTGTGGGCGTTATGTATTTCTTGATCTTATATATTCACCCCTTCCTCGGCCCAATGGCGCTTGATCCAGGCCCACTTGGAAATCTATTGAAATTGTCATGGGTCTATTAGACCCTGCAGTGAAATTGAGATAACAAAGGTATGAATCAGTCAATCCACCCAAGGCGCTCTGTGCTCTACATGCCAGGGGCCAATACGAGAGCCTTGGAGAAAGCCAAAAGTCTACCAGCGGATTCTCTAATACTGGATTTAGAGGATGCGGTTGCTCCGGATACAAAAGTTGCAGCCAGAGAAAATATTCTTGGGGCCTTGGAAGATGGCTTTGGCTATCGTGAAGCCGTTGTCAGAATCAATGGTCTGACTACGGAATGGGGTTTAGATGATTTAGCATTCTTTGCAAACAGCAAAGCTGACGCTATCGTCATCCCTAAAGTTGAGTCAGCAGCACAAGTGCAAGAAGTTGCTGCCTTACTTGAAAAAATGAATGCCCCAAGCAATATGATGATTTGGGCCATGATTGAAACGCCACTGGCGATCTTTAAGCTACAGGAAATTGCCAGCGCACATCCCCGACTTGAAACTTTAGTCTTAGGTACCTCGGACCTCGTCAAAGATTTGCATGCTCGCCACACTGCTAATCGTATCGAAACCCAGACAGCCCTTTCTCTCTCCGTATTAGCGGCAAGAGCTTTTGGTCTCTGCGTCTTGGATGGAGTGCATCTCTCATTAGATGATGAAGCAGGACTTAAACAGTCTTGTATTCAGGGAAGAGATATGGGCTTTGATGGCAAAACTTTGATTCACCCTAATCAGATAGCACTTGCCAATGAAATATTTGGCCCCTCTGCCAACGAGGTTCGCGAAGCCGAAGAGCGAATTGCTGCGTACGAAGCAGCAATTCAATCGGGCGCGGGGATTGCAGTGCTCAATGGCAAGCTGATTGAAGAACTTCACATTCAGGATGCCAAAAGAATCTTGGCTCTTGCCAAAGCAATCACAAACCAAGAAAAATCTTAGGAAGACTTCTCTAAATAGATTTTTGCTGCAGCATTTTGAGCAGCAACCTTTTCCTCATAGCTCGCAATCAGTTGTTTTTGCTTTGAACTTCTTCTAGTTTTAATGCGATACATCACGCCCAAAACGATAAACCAAACCGGAAGGACAAATAGGGCAATGCGGGTATCGTCATTGAGGGTCAAGGCATAGATTACGATTGCAAAGAAGGCAAAAGCCACATACGGCATCACTTTACTCAGTGGCATCTTAAAGCTTGACTCGTCATGAGCCTGGGGAAGTCGTTTGCAATAGACTAAATACGCAACCAAAATCATTGACCAAATGTAAATGAAGATCAGAGCAGCGACCGTACCCACCAACTCAAAAGCACTCATCATCGATTGAGTAGTAGTTAGAACTATAGATGCGGAGAGAATGAGTCCAGTGCCTAAGAAGATTCCGCCTGTCGGAATTTGATAGGTGGACAGCTCTCCGAAAACAGCAGGTGCATGGTGATTTTTGGATAAGCCGTAGAGCATTCTAGAAGTTGCGTAGATTCCGCTATTGCTCGAAGAGGTTGCAGAGCTAATGACTACGGCATTGACGATTGAAGCCGCAGCAATCATACCTACTAGAGAAAACATCCCCACAAAAGGACTTTGATCTGAAGGAATCTCATTCCAGGGCGTCACCATCATTAATACGATCACTGTACCAATATAGAAAATCATGATGCGCCAAGGAATCTTACGAATCGCATCGGGAATCATCGTCTTCGGATCTTTTGCTTCCGCCATCATGGTGCCGACTACTTCCATGCCCGCAAAAGCAAAGATGGTTGTCTGCAGGCCTAGTAGTAATCCAGAGATCCCATTAGGGAAAAATCCTCCATAAGACCAGAGGTTGCTAATCCGAGCTTGAATGCCACTCGGAGAAACAAAACCGGTGACAGATAAGTAGAGGCCTAAGGCGATCAATCCAACAATAGCAACTACTTTAATGATTGCCATCCAAAACTCGAGCTCACCAAAGGCTTTCACCGATAAGATATTCAGGGTGAGCAATAAACCAATCAGCATGAGCGCAGAAATCCAAGGAGGTAAATCTGGCCACCAAAATGCGATGTATCCAGTAATAGCAATAATTTCTGCAATGGCTGCCACAATCCAGGCAAACCAATAAGACCAGCCAACAAAAAATCCGGCAGAAGGCCCCAAAATATCTTCAGAAAAATCGACAAAGGATTTGTACTCAAGGTTATGAAGCAGCAACTCCCCCATCGCTCTCATCACAAAATACAGAACCAGGCCAGTAATGGCGTAGATCAAAATAATGCCTGGACCTGCCAGTGAAATCGTTTTCCCGGAGCCCATAAATAGGCCGGTGCCAATGCAGCCGCCAATGGCAATCATCTCAATCTGGCGCTGGCCTAGACCACGATCTAGTTTGGTATCTTTACTCATGGGTATTCTCCTGTTCAGTCTGGCTTAGCCTGGTATATACGTTCGTCTATTTCCCTACTATTTCAACTGATAATAAATGAAGCAGCTTGGAAATATGACAAAACAATGACTTGCACTAGATCAGTGCCAGACAAATATCGAGTCTGCCAATCAGCCCAAGGGAGATCCTTGTCTGTCGGTACTTTACCTAGATTATTTACACACCCAGAAATGGTGCATCAGATTCTCAAAATTGTGCACTCTAATAATTCATACTAATTTCTGTAACCTAAGATGCGGTATGCGTATCAAAATTACAAAAAGTTTAGTGCTCAGTGCTCAAATTCAGGAAACAGAAGTGATTCCAGCGGCACTCTTTCCTGAAGGGGAGTATGTGGCCAACCTGACTCCCGAAGGAAAGATTGAAGTCATTAACACCAAGAAGATCAAAGCGCTCTTTTCTTTTTCTCAGTTTAGAGAAAAGGTTTCGCAAGGTGACTTTGTGGTGGTCGAGGCCTAGTGATCTAGATCGAAACTCTGTACCAAGCTAGCAAGCTTCACCAAAGCCTCGAAGGCACCCGAAGTGCTGGACTCTACATCGATGTTCTCCCAATTGAATTCCAGGGAAAAGTGTGCAGACTCAATAATCAACTCGTAGCTCGAAGAAGCCTTATTGCTAGGGCTGATATCTAATTGTTCTGTAACGGGGACAGTGAGTGCGCCAATACCCTCCAATAGCAGCTGAATCTCAGCAGCAGAGAGCTCTCGGCTATGTAAAACATCATCGGTTCGCTTAATCGAAATCTTCGAGACTTCATCAATAACGACTTCATATTGATTCAATCCCAAGTCAAACCAAACGGTTAACTCAAGGGCAATGGGATAAGTATTCATTAATCCACCTCATCGGCATGGGGTTCATCGAAATGCGAATGTTGAGGTTTCAGCTTTGCTTCCAACTGAACCCATTTACTTTGCTGCATTCTGTATTCACAATGCTCTGCATGATTTTCTAAGAGACCAAAAATAACCGTGGTCGGAATCTTGCAATATTGGCAACGATAAGCATGTTGATGCTCTTCAATTTTTTCTTGGGGGTAATCAATATAAAACGGCTTCACCACAGGCCTCCGATTGCAATACAGATTATGTAAAGATCTTACACCCGCGAAAAGAACTTACCAGCTTTATTTCGAGGAAAAAAGCTTATGCCTGAGAGGAATGCTCCTCTAGCTCGCCCTCCCATTTAGAAATAACGGCAGTGGCCATACCGTTACCCAAGACATTCGTTGCTGAGCGAGCCATATCCAAGAAGTGATCAACCCCCAAAATCAATAAAACGCCAGCTTCAGGCAGGTTGAATTGAGACAAGGTAGCCGCAATGACTACCAAGGATGCCCGCGGTACCCCAGCAATACCCTTAGAGGTAATCATCAGGACTAGCAGCATAAGTAGCTGTTGAGACAACTCCATTTGGATGCCATACACCTGAGCAATAAAAATAGCAGCAAAGGTGCAGTACATCATGGAGCCATCTAGATTAAAAGAGTAGCCAATTGGCAGAACAAATGAGGCAATTTTATTTTTACAACCAAAGCGCTCTAATTGCTCTAGTGTCATTGGATAAGCTGCCTCAGAACTCGCAGTTGTAAATGCAAGCAATGCAGGCTCACGTAACATCGAGACCAAACGTAGGGCACGCCACTTCAGAAAAACCGAGCTGATCAGAATAATCACGACCCATAGAGCAGCAATGGAGGCGTAAAAACTGAGCATGAACTTACCGTAGGTCATCAAGATTGCCAAACCGTTAGCTGCAATTACTGATGAAACCGCAGAAAATACTGCGATTGGCGCAAGCTTCATGACTGCGGTGGTTATTTTCAGCATGATGTGGGAGAGCATATCCAGATTACGGACGAACTCGTTAGCCCGCTCGCCCATACCAGCTGCACCTACACCAAAGAAAACAGCAAAGACAACGATTTGCAAAATCTCATTTTTTGCCATGGCATCAAAGATGCTGGTTGGGAAAATGTGACGGACAAAGTCAGGCAGATTTAAGCTATTTTTATTTAAGCCCGTACTAGAGGCAATCTCTGGAAGGGTTAGCTCGACACCTACCCCCGGCTGAAATAGATTCACCATTACTAAACCCAATAAAAGGGATACCAGCGACATGGAGATAAACCAGGCAAATGTTTTTAAGCCAATTCTTCCAATTGCTGAAGCATCTCCCATTTTGGCAATACCAACAACTAGCGTTGAAAAAACCAAGGGGGCAATAATCATCTTGATGAGACGCAAGAACACATCGGTCAATATCGAGATATAAGTAACGTAGTTACTTGGGAATGTGCCGCCATTACCGAAGGTATGAACCAAATAGCCGGCTACTATTCCTAAAACCATAGCCCCCAGAATGTAGTTGGTTAGCTTTTTAGAGTTCACGGCAGATCCTCATTTGGATGTGGAAGAGTATTGGCAGATTTTACCCATGAGCTCAACAACCTCCTGGCAAATGTAAACTGCTGGAGTCATAATGAACCATTAAATATTACGAGTCCACCATGGAATTACTCCCTTGTATTGAATTAGAGACCTCCCCCCAGCCTAGCGCCGCTGTTATCTGGCTACATGGCCTTGGGGCAGACGGCAATGACTTTGTCCCCATCGTGCCGGAATTAGATCTGGCTGGCTGTCCAGGCATTCGCTTTGTTTTTCCTAGTGCGCCCAGTATGGCTGTTACCGTCAATGGGGGCTATGTCATGCCAGCCTGGTATGACATTCTGGGGCGAGATTTAGTGGCGCGAGAAGATGCCAACGGTATTCAAGCATCAGCCTCAGCCATCGTGAAGCTCATCGAACGTGAAGCAAGTCGTGGCATTGCTTATGAAAATATCGTACTTGCGGGTTTCTCACAAGGGTGCGCGATGGCCTTACAAGTCGGCTTGCGTTTCCCGAAAAAGCTCGCTGGCATTATGGCTCTCTCTGGGTACTTGCCCTTAGCAACGTCTTTGCCGATTGAGAAACATACAGCCAACCAAAACACCCCCATTTTTATGGCCCACGGTGAGTATGACCCTGTAGTTGCTCTAGAGCGCGCCCAAGCCTCTTGCGCCTTGCTTGAAAAATTGGGGTACTCAGTGGATTGGAATGAATATCCGATGGAGCACTCTGTGAATCATGCAGAGCTTGTAGATATATCCCGATTCTTAAAACAGGTTCTGGGTTCTAAATAAGACCGTCTGCAATCAACTTGATACTGGCTATCAATAAGAAGAATTGCACTAGACGGTAATACCATTTGATGGATATTTTCTCGGCTAAATAAAAGCCGAGGTAGACGCCGATGGGTACGCAAGGCAACAAAATCACTGAGGTAGCTAGCTGCTTATAGCTTAGCAAGTCTAAGTAAGCATAGGGAGCCAATTTCCCAAAATTCAGGAAAGTAAAAAATACTCCTAGAGTGGAGGTATAGGCCATGGGCGCTAGCTTTTCTCTGAGCATAAAAATTGTGACCGGCGGACCACCATTGTGTGCAACAAAAGAGGTGAAGCCTGACAGCACGCCCATTGTTCGACCTAACCAAGGGTAAGGTTTAGCTTCCTTTAAATCAAAATGGGAAGTCACCAGCATTTGGATAAGGAATAACAAGATGAAAATACCAACAAATAGAGTTAAGGCCTTAGGTGTGATGATCGTAAATAAAATCATTCCCAAAAGTAGACCAATAAAAGCCGGAGGCAGAATTAGCTTAAGAATTTTCCAATCTGCATTTTTAATAAAGCGTCGCAAGCCAACCAGATCAATTGCAATCAGCAGTGGCAATAAAATTGCCAGAGACTCATTCATACTGGACTGACTGGCCATTAACGGTAATGACAACACTCCCAAGCCAGCACCAAAACCACTCTTAGAAATTCCTACAACTATCACGCTCACAATGGCGCAGATAAAGAAAACGAGGGAATGCGTCTGAAACGAGTGGACAAGCGGTGTTAATAAAGTTTCGAGCATCCTCTGAATCTATCTCTTCAGGCTTTTACTATTTGCCGCCAACTGTCATGGAGCCAATTAAGATCGAGCCCGTTTCTTTAGTACCACGGATGAGTGTATCGCTACCAATGAGCGCAATATCGAGCAGCATATCGCGCAAGTTGCCTGCAATAGTGACTTCTTCTACAGGATATTGAATCTCACCGTTTTCCACCCAGTAGCCAAAGGCACCGCGTGAGTAATCGCCAGTGACATAGTTCACACCCTGACCCATCAGTTCAGTAACGAGAAGGCCTGTACCCATTTCTTTTAGTAGTGCTGGTAGTCCACCCTTGGGCGTTTTCTGACTCTTGAGCGTTAGGTGATGTGATCCGCCTGCATTACCAGTCGTCTTCATTCCCAATTTACGCGCAGAGTAAGTAGATAAAAAATATCCCTCTAAGATGCCTTTATTCACGACAGTGCGAGCACTGGTCTTGACGCCCTCTTCATCAAAGGGAACGCTACCGGTCATTGACTTGAGGTGAGGGTCTTCAAAGAGATTGATATGTTTTGGTAAAACTTGCTTGCCTAAACTATCCAACAAGAAACTCGATCGTCTATACAAAGCCCCACCAGATATCGCTTGCACCAAGCCACCCAAGAGACCTGCAGCTAAAGGAGCTTCGAATATCACAGGGCAACGACGGGTTGTGAGTGATCTCGCTTTTAATCTTGAGAGGGCACGCTGAGCGGCATATTTTCCAATTGCCGCTGGATCTGCTAACTCTTGGGGAATTCTGGAACTCGAGTACCAATCATCCCGCTGCATATTGCCCTGCTTACCACCCTCGCTCGCGATAGGGGCACAAGAAATATAGTGGCGTGAGAATGGATAACCTCCCATAAAGCCATGACTTGTTCCCATCATGAAATGGGCATGATGGGCAGAGACTGAAGCGCCATCGCTATTTTGAATTTGCTTGCTCATTGAAAATGCCGCGCCCTCTGCAATGCGAGCAATTTCTACTGCATGTGCTGCGTCGATATTCCACGGATGGAACAAATCCAGATCTAATGGATTCTTTTCTAGGAGCTCTCGCTCCGCAGGACCAGCGCATGCATCTTCTGCAGTATGTTGTGCAATGTGAAAGGCAGCATCGACCGTTGCCTTTAAGGAGGCCTTGGAAAAATCACTTGTACTAGCATTACCCCGGTGATGACCTAAAAATACCGTGACCCCGACTTGCTTATCTAAGCTTTGCTCAATAGTTTCTACTTCACCCTTCCGCACCGTGACTGATAAACCTTGCCCTTCGGACACTTCAGCCACTGCGTCAGAAGCCCCTCTCCTCTTGGCTTCTTTGAGCATGAAATCGACAATTTCTTGAAACTGGTTTGATGTGTAGGTAAACATGCCCTAATAATAGCTAGAATAGAAACATGAAGCATAAGGAAGCCCAAAACCCCATGTCCCCAGATGAAATCACCATTGGCCTAATATCGATCTCAGACCGAGCCAGCAAGGGCGTCTACCAAGATGAAGGGATTCCCGCCCTCCAAAATTGGCTCAGCAATGCCATTAGCAACCCCTGCGTTTTTCATGAGCGACTGATTGCAGATGAAGCACCCCTGATCACTCAGACCATCATCGAGCTGGTTGATGCAGTCGGTTGTGGTCTAGTGCTCACCACGGGGGGCACAGGTCCATCACGCAGAGATGTCACTCCTGAGGCTACCCTGAGCGCCGGGACTCGAGAGATGCCGGGTTTTGGTGAGCAGATGCGGCAAATTAGCCTCAAATTTGTTCCAACTGCCATTTTGTCCAGACAAGTGGCGGTTTTGAGGGAGATTGAAGATCACGCTGCGCTGATCATTAACTTACCAGGTCAACCTAAAGCCATTGCAGAGACTCTTGAGGGCCTCAAGGATGAAAACGGCAAAGCAATTGTTCCGGGAATCTTTGCAGCAATACCCTACTGCATTGATTTAATCGGTGGCCCCTATATCGAAACCAATGAAGCAATAGTCAAAGCCTTTCGACCTAAGAGCGCTTTGAAGAAGTAAACACTGCTGCAGCTTTACTGCGGTAACGGCACTATAAATTTATCGCGGTAGTACTTCAACTCTTCGATAGACTCTTCAATGTCGGCCAAGGCCGTATGCGCCTGCTTTTTGGTAAAGCCTTTAACTAACTCTGGATGCCAGCGCTTGCACAACTCTTTCAGAGTAGAGACATCGACATTCCGATAATGAAAGTAGGCCTCTAGCTTAGGCATGTACTTGGCCATAAAGCGTCGATCTTGTCCGATCGTATTGCCACACATGGGCGCAATTCCAGCTTTGATATATTTCTTTAAGAACTCAATACACTCGGCTTCAACGGCAGCCTCATTCAGAGTGGAGGCTTTCACCTTATCGATCAAACCAGAGCGCCCATGGGTGCCTTTATTCCAAGCATCCATGGCATCCAAAACAGCGTCGTCTTGATGAACCACCCAAACCGGAGCGGTTGCTAGCGTATTGAGGTGGGCATCGGTCACGATGATGGCGATTTCCAGAATTCGCTCCGTTTCAGGGTTTAAGCCTGACATCTCCATGTCTACCCAAATCAGGTGCTCATGGGCTGGTGCAGCCTTGCTGGCTATCGTGTTCGTTTGTTCGCTCATATCTATAATGATCTCATGACCTTCACAATTATTTTTCTCATCGCCTTTATTGCCAGCTTTGGCTTACGCCACTGGCTTTCCCAACGTCAAATTCGCTATGTTGCCCAGCATCGCGATCAAGTTCCCGCAGAATTTGCGGAAAAGGTCACGCTGGCTGAGCATCAAAAGGCTGCAGACTACACCATTGCTAAATTACGCCTCGGTATTCTGGAAAACGGGGTCAGCGCCATCATTTTAATTGGATTCACTTTAGTCGGTGGCTTGCAAATTTTGAATATCGAGTTATTGCAATTACTAGGCGAAGGAATTCCGCAGCAAATTGCCCTATTAGCTTCCATTGTCGTTATTTCCGGAATCATCGACCTTCCTTTCTCCTGGTACAAACAGTTTTATTTGGAAGAGCGGTTTGGCTTTAACCGCATGGGCAAAAAATTATTCTTTAGCGACATGCTTAAAGGCTTGGTATTAGGTGCTGCAATTGGCATCTCATTGCTTTGGATCATCCTCAGCTTGATGGCCCAAACCGGTAACTTATGGTGGCTTTGGGCCTGGGGTGTATTGACTGTATTTAGTTTATTGATGCAGTGGATCTTCCCTACTTTTATCGCACCTCTCTTCAATAAATTCCAAGCTCTAGAAGAAGGTCCGCTGAAGACACAAATTGAAGCACTCTTAAGGCGTTGTGACTTTGCTAGCCAAGGTCTATTCGTCATGGATGGAAGTAAGCGCAGCGCTCATGGCAATGCATTTTTTGCGGGCATGGGCAAAGCAAAACGAATTGTCTTTTTTGATACCTTAATTGAGAAACTCAACCCTGGTGAAGTGGAGGCGGTATTAGCGCATGAGCTAGGGCACTTTAAGTGCAATCACATTCGTAAGCGTCTGTTGACTTCGTTTGCCTTGAGCTTTGGGATGTTTGCGCTACTGGGTTGGATCAGCACTAAATCCTGGTTCTATACCGATCTCGGCGTTATGCCAAACCTCAATGGTTATAACGGCGGCCTTGCTTTAGCCCTCTTTATGCTGGTATCTCCCGTGTTTAGTTTCTTCTTTACCCCACTCGCCAGCTGGGCATCTCGTAAGCATGAATATGAGGCTGATGGCTTTGCTGCTCAGAAATCTTCAGCAACAGATTTGATCTCTGCTTTAGTGAAGTTGTATCAGGACAACGCGTCCACATTGACGCCCGATCCAGTCTATACCGCCTTCTACAGTTCTCATCCTCCTGCTCCTTTACGAATTGCCAACTTGCAGCGATTCAGCTAAGACCCAATTAATAATGGATGCATTCCACGCGCTACTCACCGCTTCTTATGGAAGGCATTATTTAGCGCAGCGCTTGCTTAAAGATGCGCAGGGAAATGAATCGCCCGAGGGGCCGCTGATCCAAGTGAGCACCCCCGCTAAACAACACGTTGGTGCAGTCGGTGATCGCTTGCTACTAGAGATGACCTCTGCGGATCAAGCTCGCATCATTCAAATTGAGCCCCGTGAAAATATTCTTTATCGCTCAGATGCATTTAAGAGCAAGATCATTGCTTCTAATGTTGATCAAATTCTCGTGGTGCTAGCAACGCAACCTGCTTTCTCTCCAGACCTCTTGGGTAGAGCAGTTGTGGCTGCTGAAGCGAATCAAATTGGCTTGCACATTCTCTTAAATAAGAGCGATCTCAAAGATAACTTGGAGCACGCCCGTAAGATTATTGCGCCCTATGCGCGTATGGGCTATCCAGTTAGCGAAGTATCTGCCAAGTTTGATTCTGAATCGATAGACACTCTGCGCCCAGCCCTGCAAGGCAAGGTCTCTGTCTTTGTGGGTCAGTCTGGTATGGGCAAATCTAGCTTGCTAAATGCCTGGATACCAAATGCTGCTGCACTCACACAAGAATATTCAGTCCGTTTAGATACTGGCAAGCACACCACGACTGCATGTCGTTATTTTGAATTGCCAGAAGCCTGGGGAAGAGATGACACTGGAAAATTGGGCGCCTTAATTGATTCGCCAGGTTTCCAGGAATTTGGTTTAGCCCATATGTCAGTCAGCGAATTACAGCACGCCTTCCGAGAATTCAAAGATCTACTTGGCAAGTGCCGCTTTCATAACTGCGCCCATCAATCAGAACCGGATTGCGCAGTGCGTGATGCGGTCGATAGAAACGAAATAGCGCCAGAGAGACTGGCGCTATTTAGACAGCTGCATTCTGATTCAAAAACTGCGGATACGCAAATACAGGGTATTAGCCAAGCCAAAGAGCGATGGTCAGCATTAGCAACAAAGCCATCCAAGCGATAACTAAGCGCCATACAAGACCTACTGCTGAGCGCATTGAACGCTCAGTAGGCTCAAGACCCACCTCATAAATCAAAGGCTCACCTGCTTCAGCCATGCGCAAGGCCTCATCACTATCAGGCTCACTCAGAGGCTCACCCAAACGCACACCTAATGCACCACTACCTGCCGCCAAAATTACCGCTGATAAAGAGTCGGCCCATTTTTCAGTAAGGTAGCGCCAACCATAAACAGCACCTTCAAAATTACCCACAATCGCAAAGCCCATTGCAGTAATACGCGCAGGAATCCAATCCAGTACGTAGAAGAAATGACGGGCTGCTTCACTTAAATTGAAGTCACCGCGCTCAGACCAACGTTGCGCAGCAATATCTGCCAAGCGATAGAGCACCACACCAGCAGGACCCATCGGCATCATGAACCAGAACAAGACGCCAAAGACGTGACGATGAGAGCCAATAATGGCACGCTCAAGCGCCAGAGAAATCACATCCGTCTCTGAAAGATTTGAAGTATCTAATTCTAGGCCATACCACTCACCCAGGGCTGCACGAGCTGCAGGCAGATCATGAGCTTGAATGGCTTCATGGACCAAAGTAAATGAGTGACTAAATTGACGAAACCCAAAAAACAAATACGCAATTGCAACATTCCACAAGAAACCGAGAATGGGATAGGTCACCATGCAAGTAACGTAGATTAAGAAGACTAAGAAGGTAGGCAAAATAAAAGCCACTAAACACGCGATACGTGCACCTACTGGGCTGGCACCAGCCTCGGTCTTCCCACCAAACTCACCAGCTACCCAGTCCAACCAACGCGTGCACGTACGCACAATCCAATGCTGTGAAGTTACTGGGCGATATTGCTCAGCAATAAGGGCGAAGAGAATAGAAAAGAAAGTCATACTTTTAATAAATGATAAAGGTTACGCAACATCCCCGCCGTGGCACC
>Ga0136644_10000783_pt1 | contig 25434 bp, 48 predicted proteins | sample C_130820_EF_Meta_FD_94780 | JGI IMG/M metagenome (GOLD analysis project Ga0136644, IMG submission 94780) | Freshwater microbial communities from Lake Croche, Canada to study carbon cycling - C_130820_EF_MetaG (v2) (version 2) | ecosystem: Environmental > Aquatic > Freshwater > Lake | place...
ATCAAAGTTGTCTGGATGTCTTTTTGTATAATTGTCTATCACCAATCCGTTTGGTGAGGCTTGGTGATCATTTGATCCAAAAATATTTTGATGCAAAACTATGCCCCCGAATCCATCAAACAACGAAGAACTCAAAAAGTCTTTTATATCATCATGTTCTGGCATCATGATAAATTCGTCTATATCTAGACAACAAACAAATTCTGTATTTGCTTCTTGTATTATTTCTGTGTATAGTTTGTTTTTAACTTCAAATCCAAGATATTCGCTAGATACATTTTTAAAATTGACCCCTAAATCCTCTAGGATGCCAGAAGAATTATCTGTATTGTTGTGCAGGTAAATTGAGAAATTATCAATGCCAATTAATTTATGGTACAGTATCCACTCTTTGAGATATTTTGATTCATCTTTGGCTACTAATCCCAGCGTTATCATATTGGCTTGTTCTTTATTTTTATCATCTGTGACGGACACATGCTACAAAAACTTTCTGATTTATAGTTACGGTCAAAAAACTCTTGAATTTTTTCTATTGGCTCAGAATAAGATATTGGTTTATATTTGAGATACTGATCAAATTCTGGCGTTGTTTTATTTACTTCTTTCATTTCCGGCAAGTAAGCTAACGGTGCGCATTTATAGATTTTATCGTCAATTAAAATTGCGCAATATTTACAGGGGCATATATTCCAGCTTTTTTCTTGATCATTGTCTTGAAATGGAGATATTGTTCCATCGATATTGGTGTGATATCTTTTTGTCCAATTTGTAACACCGTCTTTATGTATGACATTAATTCCTAAAGATTTCCAGTATTTTAATATTTCTAGATTTGGTTTCAAATCGTCAGCATAATTTTTTGATGTGCTATGTATAGTAACTTGAATATCAATTTTGTTATTAATTATACTTTGAAGTATTACATCTATGTTTTTTATTTTATCAAGAAGCAAACCATTTGTGTAAATTAATATCTTAGAATTTGGTAATATGCTTCTAGCAATAAAACAAAATTCACCAATATTTTTATTTATAAATGGTTCACCGCCAAGTATATTGAACTGTTTTATATCTAATATTTTTGACCAAGATAATAGGTGTTCTTCTAAATCGCTTGGTTTTTTTGTATTTCCTTTTAGTATATTTGTATAGTGGCTACAGCTTTCACAAGCCAAATTGCAAGAATTTGTCAAATGATATTCAAGGATTGGTATTGTTATTTTTGCAGCCATCGGAAACTATAGATTTGTCGCAATATACCTTTTAACATATAGGTTATTATATTTTTCCATCAAATCGTCAAATTTTGTTATTTCTGATTCTTTGTTTATTTTTTTCCACAGGTGTTCGATATTGTTTATATCACAAGATAAATTTTCCAAGATGGTTTTTCTATATTCATGATTTTGAGTAAATTGTTTATAGTCTACTTCTATAAGTTGCCAATTGCTATCTTTACATTTATTTGTGAAGTCTTCTAGTTGCTGTTTATTTTGTTCATAAAAATTTTGTTCTATAATTTCACCAATGCTATTTTTCAAGTCCTCAAAAGTATAGTTTACATTTATAACTCTTCCAACAAATGGAGTATTTAAAAGATACTGTGTGCAAACTATATCTCTAAAATTATTTGTTGAAAAGTCGTTTGCTTTTCTTAAAAATCCAAAAAGCTCATTAATATAAGATTGATCTAAATCAAAAGAATCATAAGGCACATGTCCATAAAATGAATACAAAGTTTCACTCTTAGTATAATTTTCTAGATCATCTTGATCTAATGAATCATTAAAATAAAATCCGCAAAGTTTTAAAAGGTGAGAAATCACATTAATGTGTGGTCCATTTAATCCTATTATTTGATTTATCATTTTAAGCTCCGAAAAGGAATGTTGTATTTTTTACACCGCTTCCTGTCCAAGCATTATTACTTGGGTCAAGAACAAAGGCTGGTCCAAATTTAGCATTTCCAGTTATGGTATTGCTTTCTAAAACCATATCGCTGTCAGATGAAGTACTGTTGAGTGTTGCTCTTACTTTTAAAGGAACACTACTTAGATCATAGCCTAAAACTACTGGCTGTACAAATTTTACATTTGTTGAGTCACCAACAGCAAGACCAGAACATCTTACTTGTATATTTTGATTGTAATTATTTATTACTACTCTATTAGTCATATGACCACTTGCTGATACTGTAGCGTCGTTTATACTTGCTAGATTTCCACTAGATGCTGTGTTGCTAACAAGCGTATCAAAATCGCCCTTCAGACAACTAACACTTCCTAAGAAATTATTTGGTAATATAGAGTCTTTTTTCAACAGATATATATCGTCAAAGTATGTTATCCAATGAACTGTTGTACTTGTGCTTTTATCGCTATAAAAAGAAGCCAAACCGTCTGTTCTATGCGCCCAAAATGTTCCAAAAGCTACTTGTCCAACATCAATATTGGATTGCGTTGTTGTTGCAACATTGCTAACTTGACTATCAGTAGTATCACTGTTATCTGAAGGTAAGCTGTTTATTCTAACTTTAAAACTACCAGTTGAAGAAGACGATATTACATATTCTACTTCAATATAATTCCAAGATGAAGCATTTAAAGCACCTGTTGATGTGTGAACTAATGTAAAAGCACTTGTATTAATTGCGTTACCAGCATACGTCATATTAAATGATCCACTGCAATAACCTACAGTAGAGGGTGCGCTAAAAAAATGTTCTTTCATAATTATAGTACCATCTCTGCAATACCCACCATATGTTGTTGCTCTGGAATAGTTGTTTGGATCAACATCCCAAGTAACATTAGCTGCTGATAACCCGGCGTTTGTTCCCATACTAGCACTAGTATTCCATCTTCTTAATTCTATCTTTCTATTTCCATTAACACAGATGAAAAAGTGCGGCCTTCCTGTTGGATCACAAACACACGCTATGGGAGTAAAAGGGGCAAATGAACCGCCCGTTGGAACATATGAGTAATATGAAAATCCTAAAATACCATTTCTATGAAGTTGTATTTCTTGCATACCAAATTTTGGAAATCTAATCATTCGAAAGTTTACATCGCCTTCCGATAGTACTTGAACTGTTTGTGTACTTGTCATTTTTATACAAGATAAGTTATTTCTTGGAATAACTCCTGTTGTGTCTGTTGATGATAATATTACAGGGGTTTGATGATTTGCATACTTATAGTGAGATAATATATCATTCAAGCTACTATACTTTTCAAAACCTTCAATTTCTAATACTGACATATTAATTCTCCTTTAGTATAAAATATTTAGATAGGCAGTGCCTATATTTAGTTTTGGATCAGAATGTATTACATTTAGATATGTAGCACCAATATCATATCTTGGTTTTAAACCCTGAGATATATAGTTGATATAAGCTGCCCCTACATTGTATTCGTTTGGTGATTCATTTAACCTTGGCCAATTGCCATTAATTATATGATTATTAATCTCATTTATTTCCCATCTCCCGCTTAAATTTGTAGTTTTTGTTGGATCTTTAATCCAACCAAAGCCTCTTCCAGATCTTATCATTTGATTAAACCCTTAAGATATTATATTTATGTAAATAGCGCCAATGTTATAATTTGGTTTTAATCCTTGAGCTAGATAATTTATATAAGCTAATCCTACATTATATTGATTTACAGGTATATTTAAGTCGGGCCAATTATTATTCTTGATGTGGTTATTTATTTCATTCAAGCCCCATAAGCCATCTAAGTTAGTAGTTTTTGTAGGTTCTTTGGGATGAACAAAATTTTTGCCAGCTCTATTCATTAACTTATCCTCTCATAACTAACAAATCCACTAAGATCGCCGCTTGTGCTAGCTGACAATCTTACTGTCTGACCTTCTGTAATATATACTGGTGATCCAGCTGTTATAATGTTGATCGACCCACCAGCACCAATAACAGTATTTTTTACAAAATGTGATAATACGCTGCTGCCATTGTGTAAGTCGGCAGTTATATTAGCGCTGTTAGTTCCGTTGATGTTGGCAACATAAAGACTATTAATCTTTAATACTTGATTGCTATTACAAGTTACTATACCGCTAGCTGTTGTAGGAATCGATGCAATATTAGAATTTTCACCCAATACTGTTGTTAAACTTTTAAGATTGACATTAGCCATATTTTTCTCCTTTTTTATTAAGTATCATAATCTAAATTATAGATACTACTTTCAATTTTTGTGATATATGTTAAACCCATGATTTTATATGAATATTCAAATAAACTTAATATTCCTGAATAAATTAACTTAGAACCATAGTATAGTGTACTCACTAGACTATTTCCAATTCGTATACTAAAGTTATTACTGCCTATTTTACTCATATTATACCACAAAATACACAGTGTTTGGATCTTTACTAACTAATGCGTTGTAGTCTGCTTGATTTATTTGAACGACGTTATTTATGCCACTAGCTCCGATTATGCCAGATGTATTACTTCGTACCAATCCACTGGGTAACAGCCCACTCACACTACTATTAAAATCTGTGATATTAGATGAAGTATGAGTATGTGAGCTTGCAGCATAGTTACCAGATGGCTGTTTACCATCCAACGCTGACTGCAATCCAGAAACATTTACTATTGTGGTTTCACTACCGCCACCCAAAGCGCTAATTAATTGACTTAAGCTTATTTTTTTGGTTACTCCGCTACCAGATGGATTGTCCATGAATATAAATAAATCATCATTGCTTAAATTACCACTTCCATCCGGTAATTGATTTATTCTTTTAATACTCATTTATTAAGCTCCCACTATTGTGGCATTACCAATGGTATAATATGTAACATCGTCAAATCTATTTGTAAGCTTGTTTTCTAGATTATTATAACTGATACTAGTATCGATAGAAGTAATTGTTTTATAAGCTCCCGTGTTAGAACATGAAACTATTACTGTTCCATTTCTTTGTGTTTCTACGCCAGAAACAGCATTAGTACAAACGTCTGTTGTTGTTACTGCCATGTGATACCTTTCTTAAAAGACTGTATTTATTGTCCAGTTTACTTTTCTTGGTGGGAAACCATCAACATCGCTAAATACCCAAGATCCATTTCCAGAAAGCATTTCTGCCGCATCTTTTTCTCTAATCCAAAAACTACCATCTGGTTGATCAAGGCGTTTAGGTCCATTATTCCATATACCCCAGCTGTTTTGCACTAAGAATAATGTTTCGTTATATATTTCATGAGTATCATCCATACCAATCCAAGCCATTGCGTGTGACCAAGAGCCGCTTCTAGATGCTATACCATTTTTGTCGCGTCTGCTAGAAAATCCAGACATAGAACATACACTAATACCATAACCGTTGGCAATAGCATCTCTTGCCTGCTCTATTGTGTTAATTAATGATATGGTTTTTACTGGATTTTTTTTTGCTTCTCTTAGTAATGATTCTGGAACACCACTTCTTCCCCACTTACCACCTACGTCAGAATAAGTTGATAAGTCTATATCATCATACTGTTTTCGAATTAATAAACCGCCCACTTTATTTACAAATCTTGCTGCTACTGAGCATGACATACCTTCACCGCCATGACCTCTAGAGCCATAAATAGCCTCTACGGCTCCCCTAGCAACAAATTCTTCTCTTTCACCACCAATGATTTCACATGAACGTGTAACATCTACAGCGTTTCGTGTTGCATGACTAACGCAGTCACCCTGAACCTGTTTTTCAGACGGTCCAAAGTTAGGATCAAACGTTAACACGTTTTTAAATGGTAGTGCTAGTTTACCCTTTCCGCTTCCATACAAGTCGTGTGCAGCGGCACCAAACAATGGATGTGGAAGCTCTCCTAATAACTTATCAGTGTCTTTAGGATCGCACCACGATCCCATAAAACCTTCACGATAAGCTTTTAGAAGATCAATAGGTTTATTAAATTCTACAGTCATCTTGGGCCTTTTAACCACTTAACAACACTATCTAGAACTAATGTTACAAACGGAACGAGTAATACGCCAGTTGAACCCCAATCTATAGTGTTGATATTTTCTAATACGTATGTTAAAATTGATCCAGCACCAACGAGTAATGCGTTTTTTCCTAGATTGACTAAATCGTTTACATTTAAAGAAAATCTTGATGATTCTTCCATTTTAATACCTCTTATGTTTCGGATACGCTGACTAAAAATCCTCCATGCTCTTCATCGCTAATTTTATATGGATAACCAATTAATCTTAGTGACTTGCCATCGGAGTTATGTGTTACTTTATTAAATCTTCTATTCATTTCTATACAAGATTTAAATTCACTTAATACATCACTTCTTTCTTCTTCATTAACTATATTTATCCAATCGTATCCTTCTAGGAATAGATTACTTTCGTCTATAAACTTGTGAAGATGAATATTGTTCCATACTAATCTTCCATCATGATCTGTTTCAAACAATGCTATTTCGTTATAGTGCATTGACGCTCTTGTTCTTTGCTCTATAACTCTTTGTCTTTTGTCTATTACAGTGCATATTTTTTTAAGCTCTATTATAGAATCTTTTAAGCTGTTTCCCCCATTTGTCATTAATTCTTTGCGCAATTCTTTTACTGATTCTGTAAAAAAATCTTGATTTTTAACTAGTTTTAGTACTGGTTTTAGAAATTTTATCCATACTAGACTACCAAAAGTGCATGAACCACCAACAATGGTCAAAAAAATAGTTATATATTCTGGATTTAAATTAAGCATAATAATACTCCTACAAATATCTAGCCCCCCGAAGGGGGCTAGAATCTATAATAAAATTAGGCTTCGTATGAATCACTAGCCTTGTAGGTTGTGCTAAATGGTTTAGCTAAACCGCCAAAATGATATGTAAGTTCGCCGGGAACAGTCCTTGTTGGACTTGCAGCATCATCTACTGCTGCTGTAGAACCATTCTTCTGAACAAAGTTTGAATTAGCGCCAGCGTTTGCTCCGCGTGTTCTTCCTGGGACAACTCCGCTTGAGGGTGGAGCTAAAAGATCAAACTTAGCACTTGCATATTCGCCAATTCTTCTTGTACTAACAGTCTTGTGAATATTGTCGCGGCTTACTCCTGCATATTCTGAACCTGGAATATTTAATAGATCACTTGCTACATTATTTATCTTTGAAGATGCTTCACCAGCAGTCTTCAAGAGGAAATTTCTTTCGCCAGTTCTTGCGTTTGGAAAATAAGCAAAAGTTCCACTACTTTTTGCCTTTGTTACACCGTCTGGATCTGAAAAGCCATCACTTACTGCGCTATTTTGTACTACTTTTGAACCATAATCATTTGACTGAGTAAGTTCATTTAGGTTTATATTTTTTGTAATTGGAGTGCCAGCTGCCACCGCTCCACCATTTACAACCGTACCACCATTGTTTTTAACTGCGTTTGCAGACTTTGCTTTTGTTGTAGCCATAATATTTTCTCCATGATTCAAATATAAAATGTTCCTAATTTTCCTTGCAAAGTCCAGACTCCTAATTTATTAATACACCTATTGTACCAATTTTTCTACTATCCTATTTATCCTTTTTCTTATCTTCTCCCTATTAGTTTTTTTAGATATCGCTATTTCGTTAATAGTCATTCTTGAAATAAATCTATCTACTAATAATTGGTAATCTTCCTCACTACCTAACTCATCCTTTAATTCTAATATTTCTTGATTATAGAAACTCTGAGGTATATTATCGTGTAATTTACCAGCGCACCGCTTACCCTTATTGTATATCTTTATTTCCTTCATGCACTCTATAAAAACTCCTTTATATAAAAAGGTAGTAAACTTGACATTCTTTGAGCTATCAAAAGCCTGTAAAGCTTTCCATAATGCTGTAAGTTGGCATGAATTAATAATATCTGCATCTAATTGGTTTCTAAATCTCTGAGACGCCTTGTTCATGATCTTAACATAGTCTTTATTTTTAATCGCCTTTTCAAAATCTATATTTGCAACAATGTTTTTCATATTTATTCCTCTAATAGTGTTTTCTCAATACTTTTTCTTACTTCTTTGAAGTTGAACATGTGGCCTACGCCTATCAAAAATCTATATCTACTATATATTTTAAGTAACTCAATACCATCTACTTTATTCAGCTTATCCTTTATTAAGTTGGTAATATCAAAATTTGTGTGACCAATCCAGCAATCAAAAGTGCTTATTACTTGTATATCGTTTAATAACTGTGGAGATATTGGCATCATAATATTTTGATGTGAATCATTTATTATGTCGGCATCTTCTTCTTCCTCTTCTTCGCTTTCTTCCTCATCTACTAGTCTGTTAGACATTATTTTCATCATAATGTTTTGCAAGAATGGAGAAGATACTTGTTTATCTAAATGATCTTCATATTTTTGCCAGCCGATTGCTTTTTTCATAAGGACTCCTTTATTTCATCATATCTGAAGGTTTTATGCAAGGTTCGTCCTTTAATTTGTCCTTTGCGTACCTTTCTAATTGTGAATTTTTTTGTTGACTAATGTGATTTAAGATTTGTATTAATTTTTCCTCTTCGCCATCTTTTAACATGGCATTTTTAATGATATCTATTACTTGTAAGTAACAATTTTCTCCATTTAAAACGTCCAACAATTTGCAAAGAGCGGTTAGTGTGGCATCATCATATTCTTCTAAAATTATATCAATAAAAGGTATTGCGTTTTTGTCTGTATAGAAAGTTATTGCGACAACGCCACTTTTCTGATCTGCAACTTGATCTAATTTTTCTTGCTCAGATTTTTTAAACCAAATGTCTAGAAAATTTTTAAACATATTCTTGTATCTTTTCTGCTGATTTATCCCAAGTGAATTTATTAGACGTATCTACTCCATTAATATTTACACCTAATGAACCATTTTGTTTTTGATTATGAATATGTCTCATGTGATGTAAGCATTGTTCTACTTGCTCATCGCCCATATGCGCCCAATTTCCTTGATTAAAAAACCATTTATTATCAAAAGCTTTTTCTAGCGATGTTACATTAATTAATAAGCTATTAAGATGATTGCAGAATTCTGTATGTGCTGAATAATTTGTGGTTATCACATGTTTCCCACAAGCCATGACTTCAAGCACTTCTAAATTCCAACCCTCTGCTCTGGATGGGAAAATACCACAATCAATTTGAGATATGATATTATACACTTCTTCCTGCGTGTTCTTTTTAGGTATAAATCTTATCTTATTACCTAATTTAGTATTGATATATTTTCTTTGCCACTCTTTGGTTTCTTGCTCTGATAAGAATGGGTTGCTATTCATCATCCATAGTTCAACATTATCACTTTCTTCAAACGCTTTATTAAAAATTATTGGTAGTATGTCATGACCCTTTCTTATTTCCCACTTACCGCAATTAAAAAACACAGTCTTTGGATTAAGATTAGGTAAACATGGCTTGAAAATATTTTGATCTACTCCAAGAGGCACAACGTGTATCTCTTGGTTAATATTGTTATTAATTAAGACTTCTTTCGCCCATTGCGAACACACAAATATTTTTTTTGGATATGAAAGGTGGTGTCTTTCCAAATCATCTAGAGTATCAAGCTCAAATATTGGAAATCCTATGTGGTTGCCGCGACCAACAAATTGAGACATATCATTTTGATGCCATATTCTAACGCATGGAGCATCGTAGTCAAAAAACTTACTATTTTTTATGCACTCAGATACTATATCAGCATCCTCTTGATTAGTTACTTGAGGTTGACCTATAACAAATAGAGAAACTTTATTGTTTTTTTTATGTAGAGCTTTTGTGATATTGAGAGATGTAATACCGTAGCCTAATTGATTTATTGGTCCAATGATATTTATATTCATAATCTTCCTACGATGTGTTGTTTGAAAAAAAACCACCTACTAAGATTTTCAGTATTTTTTAATGTGTCTATATGTTTTAGATAATCCACTAACTCTTCCATAGTGTTAAAAATATGTTCGTGAGGTAACATAAAAAACAACCAATTTGGAGCATATCTTTTGCCTTGTTCGCACCATATTAAAACAGGTTTTTTTTGCCTATTAGCAGTAACAATTTCTTCATATGTTCCACAAGCATGAATAGATATATCTATGTGACAAACTATAAAATCTGATATGTCTACACATCTTAAATCTGCATTTCTGATGTTTCCATACATTTGCCTTATTGTGTCATACTGTTCTAAATTTTTAAGTTTATCAATACTACTGCGAGTTTCTTCGTCTTCTGTAACTGAATATATTGGTTTATTGCAAGGGTTAATGACATTTACATTCATTTGTTCAAGAAGTGGAGTTATCTTATCTCTCCACTGTATACCGCCGTCTGGTACTCTATCCATAGCACCAACAAGATATGTTCTCATGCCTTGTAGATTATTTGTAAAATCCATTATCTATACTCCACCATAATTTATTTATACCTAAAGATTTGATAATTTCGTCGCATCTCTCACACGGTTTGCTACATCTTAATGCTCCACGTTTATTAAGTCTAACTATCACTAATTTAACTGTGTTGTCTATATAATATTTTCCCCATAGTTTTGATATAACGTCTGTTTCTGCGTGTAGGTAAGGATAATCAGTTTCCTCATTTAAAAATCTTTTAGAGAGCATCAATGCTTGAGTGTGGGTTTTTTCAGGATTATTTTGTCCTATTGCCAATAACTTATTCTTTTTATAAGCAAAAGCAAAATGGAAAAATTTATTCTTAGTATTTCTTGCCTGTTTAGCTTTTGGCAGTAAATCTAATGAAATATTATAAGATTGTTCAAGTATATTCATTTATTAGGTCTTATTAGTGCAATTTTTAGAAAATCTTGTACGGTTGAAACATCGGTTTTATTAAATGTAGAATTTACAACAAATGTCGCTTCCTTCTTTTTCATACCAAGAGAGATTAGAGCGTCATAACAATCTTGTTGAAGTTGATTATAACGCTTTGGAGTTTTCTTAACTACCTTCGTTGTCTTCTCTTTCTTTTCGTAAGTGGGCTTTATTACATCTGGATTTCTTGTTTGCTTCTGTGGCTGCACTTTTTTGATCTTTGGCAAACTTACAGTAGCATTAATTGCAACAGCGCTTGTTGGGGTTTTTTCATATACATAACCCAACTCATATATATCACTAAAGCCTTTTGCGTTTGGGTTCTGACTATATTTAACAAAGTTGTACAGTGTGTATAAAATAAAAACAGAAGCTAGGATTTGAGTCAATCCCTCAAATGGCTGTTGATTCATAAAGAGTCTCCTTGCTTGCATTATACCAGATTATCGTCATTTGTCAAGCATCGTCTTTAAACAAAACAATCCATCCCTACCAATTGATAGAGATGGACTGAATTGTTAAAAAATAAAAATATCACTCTTCTGTGACATTCTCTTCATTGTTAGCAGTTGTTGTGCTTGCTGGCCCAAGAGAAATATCATCTGCCATTACGCAAACTGAATTTCTAGGATTACCATTTTTATCTTGATAATCCTCAACCTTGATCTTACCCTGAACACCAACTAATCTACCCTTTGTGAGATGAGTCTTTAAAGATTCAGCCATCTTACCAAAGCATAGCACATTTAGATAAAGAGTTTCATCGTTTCTACGATCATTAACAGCCATTCTAAACTTTGCCATAGATGTACCCTTTTGGGTTACATTAAAGTCAGCATCCTTGGTTAATCTTCCACAACCAAGCCAAGTGTTAATATTCATTATACCTCCAGTGTAGAGCGGATACGACCTCTAACTACCTGAGTATTACCGTGATTAAAACTACCAATAATAGCACTATAGATAGATCGTGCTTCACTACGTGATAGACCTAGAAGACTAGCTGCAAATTCAGTGCCTTCTCTTGTGTTGCTAAACAATCCAAAACCAGACTTATGAGCAAGTGCGGTAATTGGGTTTAGTGTAAAGCCACGCAGAGGGCCGCTCTGAATCTCAGCTGAAACCTTCTTATTATCAATTGACCATCTATACGATCCAGAAATGTTGTATAGACGATCTAGAAAATCTGATATATTCATATTTATCTCCTTTTGCTTAAAAAATTTACTCACTTACTACATTATCTCTAGTAACTTCTTTAGAAAGTTCTGTTTGACAATCTTTCAAATAATTACTAAGTTTTACAATTTCTGTATCTATCATGTTTTTTTGTGCCTGTAGTTCAATGATTTTTTGTTTTACATTTTCTACATGTGCTTCTGCCATAGCTAATATTGACATTTTATTTCCTTATGAATATGTTAAATAGTCTAATACTTCTTCGTGTGTCCAGTTTCTATTATACGCTCCATCGGTCGATAGTTCTGCTAATTCTACATAATCGTGTTCTAGTTTAAATATTAATTCTGCTAATATATCACCATTATTACTAATATAGCAATCATGAACTAGCTTGCGTATCGCCTCAAGTTTTGCCTCTTTATTATACTCCATCGTAGTAGTCCATTGCAATGTTTGCTTCTTTGAAAAGTTGTCTCGTAACCTTAAAGTCTTCTTCCCACCTATCAATATTATTTACCAAAGAAACTACCCTCTTAATACCAGACTGAATTATTAATCCAGCACATCTTGGACAAGGTTCAAATGGAAATGTATATAATGTACATCCAGTTATTGATCTATTAGCAAATAATATAGCGTTAATTTCTCCGTGAACAACAATTTTGTATTTTGTTTCTCTATCATAAAGCCTGTCATCATCTTTTATATTTTGAGGAAATCCGTTATATCCCACAGATACAATACGATTATTCTCATCAACAATAACAGCCCCAACTTGAGTGGACGGGTCTTTTGACCATGATCCTATTAGTTTGGCTAGAACTAAAAATCTATGATCCCAATTTTGAATACTCATACCATAATAATCCTATATTAGCAAAAACATATCCAGCCCACATTACACCATGTGGATGATCTTTTTGAACAAAACAGCTAATACATGTAATTAAATAACATAATGTCGATATAACTAAAGCTGGTATAGCCATTAAACACCCAATGTTGGATTTTTATTGTTATGTAACGTATTTACTACGCATAATTCTGCACACCTTGGCATATTTTTAATAGAATCCGACCCTATGTAACAACAACAAGATCTTATTCCACCCAAAAGCTCTTGAATTACTTGTTTTAGTTCCCCTTTATATTTTACCACAATTCTTGTACCTTCGCTTGCTCTATAATTTTTAATATTTTTCTCATAAGTATTTTGAGCTATATGAGTACTCATTCCATAATAAGTAAACTTAATTTTTCTTTTGCTGGTAGGATATCCTGGATCGATTGGTTGCCACCACATATTTTCACTATAATTATCTATATCTTTGTTTGTTGTCTTAGATTTATATTCATATTCCCATTCTCCATCGCACTCTTCTGTTCCAGCAAAATATCCACCCAACATTACAAAATCCGCTCCAGCACATAGAGCCTTGGCTACATCGCCAGTATTTTTATGTCCACCGTCAGAGCATACGAGGCCCAGTTTTTTAATTCCGCTCTGTAGACCATGAGCTACGTATGAATTTTCTAAACAGGCAGACAACTGAGGGACGCCGCATCCAGTAACGAATCTTGTACTACATGCTGATCCCCCACCAATACCAACCTTTAAAATATCCACTCCACCATATATCAATAGCTCTTGAGTTGACGATGGGTTTGTAACATTTCCTGCTATTATAATTGATTCTGGAAAATTATCTCTTACCTTCTTACAGTATTTTACAAATACATCCATATGTCCATTAGGAACATCTATACATATATTAGGTTGCTTACCAAGCTTATCTTTAATCTCTAACAAGTGATTAATTTCACTGTTTTTATAACCAATAGAAACAAATGTATACTCTAGATTTTCTGGATACTCTTGAAAGTATTGTACAATTTCATCTACTTTGTGATATTTATGAAGACATGCTATCATTTTATATTTGGCCAAAGTCTTAGCAATATTAAAACTGCAAAAACTCATGTTTGCACACATGATAGGTATACCTGTCCAAGATCTAGTACTATGATAAAATTGAAGAGTTCTTTCAAGTTTTATTTCTGATCTACTTGTTAATGTAGACCTTTGTGGCACTATCAAAACATCATCAAAATCTAGCTTTGTTTCCTGTATAATTTTCATGTACTCTCCATAATATATGAGTAATGGGGTATTTCTACCCCACTACCCATCAATCAATTAGACGTTTGCTAACTCTCTCTTCTTAAGAACCTTATTTACACGTTCAAGTTTTGCTGTCACTTCAACAACCCACTCACGATTACGCTTCTTGAGATTTTCATGTGCGATATCATCTTTGGTCATGTGAACAACAGTCTTGAACAAATCTTCAAATTCACTAACAACCTCGTATCGGCAACAACGAAGCTTTTGGAATCGATGGTCGCTTGGAACACTTACAACGTCGCGTGGATTTACCTTGCAAATCATAAGCTTATTACCAGCACCACCTTCATTATCATCAAGATCAATTCCACCGTAGGACTTAGCATAATCAAATGCTCCAACGTGCAAGCCTTTACCACAACCATTATTACGATTGTTATCAACTTGATTACGTGGAACAGAACAAACGCTACCAACTGAATTATCAAACGTTGAAGAGTAAATATCTTTATAGTCACCCTTCACAGCTTTATACGCCAAGAAGTGTCCGTCAGGTGTGATTGGCATATTCTTGTTTTCCATAAATTCAAACAATTCAACAATAGCATGATCAGAAGGATTCTGGCTCATGTTATCAAGGAAATTAAGCATTGGCTCAAAAGGATAACCCTGTTGAATCATATCCATAATTGTTCCTGTGAACATATCGGGCATGGTGATGCCATCCCATTGCATCTTACCACCGTTCGCACTAACGTAACCATCACAATATTCATTAATCTGTGAAACAACATCGTATGTGGCTTCAAAGTATTCAACATTATTGTTCTTAATATGCTGAATCAAGCGTTCATATCTTGGGTGCGATTTACCAAAAGTGTAAACTTCTCCAGCCATAACAGCAGTAACATTACCATCATTAGCAATTATATAACTCATAATTTCTCCTTTATTTATGCTTCAATCAGTTTAGCGTTTTCTTCTACAATATCAATATACTCTGCAACAACCCTCTGTTGTTCATCTAACCACAAACTATTCAGAACATTTCCTGAAAGCATTGGATATTTTGAAATTTCTTTGTTAAGAGGATTCTCAAAACGGGCTTTATAGTCCACATTTGGATTTGAAGAGTGCATATTCATTCCAAAAGATCGACAAACGCTGAATACATTTTCGCACTTGTGACTCATTTTGTCAATAGAACTTTTGTATTCCTCGTATTCCATGATAATTTCTTTAGCTTTATTATTAGTCTTTGTCTTCTTAAAAACTTCCTTCCACTTGTAACCATAACCAATCTGGTCTTGGTGCTTTATCTTATTGATATCATCAGCGTAATAATCACCGATTTCTTTAATAAGCTCAAACAGGTGGTTTTCAGATAGCCAGTTATCACGCTCGTCCAACTTTCTAGTTTTAATTTGGGATGGAGTTAAGAAGTAAAACGTCTTATCTGTATCAAGATCTTCGTGGATATATCCAATGATATTAGCAATTTGAGTAATGTCAAATACCCTTCCCTGAATATGACACTGACCCTTCTTAGTTGGGATATATACAGCGTTTTCAACCTTGACGCTCATTTTATCAGTAAGGATGCTTGCGGCTTCTTGATCGTAATAGTTAACTTCTGAGTAATCAACGGTAGATCCAGATCCGCCACCACTATTATTACGTTGAACTTTTGGCAAAGATTCTGTCAATACCACATCATCTTTAGTAGCATTACCAAGAATATCAAGAAACCTATTGTTGTCTACAGTTTCGTCAGCACCAAGAACATAGATATAGGCTGTGTAACTATTAGAACCATAGTTTTCCTTCAGGTCTTGCCTTATCCTACCCATTCCACCGCGAACACAGTTATCAATGTAAAACTTGATAGTCTTATTCATGGTAATGTCTTTGATATCTTTATTAGTCTCTGACTTAGAGCGATAGCCAGACTTGTGAATTTGCTTTATGCCCATGTTTTCAGCTTTAATCTTATTGCCAACCATTGAGTCAAAAATCTTTTGACCGTTCCACTCAATAGCGTTATTAAGACTATCCATTGCAGATTTTACTGACGCACACTGACTTTCAATATCTAGAAACTTCTTTCTAGCAAGATAAAGTGTTGGTTGAGACTTAATAGCATCTTCCACAGTCTCCTTGATATCATTAATAACCTTGTTTAGAAGATTTCTAATATTCTTCTTTGTCTCTGGAGTATATGACAAAGATTCACGACTAGGAGTAATATCTACATCGCCAATGTTTACATACAGTCTGAGTCCACTAGAATGCCACAGAAAATTACCAATCTTATCATCATCACTATATCGTGAAGAGATACTATCATTATTAATTGGATAAGCAATTTGTCCCATAATGATCTTATTGGAATGATCGCCAGTATTAAACTCCCATGTATTGTCATTTGACCTCAAAAGAGTTTGTTCGTCACTATAATAGATTTCATTGTTTCCAGTAAGTGTCGGCCTAACTTTAAAATATTGGAAAACATTCTCAGCTTCTTCCTGAAAAGTATCCATATCATCTGCCTTAACTGGCATAGAAACCTTGATGCCATTAGGATCATTTGTTTCTACTGTATCCATAAGTGAAAATGTCGGATTACCATTATTATCACGATGTGCTGAATATATACGCTTTACGTTGTTGAAATAAGCCTCAACAGTAAAGCTATCTGTATAGGCGAACGGTGCCTTGCTTCCCAAGCCAAGACATCCGACAGAATCATTACTATTATTTCGTGTACTGCGAAAATATGTTGTATAAAGTGTCATGCAATCTTCATGGCACATGCTAGTACCAAAATCACGCACATAAAAATATGGCTCAATACGAGTGGGAAGATGTACTTCAAAAGGTTTGTCTACACACTTAGCGTCAACGTGTGAATCATAAGCGTTTGTAGACAACTCTCGTACAACGGCAAGAATTTTATTAGAATAAAGTCCATCAGAAAGAATCATAAAAGCTTTAGCTGACGCTTCAATGCTAAAACGATTCTCTTCAAAATTTTCAGACTTTTCAACAGTGTGCGTACCAGTGTGCAATTTCATTTGGCAAAATCTCCTTTAAATGCTTCAAAACTTATGCTTCAAGTATACATCATTCATCGTCATCTGTCAAGCGGAACTTTGGATTTTTTTTATCAGCACTTGGACGATCTATAAATCTAGTGCAATCAACTTTCAAAGCTTCGTCATCACCATCTAAGAATATTTTAATTGGGCTTTCTAAAAATTCTTCACTATCAGATTCAAAAAACTCTTCCCATTTATCCTTGAAATATTCAAAAAGATATCTATCTTCTTTAGTGCTAAACTCAAAAGCAATATAACTTGAGTCATCATTTAACCACACATTTATGTGGTGATTTTTAATTTCTATCTGTTCTAAAGAGCAACTAAATGCTCTACAAAGCGCTATTCCATATGGCGTAAGGGAAGTATTTTTTATAGCTTTAACAATATCATTTTCTGTTATATGAACCTCAATCATCGCCAATCAAGAGCCTCCGAAATAATAGGTAATTGTTCTATGAAAATTTCCTTACAAGCATTTGCTATATCCATATGTTCTTTCTGTGTACCATTAGAACTTCTTAGTTCAATCCAATGTATAAATGATCTAATGCTAGCACTCATATACATCTTTGTTGGTGTTGCTATTGGCAAAACAAATCTTGCACTTTCTTTAGCGATGCCATCCTTTAACATACCGTCATATAAAGCCTTGCTTTTTGCAAAATGTTCGCGTATTTTCGTATTCCACTTTACTTTGATTTCATCGCTTACATCATCAATACTGTTTTGTCTATTTTTATTATCTTGTCTGCGTAATTCAAATAGTGGGATATCTTCATTAAGAATACTTGTGTCTGCATACCTTTGACTAAACTCTTGAAAGTTGCAACTCTTATGTCTTAAAATTTGAGCAGCAATACCTCTTGTGGTAATAATTTCCACAGTCATAAAAGCTTGTTCAAATATGCTCCAGTGCTTGTTTTTTATACAGTATTCAATTAACTTGGCGTAGTTTTCACTTTCTTGATTACTAGGATTAGATACCCTAGCACAATACGCAATTAATTTCTCTGCATTTGGAGTAATGCTAATAAATTTGACTGAATTCATTTTTCAACTTTTTCTAGTGCCGCAATTACCTTCTTAAGCCAATCTATATGTAAACTAATTCTTGTGTGTCCAGAACCATCTAATAAGTTTGAATCTAGTTTACCGTTTTTTTCTTTTGTCCACACAATAGAATTTATGCCAGCAAGTTTTTGATTTATAAATAAGCCACCACCACTATCACCAATTGATGCTAACATTTCTAAATTAGTTTTGTTATTTGACAGTGTGCAAAAAAGCATATCATCTGATATTTCTTCTACTATATTTGCTCCCGCCCTCTTCTTTCCGTCATAAGATGTTATACCCTTATCGTAAGTGCCATGCATACCAAATCCTGCAATGCTACACACTTTACCTAACTCGTCAGTATCGCAATATAATTCTGGATAAAAGTCAATATTACAGGGTTTTTCTAATAAGCATATAGCAATATCAAATTTACTAATGTTGTTTTCATTAAATGCGTTGGGATAAATAGCGTATTCAATTTTTATTTCTTCATCTTTAAATTTTATGAATGACTTAGACGTATCTTTAATTACATGAGCTGCCGTAATAATTATTTTTGGTTTAATTAAAACAGCTGAAGCAAAGAACGACTTATCATTTTCAGCTATTTTTCCAAAAATAGATACAACGCACTCATGTTTTGTTCCATATTCAACGTACTTCACATCACTTACATTAGGATCTATTGTGCCAGCAATTAATGATGTTGTCAATATAGCATATAACACTATAGAAAAAATTATTTTTATCATATGCGTTCTCACTCATCTGTGATTGAAATTCTTCTAGATATGATTTTTGTTTTATTTTTGCTAGGTATCTTGAGGCATCTTCTTTGACTTCTGGATTATAACTTTTCCAATCCATGAAGTGACCAAATACAAAATGGCAATGATCTCTACAAAGAGTGATTAAATTGTCTATATCCAATTCTTTAGTTTTATCTATCTTGTATGGAATTATGTGATGAACTTCTAAGTTTTTAATTTTTCCACAAGCTGCACATTTAGGATTATTTTTAATGTAGTCATTTCTAACTTTATTCCAAGAAGATGATCTACCAAAATTATCTATAAACCTAAACATATATACACTTTAAGTGGACCGAACGGGAGTCGAACCCGTGTCTTGCGATAATATTAGGATAATCTCTACAAGTTTATTTCGTTATTTATCAGACTATTTAAGCTCTAACGAACAAGATATTAAATAGACTTTTCAACCTATTTATCTCAATTAGAATAAGTTGACCACTCTAATCCAGCAGGATTTTACGACAATCTTTTGGACGCTCCCCGCATCGCTTCCTAAGATTGTTACAGCTTAATTAAGCTGCAAGAGCTAACTGTGTTTCGCCAGTTAAAGCGTTTAGTATGGTTTTAAAGTAGCCACCATACCACCTACTACTTGCTAATTATACTAATTTTTATCCAATCGATACCTTTGTCGGCCCTATTTAAGAAAGTTTTTTAAATCCCTTTTGTTGTTATACCCTACTTTAGTAAATGTTTTACCTTGATATTTTTTAATAATTGTAGGTAAAGACTTCACTCCATATCCTTCTACTAATTCTTTGTCTCTATCAAAATCAACAATAATTACTTCATAATCTTTAATAATTTCTGAAATTTCTGGATCATGGTTTATATCATCTTTAACTTTTTGGCAATAAGCACACCAATCAGCTGAAAAGATAATTAATACTTTTTGATTTGATATATCACCAGCAAAACAAAATAAAGATACTATTGATATTAATGCAGAAATTAATAATACGTTGGCTAAACTATTTTTTATCATAGCTATCTCCTTAAGAGTGGTGCTATAATAATATACACTAATATATTGCAGAGATTCCATTCTCTACAATATATCTATTAAGTCAAAGTGGTGTTAAATATTCAGTATCTGGAATCTTCCAGGGTTTAATCTTTCCTATTTTTGTTACCTTGTTGATTTTACCACGAAAATCTTTATGATGAGCAAACAATTGTATATTCCCATCTGTATTATCTTCAAAAGACCACTTATAATTATTTAGTATGCTTTCTGGCTTAGTGTCAGTATCATAAATCTCGCCCTCAATGCGAAATTCAATTACTCTATTAAATAGTCTTGACATGTTACACCCCCTCTAATGTTTCTTCAAGGTAGATATCTGTTAATAATTCTGGATCATGTCTCATTATTTCTAATTCAAGATCCTCATTACTTAAATTACATTTTTGCTTTATAAGACAGTCTTTAAGTCTTTCTTTTGTTTCAAGAAAGTGTAATTTACCAACTATATCATCAACATATCTTTCAGTTATCAAATCTTTGTTGAAATTGTCAATTTTGTACATAGTTTATTCCTCATAGAAAAAGTTTTAGAACTATTCTATGATTCCAAATAATCCACATTTATTCTAATGTTTATCATTCAGCCTCGTAGCTACAATATTATAGCTGAGATTGAGAAAAGTTGCACAAAATAGCCCCAAGAGGAATCGAACCTCTAACTAGACTTTAGAAGAGTCCTGTTATATCCATTTAACTATGGGGCCAAATCAAAACTTAAAACGTTCAAAAAATAAATAGGAGTAGTCGGATTTGAACCGACACTTGAAGGATTTTAAGTCCTTTGCCTCTGCCGTTGGGCTATACTCCCGCGTTGGCTTCTCCATCATACAACTATTATCGGCCCCTGTCAAGCAATTCTTTAGCATCACCTGACAAATTCAATGTGCCAATTATCTCTACGGCGAATCCAATCATTTACAAGTTTTTCATCAACATATTCGCCAACCTTAACCTCAAGAGTATTAATAACTTTCTTTACTTCAAATGCTTCATTGTTACAATAACTTCCCGGCGGATCGCACAACACTATTTTTACAAGTTTCTTTTTCATTCGTATTCCTTTTTAAAATTTTCGTCATTATGTTCATCAAGTTTAAACAGTGCGGTAAACACTTCCCATAGCTTGTTGTATCGCATTTGGTGAAGATTTATTACGCCCTGAAGAGTATTGACCAACTCATCACTATCAAGACATAGGTTGTTACCTTCAAGAACATCTTCGATAATTACTTGTAGGTTGTCATTAACACTGAGTTGACCTGTAATGGCCTCTTCAAGATTAAACCTGTTTGGTATACCAAAATCAAAATCTACATTTTTATATCTATCCATTTTTATCTCCTTAACAATATTCTCTTGACCACTCACCCTCTATTGGGTGAATATAGTTATCTTTGTCATCATCTCTAATTTTGTTATATTCTGGTCCAGTTATATATTCTTTTGGTATGCTAATTTTATCACCTATAGAAAGCTTTTTAAGATGTATGTTTTTTTCTGCATCCCAATCCAACTTTCCATAACGATTCCAATATAGATATTTATAATTGTTTTCTTCTTGTTTCATATCTCTAAGAAGTTTTTCCATCATTATACAAAGTTTATGTTTTGCAAATTGTGGTATCTCACTAGCAAGCAAGTCATTAATTGTTCTTTGCGTATATTCAATAAAATCTAAAGAGACTTGTTTCCTCTGTTTAGCCATATCGCCTCCATATCTATGTTTTGTCTGCTCTTGATTATACTTCATTTATCGGCACTGTCAAGTGGAGACATTAAAAATAATCTTGACCAAGTAGCGGGTCTTTATCGTAAGGATAATTAAACGGTCCCAAAATTTTCCTTCGTTTGTCCTTAATAAAGTTTAGAATCTCAAAGAAACAAGTTTCACAAAGTTCAATATTATATTTTGTGCCATCGTTCTTTGAACCATATCCCCAACAACTTTCTAGAGTTGCATAATCTGGGCCTATATTAGTATTATTTGTGGTACTTTTCCCACAAACATCACAATGTACATCGTCAATTACTTTGATTGTTTTTTCTTTAAAGGTTCTCATTCTTGTACTTTTGTTTCCATATCATATGGATATCCATCTTCTGGATCATCACTGTAAACTCCTTCATATTCATTATCCCACCAAGGAATTTTACTATCTGGTAAATTTTCACTCATATTCTCTCACAATCCATCCTAGTTTGATTAAATCTAGTTTAATTTCTTCTGTAATTTCTCCCTCTGGAACATAACCGCTAGTTATGTCAGCCTCCATACCACTACAATACCAATCAATATAATCTCCGCATTCTAAAATGTCGGCAACTATTCCACCAGCACATCTCCAAGAGCAACTCCATTCCTTGTCACCATAAAAGAATTGATTGTTGCATAATGCTGCATAAAGATTTTGACTATAGATATTACTATTTCTAGCCTTATTTAATATATCCTGACTAGATCGTAAATCGTATTCTAATTTGTATTTTTTGTCAATTGTCACTTCCATATCCTCTCGTTCTTTTAGAATAGCCATCATGGCATCATATATCTCTCTGCTAGTTTTTCCTTCTTCAAGTTGTTTATCCCAAACTTGTTTATAAAAAGAGCCTCTATCTGGAGATGTAGAATATTTTATATCCATAAGTGTCTTCTTAATTTCATAAGTCTTATTAACATATCTGTATCTTCATCATATTGCGACTGCTCTATATTATCAAGTGTCGTTAGAATTTGATTAATTTCTTCTCTTTTTTCTTCTGAAATATCATTGTTAAATAGATCATCTTCACTTATCTCGCAGTGAGTTTTCCACCCACTTAATTCATCTGGATCTTTTCTTAGTGGCCTCTTTAGTTTCCACCACTCATACAATTCTTGCAATTCTCTGGACTGTATTGCTTGTTCAGATAATGTTTCGTTATTATCTTCACCTTCTTCTTTAAGATTATTAGACCACTCAAAGTAATCATAGGCAGCTTCTATACATCTTCCATTTTTAACTGTGTACTTTTTGTCTTCATTAAAAAAACTTAAGTGGGCGCACTCAATCTCAACATAATCAATTAGTTCATTAAAAAGACCGTGTAGAATTCTTTCATCGAATTCATAATAATGTCCAGGTTTTAATCCAGTTTTAAGATAATGCCTTTTATCAATCCACCTGTTTCGTATATAGTGTTTACAATGGCTATATATGTCATAAGGAAAATATATTACATCCTGCATATATCCCAATAGCGTATCACTTAACCAAAATCTAATTGGACGTTCTTTTTTTTGTATATCTTCCCATTCGTCCCACTCTTTCCATTCTAAAGCAAATGGTTTTTCTATTCCGAGAATAAAGTCTGCGAATTTGCTACAAGTCCAATAATTAAATCTATTTTTTTTCATTTTAGTTCCAGTTAGGGTAAAGTAATATACCATTACCATAATTATTTAAAATTTCTATTGCTGCAATATTATCTAATTTTTCTATGTTACATATTGCATATTTTATATTTTCTTCTGAATAAGCAATTGATTTTAATGACTCTAACATTTGTTGCAATTTACTTGTATCAACATTAAATTCTTGATCAGCAGTAACCCACACTCTGAATGTTAATTCATTTCCAACACACTTAATCATTCTTTCACATACTCTATTCATATTAAACATGTCTTTCTGTAAATGGTTCAGGATGTTGCAAATCCCAAGTTGGATTTAAACCAAATCGTATTTCACAACTATCTACATGTACGCAAGATCTATCTTTAAATAAATCTACAACCCATAAACTATTAATATCTGGACCATAATCCATTATTAATCTAGCAAAACCTTCTCCAAGTGGAGTCATAACATGTATTGGAGGATTTAATTGCAATATGTACACTATCTATAGTCCTATTCGTTTAAATTTCTAAGAATGTCTGATATATTCATTAGATCGTCAGTATCAAATTCTTTTTCTAGTGGAGTAAACATCCATTTATTGTTTCTAAGTATAAAGTATCCATATACACTCTTATAAATATGCTCACTTATCTGCAATAAATTATTCACATTAAATTTCCAATGAATTCTATTGATATAATTACAAGATTAGTAGAGACGTTTTTGCCTCAACTAATCTAGTAATATATTTGCTATTATTCTTTAAATGGTTTACTTTTTTCTAAAAAGTTAATTAAAAAGTATAGACCAATTAAACATAATAATCCAACAGTACCAAATCCAACCCAAGTTATTATAGGAGCAGTAAACATAAGTCACCCCACTAAATTAAAGTTAAACACTAAAAAGGTCGGCCAAAATAGTATCGGGTTTTTCCGTCTTCTTTATTTCGAATTTTTTCATCATGTTAGTAATGCGACCTCTACTATTGTCATGGCTAGATTCTAAAAAACACTTATCTTCATGGTTGTCATGAAAACCTTTAAATCTCCAATCATAACTATTTATAACTTCTTCCGGTGTAGTAGAAAGATCATAAAGTTCACCCTCTACTTCAAAAGAGATTATCCTAGTAAAAGTTTTGGGCATTGTATAATTCCTCTTGAGTTAAAGGATCGTCTGGATCAATATTTGAATCTTTGCTTTTGCTTTTTGTCAAGGTGGATGGTTGGTCAAAATCTTGCCAGTTATCCACTAAAACTTCTGGAGCTTCTTTTCTTATCTCAGATTCTAAAGAATAATTTCCAGATTTATCTTTTTCTTTGGTCAAAAAGTCTCTTAATTTATCTTTGATCTGCATGAAGTCCATTTCACCCAAGATTTGATCAATATATTTTCTTTGGACTTCTTTACGATTACGTTCAGTAATGTATTTAGTTTTCATAAATCACCCCATAGGATTAAAGTAAAATGTGCCTATGATTATGTTTATCCATCTCTTTAAAGAGAGACTGATAAATATCCCCAGTGACTTGTAACTTTGGCCTGCATCAAGCCTGCCCAATCTATTATACAGCTTGCAGCCAAAAGTCTACACTGCAAACTTTAAGAGAATCGTTGAAATTCAAAAGAATAAAATGATTAAGATATATAGTATTTAAGATTTGCTTTCCCGTCTTTTATTTCAATATATGTACATTGTTTTTCTGTCCAACAACCACTGTTTACATAAGTAGTATTTTTTACTACCTCAATCGTTGGCTTATGTGTGTGTCCAACACAAACTATATCTACTTCTTTTTCTATAGCGTATGCAATTGATTTATTTTGAATGTGTTCAACGCATCGAAGATAGATTTTAGAGCTAGATTTCAATAGTTTG
>Ga0136644_10000789_pt1 | contig 25387 bp, 19 predicted proteins | sample C_130820_EF_Meta_FD_94780 | JGI IMG/M metagenome (GOLD analysis project Ga0136644, IMG submission 94780) | Freshwater microbial communities from Lake Croche, Canada to study carbon cycling - C_130820_EF_MetaG (v2) (version 2) | ecosystem: Environmental > Aquatic > Freshwater > Lake | place...
CCGCGGAGTCGGCACCAAGCTCTACGACATCGACGACGCCTGCTTCCTGGATGCCTACAACAACGTCACCAGTGTCGGCCACTGCCATCCGCATGTGGTGCAGGCCGTCAGCCGCCAGCTTGCGACGCTCAACACTCACACCCGCTATCTACACGGCGGGATCATCGACTACAGCGAACGGCTTCTCGTCACCCTTCCCGAGCAGGTGGACCGGGTGATGTACGCCTGCACGGGTTCCGAGGTCAACGATCTGGCACTGCGCATCGCCGAAATGCACACCGGCGCCGCGGGTGTGGTGATCACCAGGGATGCCTACCACGGCAATACCGCCGCGGTGACGGCCATCTCGCCGTCTATCGGAGGTGAGACATCGATCGGAGCTCACGTACGTGTGGTCGACCCGCCGGACAGCTACCGCATTCCTGCCGGTGAACTCGCCGCCCGGTTCGCCGCCGACGTCACCGCTGCGATCGCCGATCTGGACGCCGCCGGAATCGGCCTGAGTGCGTTGATCGTTGACACCATCTTCTCCTCCGACGGCATCTACCCCGATCCATCGGTTCTGTCGCCGGCCGTGGCGGCGGTGCGCCGCGCGGGCGGGGTATTCATCGCCGATGAGGTCCAACCGGGCTTCGGCCGTACCGGAGAGTCAATGTGGGGCTTTGATCGCCATGGCGTAGTGCCCGACATCGTCACGATGGGCAAGCCGATGGGCAACGGCATACCCATCGCCGCCGTGGCGGCCCGGTCCGATGTCTTGGCATCCTTCGGCGACGGCGTGGCGTATTTCAACACCTTCGGCGGGAACCCGGTGACCATCGCAGCGGCCGCCGCGGTGCTCGATGTGATCGAGGATGAGAAGTTGATTGCCAACGCCGCCCACGTCGGCCGGGTGCTGCGCGACGAACTGATCTCGGTGACCATGGGACATCCGCGCATCGGCGAGGTCCGCGGGACCGGTCTATACATCGGTGTTGAGGTGATTACCGACTCGGGCGACCCGGACCGGGCCGGGGCCAAGACCCTCGTCAACGCCATGCGTGAACGCCGAGTGCTGATCTCGGTGTGCGGACACGACGGCAGCGTTCTGAAAATCCGCCCGCCACTGGTGTTCTCGCGTTCCGACGTCGACTGGTTCTGCACCGAGTTCACGTCTGCGCTGGCGTCATCGTTCTAAGCGGCTCAGGCCAGCGCGGCCCGGTTCACCTCGTCCTGTGGCCGAACCCGGATGCCGGCACCCAAGGGCTCACCTTCGGTGAGAAGCTCGAGAAGTTCGGGGTCATCCGTCAGCGCCATGAATCGGCTGTCGTCGGAGTCGAGTCGGCCGATGATGATGCCGGTGCGCGCCGGCCAGTCGTACCGAACGGTGTAGGTCTCGATGGTGGCGGCCCCGTCCGGATGTTCTGAGATCGGCACTGCGGGGCGGGCGGCGACGGAGGCGCGCAACCGTGCGCTGTCGTCGGCCTTCCATTCGGCCGCATCCGTGGAGTACACCCCCACCGAATACTTACTCATGATGCCGCCATTCGCGGCGACCAGACCGAACGCTCCTGGTGTGGAACGCATCTCGCCAACCGTCTCGACGATTCCATGCAGGGAATAACCATTGCCGGGCCCGCCGAAGTACGGCAGTCCACCGGTGAGTGTCAGTCCGCGAGGGTCATCGATGGCCAGGTGCATCCCGTCACAGAAGTTGAACACCGGCACCGGGAAGCAGCTGTAGAGGTCGAAGGTTTTGATGTCGTCGATGCCAACGCCCGCCACCGCAAGTGCCTCCTGCACTGCGAGGATCGAGGCCGAGTTGTAGCTGAGGTCGGCGCGGTCCAGTAAAGGCTGGTCCACCACATCGGCGTGCCCGCGCAGGTAGACCCACTTGCGCTCGGGCACCCCGAGTCGGCGTGCGGCTTCGACCGACATCAGCACCGCGGCGGCGCCCTGATTCACCTGATCGCGTGCCACCAGTAGTCGCGGATACGGATCGCAGATCATCCGGTTATCGGCACTCACCGTGCGGATCTCCTCGACGGTGCGCGCCACCGGTGAGGACGCGTACGGGTTTCTAGCAGCAACTGTGGTGAACGGGGCGAACAGTTCGGCCATCGCCCGCCGGTAGTCGGGCGTGCTCAATCCCACCCGGCCGCGGCGCGCATTCTCCAGAAGCCCGTACTGGGCGGGCGCTCCCACCAGTCCGTGCGCAACGGTGTAGTCGTTGAACAATCCCTCATATCCGTAGCCGCGGTCCTCGAGTTGACCGTCGACGGTTTCGGAGTGGTCCGGCTTGTCCGGCCCGGCCTTTGCGAATGACCGCAGCGTGGAACCGTTCTCGGAGCCGAACACCATGACGACGTCGGACTCACCCGCAGCGATCGCCGCGGCGAACTCGGTGATCACGTGTTGGGGTCCTTGGCCGCCGATTGGTTCCAGCACCGCCCGCGCCGGTGCGGCTCCGATGCGCTGGGCAACCGAACGCGGATAGTTCGTGGAACATCCCAGCGTCGCCATGCCCCGACCGGAGATCTCGAACTGCCGGATGCCGACGACGGTGTCAATGGCGCCCGCGACAGCGGCCGGATCGGCACCGGTATCGGCAAGTGCCGCCGATGCCGCAGCAGTCGCCAACTCCACCGACGACATGCCCCGGTAGCCATCGTCGTCGATGCGTTCGGTGAACTGCCCAACTCCGACGAGGATCGGCGTGCGTGGATTCACCACGTTCGCAGGCACCGCACGCTGTGCGTCATAGACCCTGGAGGATCTCCCGGGCCAGAGCCGCGGTCGCCGACGGCGTCTTGCCGACCTTAACCCCGGCCGCTTCGAGGGCCTCCTGCTTGGCCGCGGCGGTTCCCGACGAGCCGGATACGATGGCGCCCGCGTGACCCATGGTCTTACCCTCCGGTGCGGTGAAGCCGGCGACGTAGCCGACGACCGGCTTGGTGACGTTGGCCTTGATGTAATCGGCAGCGCGCTCCTCGGCGTCGCCGCCGATCTCACCGATCATCACGATGAGCTTTGTCTCGGGATCTTTCTCGAACGCCGCGATGGCGTCGATGTGGGTGGTGCCGATCACCGGGTCGCCGCCGATCCCGATGGCCGTGGAGAAACCGAAGTCGCGGAGCTCGTACATCATCTGGTAGGTCAGCGTCCCGGACTTCGACACCAGACCGATGGGGCCTTTACCGGTGATGGTCGCCGGTGTGATGCCGACGAGCGCCTCGCCGGGTGTGATGATGCCCGGGCAGTTGGGGCCGATGATCCGGGTCTTGTTCCCCCTGTCGAGGTTGTAAGCCCAGGCATAAGCGGTGTCCTGCACCGGGATTCCCTCGGTGATGACCACCAGAAGCGGTATCTGCGCGTCGATGGCCTCGACGATGGCGTCCTTGGCGAACTTCGGCGGGACAAAAGCGATCGAGACGTCGGCGCCGGTCTTCTCCATGGCCTCGGCGACCGAACCGAACACCGGGATCTCAATCTCGTTGCCGCTCTTGTCTTTATGGGCGACCGTCGTGCCGGCCTTGCGGGCATTGACGCCGCCGACCACCTGGGTGCCTGCCTTTAGCATCAGCGCGGTGTGCTTGGTTGCCTCACCGCCGGTGATGCCCTGGACGATGACCTTGGAGTCGGAGTTCAGAAAAATCGACACGACTATGCGTCCTTTCCGGCAGCGGCGGCGAACTCTGCGGCTTTATCAGCGCCTTCATCCATGGTCGCGGCGAGCGTCACCAATGGATGGTTGGCCTCGGCGAGAATGCGTCGGCCCTCCTCAACGTTGTTGCCGTCAAGGCGAACCACAAGCGGCTTGTTGGCATCGGCACCGAGCATCTGTAGAGCCTTGACAATGCCGTTGGCCACCGCGTCGCAGGCGGTGATTCCGCCGAAGACATTGACGAACACGCTCTTGACCTGTTTGTCGCCGAGGATGACATCAAGGCCGGCGGCCATCACCTCAGCCGATGCGCCGCCACCGATGTCGAGGAAGTTGGCCGGCTTGACGCCGCCGTGCTTCTCTCCGGCGTAAGCGACTACGTCCAGGGCGGACATCACCAGGCCGGCACCGTTGCCAATCACGCCGACCTGACCGTCGAGTTTGACGTAGTTCAGGTCGTTTTGTTTCGCCTTCAACTCCAAGGGATCGGTGGAGTCGACATCCTCGAACGCGGCGTGGTCAGGGTGCCGGAAATCGGCATTGCCATCCAAGGTGACCTTGCCGTCCAGAGCGAGGATCTGATCGTCGGGTGTGCGCACCAGCGGGTTGACCTCGACCAGGGTGGCGTCCTCGGCGACAAACACCTCCCAGAGTTTGGCGATAGTCACCGCCGCGGCGTCGAGCACCTCGGCGGGCAGGTGGCCCTGCTCGGCGATCGAACGGGCGAACGCAAGGTCGACACCCTGCACTGCGTTGACAGGCACTTTGGCGAGGCGGTCCGGCTTCGTGGCGGCCACTTCCTCGATCTCGAGACCGCCCTCCACCGAGCACAGCGCCAGATAGGTCCGATTGGCCCGGTCGAGCAGGAAGGAGAGGTAGTACTCCTCAGCGATATCGCTGGCCTCGGCGACCAGCAGCTTCTTCACGATGTGGCCCTTGATATCCAGACCCAGAATGTTCTGGGCGTAGGTGTAGGCGTCCTCCGGTGTCGCGGCGTACTTCACGCCGCCGGCCTTCCCGCGCCCGCCAGCTTTGACCTGGGCTTTAACCATCACCGGCCGACCGATCTCCTCAGCGATTGCCTTGGCGCCGTCGGCCGATTCGGTGACCCGTCCCGGCGTGGTGGGGACGTGGTGTTTGGTGTACAGCTCCTTGGCTTGGTACTCGAAAAGGTCCATCGGCTCCACTGTCTGTCGGGTCGTGTGACGTAGCGCTTCGGGAGGAACTGTATATACAGCCCAGGTGCCTGTTCGACCCACCCACCCCAAGCAATCCCGCTCAGTCTGCCGGGGTGATTCAAGTCACAAAAGTGCGCGGAAATAACGGACGGCTTGCCACTTTGGTCTCATTTTGGTTACCGTTCGAGTTCCAGATAACGCTTTGGTCACGGACTAAAGGACTTGGTTTTGACTCAGCTTAGGTCGGTTTCAGCCCCGGACGCCGCGAATCTCAAGGTCGCGGACGCGCCGGAGGCAGACCTCACGCCTGACGCCATCATCGCCCGCGCCGAACGGCCCAGGTTCTCCAACACCGAGGACACCGATGTCCTGCCCCGCACGCCGCAGCATCGCCGCCAGCCGACCAGTGCCGCCCGGGGCCGCGTGCTCATCGCGGCCATGGCTGTCGGCGCGACCGCCGCGGCCGCCTACACGACCATGACCGCCCCGCACGAGGTCGTCACCACGACCCGCACAGTGCTGGCCGCCGAACGGGCCCCGATGGAAGGCATGCCGGGCGCCGAATCGCGCGGCGTGCAGTTGATCGCGGTCACGCCGGTGGCCGACGCGGCGGTACACGCCGAGGAACTTGCCAGGGGCGTCGCCTACGCCGCCGAGCGTGCCGTCCGGGATGCCCGGCTGCAGCGCCCACTGTTCGTGCTGCCCACCCGCGGCCTCTTCACGTCTGGCTTCGGTTACCGCTGGGGCGCCCTGCACGATGGGGTCGATTTGGCCGGCCCAATCGGGACGCCGATCTACGCCGCCTCCGACGGCATCGTCAAAGAGGCCGGGCCCACGAATTCCGGGTATGGCGCGTGGGTGCTGATCCGGCACTCCGATGGCACCGTGACGCGCTACGGCCACGTCAACAGCTGGACTGTTCAGGTCGGCCAGCAGGTGTTCGCCGGCGACCAGGTAGCAACCATCGGTACCCGGGGCAACTCCACGGGCCCGCATCTGCACTTCTCGGTATTGCTCGGAGGCACCAACGCCACCGATCCGGTGGCGTGGCTCGCCGCCCGCGGAGTTTCCATCGGTGGCTACGTCGGCTAGAGCGGTCGAAATCTCGTCGCAGCTCTAAAGCTTCTGCAGCGGCGCGTGATTGTGCATCAGCTTCACCCGGCCAGCACTGCCGAAATCGATCAGTGACATCGCCGATTCCCCGGCACCGGACACCTCTTCGACGCGGCCGAGTCCGTACTTGTCGTGATTGACCCGATCACCCTGCGCCAACACCAGCAGCGGGCGCTTGCCCGCACTCGTCGGTGCCGGGCGCGGCGGGCCGAACCGGCCTGCGACCGGTGCACTGAACGACTGTCCCGGACCGGGACCCGGGTCCGTGCGCCGCCAGTCAATGAGGTCCTCGGGAATCTCGCGCAGGAAGCGCGACTCCGGGTTGAGCATCGGCTGCCCCCATGATGACCGCACCTTGGCCCGGCTGAGATACAGCCGTTGACGTGCCCGGGTGATTCCGACGTAGGCCAGTCGGCGCTCCTCGCTGAGTTCCACCGGATCGCCGAGTGAGCGCATATGGGGGAACATGCCATCCTCCCAGCCGGTGACGAATACGACCGGGAACTCAAGGCCCTTGGCAGTGTGCAAGGTCATCAGGGTGACCACACCCGAGTCATGCTCAGGCAGGTCATCAGAGTCGGCGACCAGCGACACCCTTTCCAGAAATTCCGCCAAAATACCGGTCTGCGAAACATCGGAGTCTTCGATATCGAGTTCGGTCTCCAGCGCTGCGGCATTGGCCCGGTCGATACTGAATTCGTGAGCGACACTGACTAATTCGTTGAGGTTGTCCAGCCTGGCCAGGTCCTGCGGATCGTTGGACGACTCCAACTCGGTGCGATAACCGGTGCGGTCAAGTACCGCCTCGACGACGTCGCCGAGTTCGTCATCAAGGCGTCCGCGCAACTCGTCAAGCAGGTCGACGAAACCCGCGATCGCCTTCTCCGAGCGAGAATTGAGCATAGCGACCTTGCCGTCGGCCGCGGCGCGAAGCGCGTCGGCGAAAGTAGCGCCGGCACCTTCGGCGTACACGGCGACGCATGCCTCGGCGCGGTCCCCGATGCCGCGGCGCGGGGTGTTGAGGATGCGCCGCAGGCTTACCGTGTCGCCCGGGTTGTCCAGCACCCGGAGGTAGGCGACGATATCGCGAATCTCCTTGCGCTCGTAGAACCGAACGCCGCCGACAACCTTGTATGGGATGCCGGCGCGAATGAACACCTCCTCCACCGACCGAGACGAGTTATTGGTCCGGTAGAAAACCGCGACGTCGTTGTAGGTGATTTCGCCACGATCGGCCAGCGCGTCGATCTCTCCTGCGACAAACCTGGCCTCGTCGTGTTCGTTGTCGGCGACGTAGCCGACGATCGGATCGCCGTCGCCTGAGTCTGTCCACAACCTCTTCTCACGCCGACCCGTATTGCGCGCAATCACCGAGTTGGCCGCCGACAAAATATTTTGGGTTGAGCGGTAGTTCTGTTCGAGCAGAATCGTTGTGGCACTGGGGAAGTCCCGTTCGAAGTCCTCAATATTGCGGATCGTCGCACCCCGGAAGGCGTAGATGGACTGATCAGCGTCACCCACCACGCACAGCTCCGCAGGCGGCACCTGATCGACGTCCGAAGCTCCGACGCCGACGAGTTCGCGCACCAGAACGTACTGTGCGTGATTGGTATCCTGGTATTCGTCCACCAGGATATGGCGGAAACGGCGGCGGTAGTACTGGGCGATCTGCGGGTAGTTCTGCAGTACCGCGACGGTCTCGCCGATCAAGTCGTCGAAGTCGAACGCATTCGCGGTCCGCAGACGACGCTGGTACTCCCCGTATACCTCGGCGACGATCCGAGCGAGTTCGTCGCCGCCCGGGTCCAGCGCGGCCACCGCCTGTTCCGGCGTGATCAACTCATTTTTGAGGTTGGAGATCGAGTTGGACAGCAGCCGCGGCGAATACCGCTTGACGTCGATCCCGATATCGCGGCCGACCATCAGCAGCAACCGACGGGAATCGTCGGCGTCGTAGATGGAGAAGTTGGAGTTGCGCCCGGGCAGCAGCGAGGCCTGGTTCCGCAGGATCCGCACGCACGTGGAGTGGAATGTCGACACCCACATCGTGCGGGCGCGCGGCCCGATGAGCTGGGCCACGCGTTCACGCATCTCCGCAGCGGCCTTATTGGTGAACGTGATCGCCAGGACCTGACCCGGACCGACATCTCGGGCCGCCAACAGGTGGGCGATCCGCCGGGTCAGCACCGCCGTCTTGCCCGAGCCGGCGCCGGCCACGATCAGCAGCGGCGAACCCTGATGCAGCACAGCCCGGCACTGTTCGGGGTTGAGCCCGTCGAGGAGTTCGGCCCCTTCGGCGGGGGCTGTGCCGTCAGTCGGGTGAACACTCATATCAGGACCAACCTACCGCCGTTTGCCGACGTTTCTTTTGCACCCGCAGCCGTCGGAGTGGCACACTCGACTGGTGCTAACTGCATGGCAGCTACAGCGATTTTTTAGCGGGTACCGGTTTGCGGTACCCGCGGTGGTCTAGCTGCTCGAACCCGAGAGCCCCGCGGTCCGCATCCGGATCCGGGGCTCGTTTCTTGTGTGAGGCCCGGATCAATGACACCACCCGGATCAATGACACCACAACACCCACACGAGGAGAATGACATGACTGTCGACGCTGAACCCGATATCGACGCGCTGCGCGCCGAGATCGACCGACTCGACGCCGAGATCCTGGCGGCTGTGAAGCGCCGCACCGAGATTTCGCAGGTGATCGGCAAGGTCAGGATGGCCTCCGGCGGAACCCGATTAGTGCACAGTCGCGAGATGAAAGTCATCGAGCGCTACAGCGATCTCGGTGCCGACGGAAAGGACCTGGCGATGCTGCTACTCCGCATGGGTCGCGGCCGGCTCGGGCACTGAGGCCGGCCATCAGATCGAGCCGGCTCGGGCACTGAGGTTCGGCGCCGAGCGTGGGCCTCATGGACGCTGAGCGCGATAAAACGGACCATTAGCCCCACGCTCGGCAATCGAGGCTTACGGCGTCAGCGCGATGTACTTGATGTCGAGGTACTCCTCGATGCCCTCGCACCCGCCTTCGCGGCCGAAGCCGGACTCTTTGACACCGCCGAACGGTGCGGCGGGATCGGAGATCACACCGCGGTTCACGCCCACCATTCCGGCCTCGAGCGACTCCGCGACCCGCAGCGCCCGGTCCAGCGACTCGGTGAAAATGTAGGCCGCCAGCCCGTACTCGGTGTCATTGGCCGCAGCGATGCCCTGTTCCTCGGTATCGAAGCCGACGATCGGGGCGACCGGGCCGAACACTTCCTCTTTGAGAATGCGCGCCCCGGCCGGCACGTCGACCAGGACGGTCGCCGGGTAGAAGTTGCCAGGCCCGCCCGGAGCCTGACCGCCGACTGCGACCGTCGCACCTTTCTCGACGGCGTCATCGACGAGCTCCTGCACCGTCTCGAGTTGATTGGCGTTGATCAGCGGGCCCAGCTTGGTTGCCGGGTCCAGACCGTTGCCGAGGTTGAGTTCGCCCATGCGTTTGACGAACTTGTCGGTGAAGTCGTCGATCAGCGGATTGGCGATGTAGAACCGGTTTGCCGCCGTGCACGCCTCACCGCCGTTGCGCATTTTGGCCAGCATTGCGCCCTCGACGGCGGCATCGACATCGGCGTCGTCGAACACCACGAACGGCGCATTGCCGCCGAGTTCCATCGAGGTCCGCAGCAACTTGTCCGCGGACTGCTTCACAAGAGCCTTGCCGACTCCAGTCGAGCCGGTGAAGGTGAGCTTGCGTAACCGTCCGTCGTCGATCAGCGCGGTGGTGACCTCGCGCGGCTTATTGGTCGCCAGCACCGAGAGCACACCGGAGGGCAGCCCGGCCTCGGCCATCAGCTTGGCCAGCAGCAGCATGGTCAGCGGTGTCTCCTGTGCTGGTTTGACGATCATGGTGCAGCCGGCCGCGAGTGCGGGGCCGATCTTGCGGGTGCCCATCGCCAACGGGAAGTTCCACGGCGTGATGGCGTAACACGGGCCGACCGGCTGTTTGGTGACGACGATGCGTCCGGTGCCCGCCGGACTCGGGGTGTACCGGCCACCGATGCGAACAGCCTCCTCGGCGAACCAGCGGAAGAACTCCGCCCCATATTTGACCTCACCCATGCTCTCGGCGAGGACCTTGCCCATCTCCAGCGTCATCAGGGTGGCGAAGTCCTCGGCGCGGTCGATGATCATCTCGAACACTGACCGAAGGACCTCACCGCGCTCCCGTGCCGGGGCGGCGGCCCACGTGTCCTGGACCGCGCAGGCGGCGTCCATCGCGGCCAGCGCATCGGCAGCGGTGGCATTACCCACGGAGATCAGGACCTCGTCATCGGCGGGATTGAGGACGTCGAATGTCGACGACGCAGGTCGCTCCTGACCCCCGATCCACAGCCCGGTCGGTACCGAGGTCAACAGCCGTTCAACTTCTGGGGTGTTCATCCCTCCATGATGTACACCTCCGAGTACCCGACCGCACTAGGGTCTGGGGAATGAGCGCAGACACCTCTACCGGCGCCGCCTGGCAGGCGCTGACCCGACACCACGGCGAGATCGCCGACCAGCACCTGAGGCAGTTGTTCGCCGAGGACCCCGACCGCGGCCGCGAACTCACCCTGACCGTGGGCGACCTTTACATCGACTACAGCAAGCATCGGGTGACCCGCGAGACGCTGGCATTGCTGGTGGATCTGGCCCGGGCGGCCGGGCTGGAACAACGTCGCGACGCAATGTACGCGGGCGAGCACATCAACACCTCGGAGGATCGCGCCGTGCTGCACACCGCGCTGCGGTTGCCGCGGGACGCGACGCTGTCGGTCGACGGACAGAACGTGGTCGCCGACGTACATGAGGTGCTCGATGCGATGGGCGACTTCACCGACCGACTGCGCAACGGTCAGTGGACCGGCGCCACCGGCAAGCGGATCACCTGCGTCGTCAACATCGGCATCGGCGGGTCGGACCTGGGGCCGGCGATGGCCTACCAAGCCCTGCGGCATTACGCCGATGCCGGCATCTCGGCGCGGTTCGTCTCCAACGTCGACCCGGCCGATATGGTAGCCAAACTCGACGGACTCGACCCTGCCACAACGCTTTTCATCGTCGCCTCCAAGACGTTCACCACCCTCGAGACGCTGACGAATGCGACCGCGGCGCGGCGCTGGCTCACCGATGCACTCGGTAAGGGCGCGGTTGCCAAGCACTTCGTGGCGGTATCGACCAACAAGAAACTGGTCGAGGAGTTCGGCATCGACTCGGCGAACATGTTCGGCTTCTGGGACTGGGTCGGCGGACGGTACTCGGTGGACTCCGCAATCGGGCTGTCGATCATGGCGGTGATCGGCCGGGAGGCGTTCGCGGACTTCCTGGCCGGGTTCCACATCGTCGACCGCCATTTCGCCACCGCGCCGCTGGAGTCCAACGCGCCCGCACTGCTGGGTCTGATCGGACTGTGGTACTCCGACTTCTTCGGCGCCGAGACCCGCGCGGTGTTGCCGTACTCCAACGATATGGCCCGGTTTGCGGCCTACCTGCAGCAGCTGACCATGGAGTCCAATGGTAAGTCGGTGCGCGCCGATGGCATGCCGGTGACGGCCGCCACGGGTGAGATCTTCTGGGGCGAGCCGGGCACCAACGGTCAGCACGCCTTCTACCAATTGCTGCACCAGGGCACCCGCCTGGTTCCTGCCGATTTCATTGGTTTCAGCCAGCCGACCGATGACCTGCCGACCGCCGACGGCACGGGCAGCATGCACGACCTGCTGATGAGCAACTTCTTCGCCCAGACCCAGGTGCTGGCATTCGGCAAGACCGCCGAGGAGATCGCCGCCGAGGGCACGCCCGCGGCGGTGGTGCCGCACAAGGTGATGCCGGGCAACAAGCCGTCGACGTCGATCCTGGCCACCCGGCTTACCCCGTCGGTACTGGGTCAGTTGATCGCGCTTTACGAGCATCAGGTCTTTACCGAAGGTGTGATCTGGGGAGTCGACTCCTTCGATCAATGGGGTGTGGAACTGGGCAAAACCCAGGCCATGGCACTGCTGCCGGTGCTCATCGAAGACACCTCACCGGCTAAGCAGACCGACAGCTCAACCGACGCGCTGGTCCGGCACTACCGCGAGGAGCGCGGGCGGGCGGGCTGAGCCTTACTTCAACAGCCGCGACATCCGCCGGTCGGCGAGCACCTTGCCGCCGGTCTGACATGTCGGGCAGTACTGAAAAGACTTGTCCGCGAATGAGACCTCCCGCACGGTGTCCCCGCATACCGGACAGGGCAGGCCGGTTCGGGAATGCACCCGCAACCCGGAACGCTTCTCGCCCTTGAGCGTTGCGGCCTGTTGGCCCACCGAGCGTTGCACCGCATCGGACAGCACGCCCACGATGGCGTCGTGCAGTGCGGCCAGCTGTACCTCGGACAGTTTTCCGGCGGTTGCGAACGGTGACAGCTTGGCAGTGTGCAGGATCTCGTCGCTGTAGGCATTGCCGATACCGGCGATCACCTTCTGGTCGGTGAGTACCGTCTTGATCCGGCCGCTGTTGCGCGCCAACAACTCCGCGAGCGCGGCGACGGTCAGACCTAATGCATCGGGCCCGATTCCGGCGATGCCGGGAACCTTCATGGGATCGTCGACCAGCCACACCGCGAGGCGCTTCTGGGTGCCTGCCTCGGTCAGATCGAAGCCGTGCCCGTCGGCCAGATGCACCCGCAATGCGATTGGGCCCTTCCCCGGTCGCAGCGGCGCGGGGCTCAGTGTGTCCGACCAGCGCAGCCAACCCGCTCGCGACAGGTGGGTTATCAGGTGGATATCAGCGGCCTGGATACCGAGATATTTACCCCAGCGGTGAACGGAAGCGATAACGCGGCCATGCAGCGCGGCGATCGGCGGGTCGAAGGTCTTGAGCACCGACAGCGACGCAACATCAACTCGCTCGACGGTCTTGCCAACGGCGTTGCGGCGCAGGTGATCGGCGAGTGCCTCGACCTCCGGCAGCTCGGGCAATCGATGCTCAGCCGAGGGCGCGTTCGGTGCTGCGGAACGGCAGGGAGAACGCCCACCCGACAATCGACAACAGAATCGCCGCCCAGATCGCGGTCCACCAGAAGTGGTCGATGTGCAGACCCCAGTGCGTGGTGTGGTCGGTGATCCAGGCGGTGATCCACAGCATCAGCGCGTTGATCACGACGTGGAAAAGTCCGAGCGTGAGGATGTAGAGCGGAATAGAGAGCACCTGGACGATCGGCTTGATGAACGCGTTAACCAAGCCGAAGATGACGGCGACAACCAGCACGATGCCGATCTTCTGCGCCGCGGTGCTGCCGCCGACGAAGTTCATCCCGGGCAGGATGAGCGTGACCACCCACAGTGCGAGTCCGGTAACCGCTGCACGTACGACGAAGGGCCCCATGAGCAGCAGCCTACTTGGGCGTCAGAGCCGAAGCAGGTAGGTGTCCATGATCCAGCCATGCCGGTTGCGGGCGTCGGCTCGGATCGCGGCGATGCGCTCGCCGGCCTCGCCGACGGTGCCGGTCACGAGAAGCTCATCCGGGGTACCGAGGTAGGCGCCCCACCAGATCCGGGTCTGCGGCGGGCAGGTCAGGAAGGCGCAGTCACCGTCGAGCATGACCACCGCCGAACCGGACAGCCCGGTGGCGCGGAGTTGGCGGCCGGTGGTGATCAAAACGGGTTCGCCGATGTCGTTGAGCGGAATTCGGTGCCGGGCGGTCAGCACCTGTACCGCGGTAATGCCGGGGATGACGTCATAACGCAACTCGACGCGGCGGGCCACCTCGTCAAGGATCCGCAGGGTGCTGTCGTAGAGCGAAGGGTCTCCCCAGGCCAGGAACGCACCAACGCCGTCGTCACCGAGTTCGTTCTCGATCGCGTTGGCCCACAACCGCGCTCGGGCGGCGTGCCAGTCGGTGACCGCGCGGCTGTAGTCGCCGTCGGCGGCCCTTGGCGGATCGGGTAGCTCGACGAATCGGTAGTTCGGTGACGAGATGAAGCGGCGGCAGACCTCGCGGCGCAATTCGACCAGATCGCTGGTGGCCTCGCGCTTGTCCATGGCGAAGAAGACATCGGTGTCGTTGAGCGCCGTGATCGCCTGCGCCGTCACGAAGTCGGGATCGCCCACCCCGATACCGATGACATGGATCGTGCGCATGCCGGTGAGCCTAACCAGCCCGACGCCATGCCCAGTTCCCGAGCAGTAGCGCGGCGAAACATGCCCCGACAATCCCCGACACCAGGAGTGGCAGCCGCCCATCGGCACCCCACAGCAATCCGGCCCACACACCGGCGACCAGGATCGCCAACCCGCTGGCACCCTGGAATACCCCCTGGGCGGTGGCTTGGCGGTCCGAGCCGACCATCGAGGAAATCCAGGCCTTGCCGACTCCGTCGGTGCAGGCGGCAAAAAGGCCGTAAGCCCCCAGCAGCAACCAGGCCGTCGCGTGGTCGGTGGTGAGTCCGAGTCCGATGTAGCCGATCGCGAAGAACACCAGTCCGACACCGAATACCGCAGAGCGCGGAAGCCGGTCGGCAACCATTCCGGCCGGGTAACTACCCAGTGCGTACACCAGGTTGTAGGTGACGTACGCCAGTATCACCGCGACCACCCCGAAGCCGATCTCGTTGAGGCGCAACAATAAAAGGGCGTCGGGGAAGTTCACCAGACCGAAGCCGACGACTATGGCCGTCACCCGCCAGAACCGGCGCGGAAGATCCCGCACCCCGCGCAAGATCGGCTGGCGCTGTGGCCGGGGACCGCTCCTCGGTGTTTCACGCACCAGGAAAATCAGCAGTACCGATAGCACAGCGGGCACGATCGCGATGTATAGCAGGGGTGGAATCTGGTGGTCCAGTAGTTCATAACCGGCCAGGCCGAGCAACGGGCCGACCACCGCACCCAGGGTGTCCATCGTGCGGTGGAAACCGAAAACCCTTCCGCGCTCACCGGATTCGACTCCTTCGACCAGCAGCGCATCCCGCGGCGCGCCGCGAACTCCCTTGCCGAGTCGATCGACCACCCGGCCCGCCAGAACGCCCGACCACGCACCGGCAACAGCGACGATCACTTTGCCCAGCGCCGCCATGCCGTAGCCGGTGGCGATCAGCGGCCGCTTGGCGAACCGGTCACCGAGCGGGCCGACGGCAAGTTTCGTGATCGACGCAGCGCCTTCGGCCGCACCCTCGATGGCCCCCACCACCGACGGCGGGGCGCCGAGCACCACGGTGAGGTAGATCGGCAGCAATGGGTAGAGCAATTCACTGGCGGCGTCCTGCAGGAACGACACCGCCGACAGCACCCGCACGTTGCGGGTCAGCCACGTCATTGGGCCGGGTTGGTGACAGGCGGCGCGAGCACGAAGTAGTTCTCCTCCTCCTGCACGAAGTGCAGGCACAGCAGTGCATGCAGGCCGTAAAGACAGGCCAGCAGGTCGTCGGATTGTTCGGACGTCACCGTACCGGCCTCCTCGGCCATCTCCCGGTGGCTGTGTAGCCGCTGGGCAAGTCGCCGGATTTCGGCGTGCATGCGACTCATGGTCGCCGTGGCTTCGGGGCTGCCCAACGGCCGCGCCAGCGCCGGGTAGAGCGTGGTGTCTTCAGCGTCCTCATGCGGCAGCAGGGTGTCACGCAGAAATTCATCAGCGGCGCAGAGCGTCCCAAAAGCAGTCTCCCGCTCACCCGCGGACACCTGCTGGGCGGCATCACGCAGAACGGAGAGGTCATCGCGCATCCGGTCGTGCTCAGCGGAGAAACGGCGCACGAGATCCTTTGCATCGGGACTCAGCGGGTGGGTCCCGGCATGGTCGATGCGCAACGCACGCAGCGCATTGAGAATCACGGCGAGATCGATTCCCTCCTGCAGCAGCGCTCCTGGAGCGGGCGGCAGCAGGCCGACGGCGGCAAATCCCATGGCGATCAACGACAGCCCCATCCCGGCGACGGCGCTCTGCACCGCGATCCGCCGCGACCGGCGGGCGATCAGCATGGCGTCGGCCAGTCGGTCGAGGCGATCCGTCGTCAGCACGATATCGGCGGCCTCCGAGCTTGCTGTCGATCCGCGTGCGCCCATCGCGATGCCGACGTCGGCCGCGGCCAGTGCGGGCGCATCGTTCACGCCGTCGCCGACCATTGCGGTGACCGCTCGTTCGCGTTCGACGCGTACCCGGGCGACCTTATCGGCCGGACTCTGCTGGGCAGCAACATCGTCGAGGCCGAGTAGGACCCCGATCTGCTGCGCGGGTGCCGGGCGGTCGCCGGTGAGCATCACAACCCTGGTCATGCCCGCCGTCCGAAGCCGACGCAATGTCCGCGGCGCGTCTGTCCGCAGGGGGTCGGCCAGCAGGATCGCGCCGACGAGGTCGGCATCAACCTGCACCCAGGCGATCACTGCACCGTCGAGGGATGCGCGGGACAGCACCGATGCGGTCCAGTCGGCCACCTCACCGTCGAGGCCGTCCGTCGACGATACGGAGCGCAGCGACGAGGAGGAGTCGGACAATCCGATTTCGAGATTGCCGACGCGCACCCTGCGGCCGTCGACCAACGCAGACACCCCGGTTCCGGCTTCTTCCTCGGTGAGCGTCGGCATGACCAGCGACAGCCCCCGAAGCCGGGCTTCGTCCACGATCGCGGCTGCCAGCACGTGCGGTGAAAGCTGATCGGCGGAGGCAGCAAGACCGAGCACCTCATCGGCTTTCCAGCCGGGCGCGGTCACCACATCAGCTCCCCGAGGGCGACCAGAGGTCAATGTTCCGGTCTTGTCCAGTACCAACGTTGTTGCACGGCCAAGTGTTTCGAGCGCGCCGCCACCCCGGACCAGAACTCCGATCCGGGATGCCCGGGACAGTCCGGACACGATCGCGACAGGTGCGGCCAAGAGCAATGGACACGGAGTGGCGACCACGAGGACCGCAACCGCTCGAGTGGCCGACCCGCTGACCAGCCACGCCAAACCGGATACCGCCAGCGCCACCGGGACGAACCAGGTCGCCGCCCGATCTGCCAGCCGTATCACCGGCGCCGACTCCGCCGCGGCCTCGCTGGCCAGTCGAACGATGCCGGCATAGGTGGAGTCGGCCGCGGTGGCACTGGCCCGCATCTCCAGCCCACCGCCGGCGTTGACGCTGCCGCTTCGCAACTTCTCGCCGCTTTCGCGCCGAACATGCACCGATTCACCGGTGAGCGCGGAATCGTCGATGATCGCGTACTCCGAGACCACCAGACCGTCAACCGGCAATACCTCGCCGCACCCCACAACCAGCACGTCGTCGACCGCGATCACGTCCAAGCCGACGGTCTCGAAATCGTCACCGATGCGCCTGCGAGCGGTACGTGGCACCCGGTCCAGTAGTGCCCGCAGGTCCTTGGTGGCGCGCTGTTCGGCCGCCGCCTCGAGGGCCTGCCCGGTGGCCAGCATCACCCCGATCAGAGCACCGGCCAGGAACTCGCGGACCGCCAGCGCACCGGCAAGTGAGATCACGGCGAGCACGTCGACCCCGAACCGGCCCCTGCGGAATCCTGCGACCACCCACCAGGCGGCAGGAACCATAGCGGCCACGGTGCCGGCCGCCCAGCATGCGTCGGCGAGGACATGAGCGTCAGCCAGCCACGCCACACCACCGGCGAACAGTGCAATCACCGTCGCCGAAAGCAGCCCCCACCGCAGATAAGTCATGACCACCCCGGTCCAGCTTGTACCATCAGACTGCACACCGCACCCCCTCGATTCCACCGCAACCAGGAGCGCCACCATCACCACTTTCTTCGGACTTGCCGCTCATCCCCTGCTGGTCCACTTCATTGTGGCGCTGACTCCATTGGCTGCTGTCCTGGCGATCGTGTGCGCGGTCTGGCCGGCGGCGCGGGAGCGTCTGGTCTGGTTGGTGCTGGCGCTCTCGGTGATGACCGTCGCCGTGACCCCGGTGGTCACCAACTCCGGCGAGTGGCTGGAGGGCAAACTCGAAGAGTCAGAGTTGATCGAGAAGCACGCCGCACTCGGTGACACGATGATCTACTTCGCGCTGGCACTGCTCGTCGCCGCCATCCTGCTCGCGGTCGTGCACGTCCGCGCGGGACGCGGTAAATCGCTGCCAACCGGCCTGACGGCAGCGATCGCCGTGTTCGTGGTCGTTGCCGCGGCGGCGACGACCGTCCAGGTAGTCCGCATCGGACATTCCGGCGCCGAATCCGCGTGGAGCGATGCCCTCGACGCGAGCCCGGCGGGCGAGCACGAGGGTCAATAGGGGCCACCCGCGTCGCTAAATTAGAACGAGTTCTAGTATCGGCTGGTGCGATTCACCTATGCCGAAGCCATGACCGACCCGAGCTACTACATACCGCTGGCCAAAGCGGCCGAGTCAGCCGGGTATCACGCGATGACGATCCCCGATAGCGTCGCCTACCCCTTCGAATCCGACGCCAAATATCCCTACACTCCGGACGGTAACCGCGAGTTCCTGGACGGCAAATCCTTCATCGAGACCTTCGTGATTACTGCCGCGCTGGGTGCGGTCACCACCACGCTGCACTTCAACTTCTTCGTGCTCAAACTCCCCATTCGCCCGCCCGCGCTGGTGGCCAAACAGGCCGGATCACTCGCAGCGCTGATCGGCAACCGAGTGGGCCTCGGCGTGGGCACCAGTCCGTGGCCCGAGGACTACGAACTGATGGGTGTTCCATTCGCCAAGCGTGGCAAGCGGATGGACGAGTGCATCGACATCATTCGCGGACTCACCACCGGTGACTACTTCGAGTACCACGGAGAGTTCTACGACATCCCCAAGACCAAGATGACGCCGGCCCCCACCCAGCCGTTGCCGATTCTGATCGGTGGGCACGCCGACGCCGCACTGCGCCGCGCCGCGCGTAACGACGGCTGGATGCACGGCGGTGGCGAAGAGGATCTCGACGAACTGCTGGCCAAGCTCAACCGCTACCGTGAAGAAGAGGGCACCGCCGACAAGGACTTCCAGGTCCACGTCATCTCGATCGACGGCTTCACCGTTGATGGCGTGAAGCGTCTCGAGGACAAGGGTGTCACCGACGTCATCGTCGGCTTCCGGATCCCCTACATCAACGGTCCCGACACCGAACCGCTGGACGCCAAGATTCGCAACCTGGAATGGTTCGCGGAGAACGTCATCGCGAAAGCCTAGGTTTTACAGCGGGTCCAGCTTCGCAACGGTTCCAGCCTTACAGCGGATCCCAACGCGCAGCGCGCTTCTCCCGGTGTGCGATAGCGGCCTCGCGAGGATTGTTGGTGAAACTGCTCAACACCTGCGTGCGGTTCTCAATCTCCTTGGCGTGCCGCAGGCTGGGCGCGTCCAACGCCGCGTTGAGGCCGATCTTGGTCTGCCACACCCCGTAGGCGTTATTGGCTGCGATACTTCGCGCCATTTCCAACGCCGCGTCCATCAACTTCACAGCCGGCACCACTTCGTGAACTAAGTGGATCCGCAGAGCCTCCTCGGCGTCAATGATCCGCCCGGTGAGCATAAGTTCCCGCGCTACACCGGCGCCGACGATGCGCGGCAGCAGATAGCTCGTACCCATGTCCATCGAGGAGAACCCAGCCTTGATGAACACCGAACCGAACCGTGCGGCATCCGCGGCGATCCGGACGTCGCAGTGCAGCGCGAAGGCCAGTCCCCCGCCGACGGCCACCCCGTTGACCGCCGCCACCACCGGGATCGGCAACTCGTAGAGTCGGGTCATCTGGTCGGCCAGTCGCACCTGGGCGTCGTAGGTGGTCTTGAACGGTGCGGCCGCCTCCGGTGTCCAGGGTTTGCCGGTGCCGCTGAGATCAGCACCCGCGCAGAAGCCCCGGCCGGACCCGGTCAGGATGGCGACCCGGTGCTCCCCGGAACCCAGCCGGTCCAATGCCGCGTCGAGGCCGTCGAGCAGCGCACCGTCGATGGCGTTGAGCACCTCGGGTCGGTTGAGGGTGACCCGGGCTATGCCGGCTTCGGGGACGTCGAACTCCACTGCTGCCATGCCGCGACGATAGCGATCCGTCCGCGCTACCGTGCAGGGCATGGACCGATACCGCGACGTTTTCCAGGCAAGCGTGGACGATCCCGCGGCATTCTGGGCGGCTGCCGCGCGCGCGGTGACGTGGACGCGGCAGCCGCAGCGGATTCTCGATGACGACAACCCGCCGTTCTACCGGTGGTTCCCCGATGCGGAGTTGAACACCTGCGCCAACGCCCTGGACCGTCACATCGCCACCCGCGGGCAACAGGCCGCACTGATTTACGACTCCCCCGTCACAGGATCGAAGCGCACCTATAGCTACCGCGAATTACTCGACCAGACAGCACGTTTCGCCGGGGTACTGCGTGGGCTGGGGGTCGGCAAGGGTGACCGCGTGCTGCTGTACATGCCGATGATCCCCGAAGCGGTCATCGCGATGCTGGCCTGCGCGCGCCTCGGTGCGGTGCATTCAGTGGTGTTCGGCGGTTTTGCCAGCCACGAACTGGCGACCCGCATCGACGATGCCCAGCCTGTGGTGATCGTCTCGGCGTCCTGCGGGATCGAACCCACCCGGGTGATCGAGTACAAGCCGATGCTCGACCACTCGCTGCAGCGCGCGCAGCACCACCCGCGGGCATGCGTGATCATCCAGCGCCCAGAACATCTGTGCAACATGGTCTCCGACCGCGACCATGACTGGGCCGAATTGATGGCGACAGCCACACCCGCCGATCCGGTGCCGGTGTCGGCGACCGATCCGCTATACGTGCTCTACACCTCCGGAACCACCGGCAAACCCAAGGGCATCGTGCGCGACAACGGCGGCCACGCGGTGGCGCTGACCTGGAGTATGCGCAACATCTACAACGTCGAACCCGGTGAGGTGTTCTGGGCCGCCTCCGACGTCGGCTGGGTGGTGGGCCACTCCTACATCGTCTACGCACCATTGCTGGCCGGCGCCACCACCGTGCTCTACGAGGGCAAGCCCGTGGGCAGCCCGGACCCCGGTGCGTTCTGGCGGGTGGCCGCCGAGCACGGGGTCAAGGTCCTCTTCTCCGCGCCCACCGCCATCCGGGCAATCCGCAAGGAGGACCCCGATGGTTCCCACATCGACCGCTACGACCTGTCGGCACTGAAGTATCTGTTCCAGGCTGGCGAGCGGCTCGATCCGGACACCTACGAGTGGGCGTCGGCGAAACTGGGCATCCCGGTAATCGACCACTGGTGGCAGACCGAAACGGGTTGGGCGATAGCCGCCAATCCAGTTGGGGTGGAACAGCTTCCGCTCAAAGCGGGGTCGCCTACAGTACCCATGCCCGGCTACGACGTCCAGATTCTGCATCCAGATGGTTCCGGCTGTGCGCCGGGCGAGGAAGGCGCGATCTGCATCCGGCTACCGCTACCTCCCGGCACACTGCCGACGCTGTGGGGCGATGACGCCCGGTATGAGGCGTCATATCTGAGCGAGCATCCCGGCTACTACCTGAGCGGTGACGGCGGATTTTTCGACGACGACGACTACCTGTTTGTAATGGGCCGGATCGACGACGTCATCAACGTCGCCGGGCACCGGTTGTCAACGGGCTCGATCGAGGCGGTCCTGGCGGCGCATCCGGCGGTGGCCGAGTGCGCGGTGATCGGCGTGGCCGATGAAATCAAGGGTCAGGTGCCGCGCGGCCTGGTGGTGCTCAAGGCAGGGGCGTCGGCCGAGGGCCTGGCCGCCGAACTGGTGGCCGCGGTGCGGCATTCGATCGGAGCGGTGGCCTGCTTCTCCACCGTCGACGTCGTACCTGCGCTGCCCAAGACCCGGTCGGGCAAAATCCTGCGCAAAACCATGCGCAGTATCGCCGACGGCCGCGACGAACCGATACCGTCAACCATTGAGGACGCCAGCGTGTTGGAGACGCTGAGGCCGATCCTGCGGGGCTGACGATCCTTGGGTAGTGACCGACACTGCGCGGCTACGCTTCGGCCATGGGGAGTATCGAACGGCCTCTGCGCGAGAGGGTCATTGACGTCGAGAACGTCCAAAACGACATCATCCGCGGCCGCGCATTACGTAAGACCTTCCCACGCCGCGACCTGGCAGAGTTGGTTCCGTCGACGCGCAGTGCCACTGAAATCCTGGTCGAGCAGAATCAGACTCGCCTTGCGGACCTGATTCCGCTGCGCTTCGCACGGATGCTTACCGACCCGTTCTCTTTCTACCGGGGCTCCGCCGCCGTGATGGCCGCCGACCTTGCTGCCGGACCATCCAGCGGCGTGCAGGTGATGTGCGGCGGCGATGCTCACCTGTCGAACTTCGGTATCTACGCGGCACCACAGCGAACGCTGGTCTTCGACCTCAACGATTTCGATGAGGCGGCAGTTGCGCCGGCCGAGTGGGACGTCAAGCGCCTGGTCACCAGCGCCATCGTGGGAGGACGCCAAGCCGGCTACCCCGAGAAGACCATCGGTCGTATCGCTGCCGCTGCGATAAGCAGTTATCGGACCGGACTGCACTCCATGCTCGACATGACCGCGCTCGAGCGCTACTACCTGCGCCTGGAACCGGAACGTTACGAGCGCGAGGTCTCGGGTAGTTTGGCATCGATCATCGCCAGGACCACCCGGGCGGCCCGCACGCGGACATCGGCGCGAGTATTCGAGCGCATCATGACCTCCGGACCAGACGGCCAGCTTCAGCTTCGCGAGAATCCTCCTATCCTGCAGCATGTTGCGGTAAAAAATGAAGCAGCCCTTGCTGATTCGTTCCGTGAATACCTCACGAGCATTCCCGTCGACGTGGCCTTGCTGCTATCACATTTCCGCCTGACCGACATCGCCCGGCGAGTCGTGGGTGTCGGCAGCGTCGGAACCCGGGCCTATCTGCTCATCCTCACCGGTCCCGATGGAACTCCGTTGGTCTTACAGGTCAAGGAAGCCAACCGGTCCGTCCTCGAGGAATACGGGACCGTGACGCAACCGCAGAACCTGGTCGCAGCCGAACATGCTCTCGGCCACGGGCTGCGCGTCGTCGGCGGGCAGCGGATCCTGCAGGCGATGTCGGATGTCTTTCTGGGCACCATGAGGATCGACGGCCGGGATTTTTATGTTCGGCAGTTCCAGGACATGAAGGGCTCTGTGGAGACTGCCGGGATGGCACCGAAGGCGTTCCACCGGTATGTCAGGGCGTGCGCGCTTGCATTGGCACGTGGACACGCCCAGAGTGCGAACGCATCGCTGCTACGCGGGTATGTCGGTGGCGGCGAGCAGGTGAGCGCCGCGATCCTGGGCTGGTCTTTCGCCTACGCGGACAAGACGCTGGATGATTTCCACCAGTTGAAGGCAGCGGCCGAGGCCGGCGACATCGAGGTCGCCGACGATCCGCTGCGGTGACTCGCGCCTAGTCCCGGGTTTCAAACACCACGTCGGCGGCGTCCCGGTCCTGCCGAAGACCTCGCCAACTGGCGTGCCGCAGCCGGTCATCTGAGGTCAGCTCGCCGTAGCGGACCTCGCCGACGAGTTCGGGCCGGACGTAGGTGACGCCGACGGTCTCCTGGCGCGGGAGTGCCGGGCGGAACGGCGATTCATCGGTGTGCAGCGGTGCCAGGATCGCCTTGAGCGCGGCAAGATCCTTTTCGGTGAATCCGGTGCCAACCCGGCCGATGAACCTCAGGGCCCCACCGTCCGGGATGCCGCACAGCAGGGCGCCGACCCCGCTGGATCGCCCGCCCTCGCCCCTACGCCAACCGCCGATAACGACCTCCTGGGTGTTCCAGTTCTTATCCTTGATCCACGACGTAGACCGCTGACCCGGCTGGTAGGTGGAGTCCCACCTCTTGGCGACCACGCCCTCCCACTTGCACTTGCGCGAAAAGGCGAGCGCTTGTGAACCGTTGCCGTCAAGGAGCTCCGGAACAATGAGATCGGTTCCAGCGGAGAATGTTTCGAGCAGATGCCGACGGTCGCGATACTTGACCCGCAGCAGTGATTGACCGTCGAGGGTGAGGATGTCGAAAGCCCAGAATTCGATTCGGGTGGCCCGTGCCCGGTTCTGCATCTCGGCGAAGCTCGGCACACCATTTTCGTCGAGGGCCACCACCTCGCCGTCGAGGATGACGTGGTGATCGGCCAGCGAGGACGCCAGCGATTGCAGTTTCGGGTACTGAGCGGTGACGTCATTGCCGTTGCGCGAGTGCAACGCCAGCGAGCCGTGATCAACCTCGACCATGAGCCGGTAGCCGTCGAATTTCCCCTCGAACGCGAACCGGTCTGCGGTCAGTTTGTCCACCGACCCCAGGGTGGCCAACATCGGCGCGACATCGCGAAGATGCATACCGGTCCGCGGTTCGCCGGCCGAGACGACTGGATCCACGGCCGCAGATCGGGTGGCTTTGGCAGCGATCCGCTTCCCACGCGGTGCACTCGCCGGGCGCGTGCGCGGGGCGGCGCCGTCCAGTCCGGCCAGCAGGTCGCCGTGTTCGGCCACCCTGGCCAGCACCTGCTCGTAGCGCAACTGGGTAAGCCCGGGATCACCGATTTCGTCCCAGGTGCGTGGCGCGGCAACCGTGGGTGTCTGGCGACCCCGCAACGAGTACGGCGCGATGGTGGTCTTGGCGGCGTTGTTCTGACTCCAGTCCAAAAAGATCTTGCCGGCCCGCAGGCTTCGGGTCATGGTGGCGGTGACCAGGGTCGGCATGCTCTGCTCAAGCTGCTGTGCCACCCGACGAGCCAGTGTCGCGGCGCCGTCGCTGCTGACCGGATCGGCAAGTGCGGCGTAGAGATGCATGCCCTTGCTGCCGCTGGTGAGTGGATAAACCCGCAGACCGATGTCATCCATCAGATCCCGCACCGCATGCGCCACCTCACCTAGTTGCGCCATCGTTACCCCCTCTCCGGGGTCAAGGTCGAATACCAGGCGGTTGGCCGGGCCCGGTGTGCCGTCGGCGCCGAAACACCATTGCGGCACATGGACTTCCAGCGCCGCCTGCTGCGCGATCCAGGCCAGTGCGGTCGCGCTGTCGATGATCGGATAAATCGCGGCACCTGAGCGATGCATTTGGGTGCCGCGGGCCAGCCAGTCCGGAGCCGACTTGGGCAGATCCTTCTCGAAGAACGCCGGTTCGTCCACGCCGTCGGGCCAGCGTTTGCGGGTCGCCGGCCGGCCGGCGAGATGCGGCAGCATCGCCTCGGCGATCGTCGTGTAATACCCGAAGACGTCGGCTTTGGTGGTCGCCCGCGAGGTATCGGTCGCCGGATAGAGCACCTTGTCCGGATTGGTCAGCTTGACCATCGGGCCCGTCGTCGCGCCCGGCGGCCAGATGTCGATCACCTGATCAACGTATTACCCGCTGATACGGTGGGCCAATGACGAGGTTGTCGATAGCGGGTCTGCTGGTGTTCGCGGCACTGGTGGGCGCCCCGAACGCAGCCGCGGACCCCGAGGATCTGGAACCGTACTGCACCGGTGGGCAGGTACCGGAAACGGGAGAATGCCTGCTGCAACCCCA
>Ga0136644_10000790_pt1 | contig 25346 bp, 26 predicted proteins | sample C_130820_EF_Meta_FD_94780 | JGI IMG/M metagenome (GOLD analysis project Ga0136644, IMG submission 94780) | Freshwater microbial communities from Lake Croche, Canada to study carbon cycling - C_130820_EF_MetaG (v2) (version 2) | ecosystem: Environmental > Aquatic > Freshwater > Lake | place...
AGCTGAGAATCGGCGTCGAGGTTGCGCATGATTTTGGCAAACGGGTTGCATGTCATAGTCGTGCCGCTGAGTCCGTCAAGCGTGCCGTACGTTCAGGTGTAGATTGTATCTATCACTGTGACTTTGCCGATGAAGAAGCGCTCGACATGTTAGAGGAAGCAAAACATCGTGTTATCGTTGGACCCGCTTTTGGTCTGGTGCATAACTCCGTGTTTGAGGGGGACGCAGTTGGCTTGACGAAAGAAGTGGCCGAACGCATGGGGCTACCACGCAAGATCGAATATACGATTGCAACCTATAAAGAAATGCGTAGGCGCGGTATGCGCGTAGTCGTTGGTGGAGATTACGGATTCACCATCACGCCAATGGGACAAAATGCCCGTGACATTGGCCATTTTGTTAAATTTTTTGGCTACACACCGGCCGAAGCATTAAAATGCGCCACGGCAGTTGGTGGCGATTTAATGGGTCATAAAGGTGAGTTAGGCGTTATCAAGCAAGGCGCTTTGGCTGATTTATTGTTGGTGAACGGGGATCCTCTCAAGGATCAGTCTATCCTTGTTGGTCCGTCCAATTTCTCTATGATTATGAAGGATGGAAAGATGCACCGCGATCCTCGTCAGCATTAAGTTATGAGATTTTTAGTACGTGCCTGGGCGCGCTTTAAGATAGCGAGGCATATTATTTGGCGCATGCCGAATACGTGAGGTCGGTAATTAGTGAACGGACGGAAATCGTTTATTCGATCGTCATGCAAGATGATATGAGTGTTGATAAATTGCGGGTCTTGAAGTTGGGCGGGGTAATGAAGAAAAGTTCTTCGTCGCTAGGCGATAGTGTAGCTCTGATAACGGGCGGTGCCCGCGGTATAGGCTTTGGTATTGCCGATTCCTTGTTAGCAAATGGCTATCACGTCATGGTTACGGGACTTACGCATAGTGAAGTTGCCGCCGCTCCATTGCGTGAAAACCTTTCAATCCATCAGCTCGATGTTACGGATGATGCGTCTGTAAAAGCTCTTATGCAAAGATGTGAACGTCTCGATGTGTTGATCAATTGCGCGGGAGTGATCATTCGCGGCGGTGCCGAATATGATATCGAGCAGTTCAAAAAAGTAATTGATGTTAATCTAACAGGCACCATGCGGATGTGTATGGCAGCGAAGCCTAAACTTACCCATTCGGCCAATGGCGTCATTATCAATACGGCTTCGATGTTGTCGATATTTGGAGGTCCGCTGACGCTCGCCTATTCGGCCTCCAAAGGCGGGGTCGTGCAGCTTACGAAATCATTGGCTGTAGCATGGGCTGAGGATGGTATTAGGGTCAACGCAATAGCTCCAGGCTGGATTGAGACCGAACTCACCAAAGGCGCTCGCGAAGATCCCGTTCGAACAAAAGCGATCATTGATCGCACGCCCATGAAGCGATGGGGGATGCCGAACGATATTGGCGGTGTAGTGGCGCATCTGTGTTCCGATGCCGCACGATTTATAACCGGCGCCGTCATCCCTATAGATGGCGGCTATTCAGCCGTATGACGTATAAGGAAACTGATGATGACGAATGTAACGCCTAATCACATCGGATTAAAAGCAGATGACGCGACAGCTCGTCTCCCTTATCGACATCCGCAACCAAAAGATGCCTTTCCAGAAATCGTAATTCCGCATGCTATTCCAGAGGATGAGCGGCTATGGGTACCGCAAGCTGAAAATGTTTGGTTTCGTCCACTTTGCCTGTCCGCCAGTCGCGGTTACTGGATGAATATGTTGCGTGTGAGAAAATCAGGCGTCTTGTCGCGCCACCGTCACCCTCAACCCGTTCACGGTTACGTCATAAAAGGCTCATGGCGGTATCTTGAGCATGATTGGGTTGCTACAGAGGGCGCCTATATCTACGAGGCGCCCGGTGAAACACATACGCTCGTCGTTGATCCTGATGTTGCTGAAATGATAACGATGTTTCAAGTCAACGGGGCAATGATTTATGTCGATCCAGACGGCGCTGTGCAGGGTTATGAGGACGTGTTCACTAAGATCGATATGTGCAGGAAACACTATAACGCGGTCGGACTAGGCGATGCCTATGCCGATCAATTTATTCGATAAAGGTGTTAAACGGGCTTTTCTGCTGCGGGCGTTTTGTGCCTGAATCATAATTGCTATTCGTCTCATCTTGGTGCCGTAATAGTCTAAATTTTTCGATTTGAAGCGCTAAGAGCACCATAAATGAGATAAGATAAACGCCTTTAGTATCTTCGATTGGATTAAAAGGATCCTTGTGAAAGTTTTTTTATAAAGTACTAATTGTGTGGCTATACGATGGATGATTTCAGATTTGCGGCCTGCAACAAGCGTAATCATGGAAGCTTTGCCAAAAAGCCTGCAAATTCTGCATCGGCGATTGGCACTAAATGCTTCTCTTCGGGATAGGCGCCGGAAGATACATCGGCTACGAATTCTTTAAAGGCTGCAATGCGCTCCTGTTGGAGCCGATCATATTCAGCTCGAAAATTGCGGTAGGTTTTTGCGTGGCGCGGCTTATGGCCACGCGTATACCCTAGAACATCTTCTGCAAATAAATATTGCGCGTCTCCACCTGGTCCGGCACCCATGGACAGCATGAGCAGAGACGTCCGCTTCGAGATTTCAGCGGCCACGCGGTCTGGTACAACTTCCAATTCTGCACCAATTGCTCCGGCTTCTTCTAGCTGTTTGACATGTTCGTAAATCGCCATAGCACTTGCGGCAGACTTGCCTACTGCTTTGAAGCCGCCGGTCCAGGTTGCCTTAGACGGTATAAGACCAACATGACTGATGACGGGTATGCCTTCGGCGGATAGGCGCTTAATTGTATCAAGACTTGCCGCACAATAAACGGCATCTCCGCCTATTTTCATCGCGCGGTGGGCAGCACGTAAATAGTCCTCATAGGTACATAATTCGCCATAGAGAAGGCCCACCTGAACAAAGCACTGGCCGGCCGCTTCACGCATTTCCGGTGTCCAAATAGGATCAATAATCGAAAGAATATCGATACCCGCAATCGCTGCAGCCGCAGCTTCATCCGGCGTATCCACAAATAACATGGTCAATTGCCTTTTGCCTTTTAAGGCTCGTAGATCGGCGACCGTTAAGCGGTTATGGATCATATTATCCTCTTAAGATGCATTGAATAGCTACCGACACCCACTGCTGAATTTAGACGTTGTAATGGTACTAACCATCTAAGTGGCAATGATTACAACGGCGTTGTTTCGACGAATTCTGCTCCCGTCTTAGCGCCGGTTATATAAGAAACAACATCTTCACCACTTGTTTCTTCTTTACGAAGATTCGCGACAATACGGCCACGGCGAAAGACGATGATACGATCTACAAGATCAAAGACTTGCCGCATATTATGGGAGATCAAAATCAGCGGCTCACCATTTGCCTTTAGGGTACGGATAATATTTTCGACCTGTGATGTCTCTTGAACGCCAAGCGCCGCGGTTGGCTCATCCATAATAATCAGCTTCGAGGCAAAGGTTGCTGTTCGTGCAATGGCAACGCATTGCCTCTGCCCACCAGACATATTCCGGATCATATTGCTGATATCAGGGATTTTAACAGCAGTTCGTTTGAGCGCAGCCTCGGTTGCTGCCTTCATGCCTTTGAAGTCGAGGATCGAAAATGGACCAAGATTGAATAGAATTTTTTCACGTCCCAAAAATAAATTTGAAGGTACGTCTAGATCATCCGCGAGGGCGAGGTTTTGAAAGACGGTTTCAATGCCAGCCTCACGAGCATCGATTGGACTGCGAAAAATTTTCTCAACGCCGTGGAAGATAATTTTTCCGCGTGTTGGTTGTTCGACGCCTGTAAGTTGACGCACGAAAGTTGATTTTCCTGCGCCATTATCGCCCATAATGGCCACATGCTCACCTTGACGAAGTTCGAAATCGACATTTTCGAGCGCGTGTACGCCGCCATAATATTTGGTGAGACCTTCAATTTTGAGAATCGTATCGCTCATCGCTCAACCCCTTAGGCTACGGCTGCGTTGACGCCATTGATCGAGAACGACCGCGCCCACAATAATCACACCCTTCACCATTTCTTGGTAATAGGCATCAAGGCGCATGAAGGTGAAGCCAGAGATGATCACGCCAAAAATCAGCGCGCCGAGGACGGTGCCGATGATAGAGCCTCGCCCCCCTGATAAGGACACGCCTCCAATAACGGCCATCGCAATCGCATCTAATTCATACATCACGCCCATGCCTGATTGTGCCGTAAGATTTTTTGAGGAAACAACGACAGCAGCAAGAGCCGCCAGACAAGCAGCGATCGTGTAAACGAGGATACGATGATTTTCGACCTTAATGCCAGAAACCCTTGCCGCTTCTTCATTTGAGCCAATGGCATAAGAGTGCTTGCCATATTTTGTGTAGGTCATGATGAGATGGAAGAGCAGGGCGATTGAGATGAAAATAATAACTGGCATCATTCCAGACCCGATAGCGGTATAGGCCTCTGTCGGGAAGGAAATTGGTTTGCCCTTGGTAATCCATTTAGAAACGCCGCGGGCTGTCACCATCATGCCAAGGGTCGCAATAAAGGGCGGAATTCTTGTATAGGCCACAAGCGAGCCATTGATAACGCCGGCTACGATACCGCATCCTAAAGCGATCATCAGAGGTACAATAACGGGAAGATCAAGCCACTCGGCACCCTTAAAAACAGCCGTTGGATTAGGGTTTCCATTGACCAAAGAGACTTGCGCAAACGACATGGCGATCATGGCTGTGGCACCAACGACCGAGCCGGATGATAAATCAATGCCACCCGATATAATCACTTGCGTTACACCGACGGCGATGATGCCAACAATGGAGACTTGTAAAATAATAATTTGAAGGCGCTGTTCGTTAAATAGGCCAGTCACATCTGTCCTGGTATTGAACAGAAAGCTGTCGCCCATAAAAACTCGGCCTAAAATTTCAAATGTTGCAATGATGACGATAAGCGCAATCAGAACGTTGAGTTCAGGAAACCGGGCTTTAAGCGAGCGATCGGGCCCGCTAGAAATAGATTTAGCTCGTTGATCGGACACGTTCCAATACCTCCCGTTTTTGATCACACCTGCGGCCTTATAAAAATGACCGTCTCTAGATCTAACCCCCTTTGTAAGGGATGGGCACGCCCTCGTGCCATGATCAAGATAGTCCAATAATCTAATAATTGGGAGCGCCCCATAAAGCGCTCCCAACTTACTGTGTTATGGATATCGACTTAGTTCTTTTTGATGAAGTCGTTCATGTTAGCAGGTGTTACAAGCTTGAAGGGGACATAGACTTTGCGGTCCACTTTCTCGCCCTTTGCAAGCTTGAGAGCCGCGTCCAATGCACCGGCGCCCTGACCAGCAGCATCCTGGAACACGGTCACTGAAAGATCGCCACCCTTCATGGAAGCGAGCGCGTCTTGTGTCGCATCAACGCCGCCGACGATCACCGACTTGAGGTCAACCTTCGCAGCCTTAAGGGCTTGAATGGCACCGATGGCGCTTTCATCATTATTGGCAATTACGCCATCGAATTTTTTGCCGGTTGAAAGCCAGTTGGTCATGAGGTTCTGAGCTTCGTCGCGGTTCCAGTTCGAGGTCTGCTTGTCAATGATCTTGATGAAGTTGCAATCAGGCGTCGCGATAACTTCTTCGATGTCCTTCGTGCGTTGAACAGCAGCTTGGTTCGAAAGTTCGCCCATGATCACGTAAACATTGGCTTCTTTTTTGCCTGCTGCCTTGAAGATACGGCAAACTTCTTTGGTTTCAAGCGTTCCGGAGTCGGCTTCGTTCGATGCTACAAAAGCTTGGTTTGCAGGAAGCGTGTCGACATTGATGGGCTGGCGGTTAACGTAAACAAGTGGCTTTTTGCCAGCTGCTGCAGCATCCGTCATCGCTTGCGTTGCCGATGTATCGACTGGATTAACGATAATGGCGTCAACGCCGGAAGCGATAAAATTTTTAATTTGATCGAGCTGCTTAGCAACATCGTTTCCTGCATCTTCAACTTGTAGCTCAACGCCGTTCATACCTTTTGCCTGCGCAATCATGCCATTGCGAAGAACGGTGAGAAAGTTATCGTCAAACTTCGCCATTGAGACGCCAATTTTCGCGGCCATTGCCGAAGAAGACATGATTGCAGTCATTGCGACTGCAGCAACCATAACGTATTTCTTCATTGTTTCCTCCACTTTGCAGGTGCCCAGTTTCACCTTTGCTTTGACTGGGATATCCCCTTTCGGGGTTATTCATTCAGCCGTTAGATGTCGGTTGATGAAATGGATACTCGCTTCAATGCTCGAACGCAAATTGGGATCGTTCTGAACACTTGTTGCGAAGGGTTCAAATGAAAGCGGCCCTTCATAGCCGCTTGTTAAGAGTGTTGAGATTTGTCCCAGGTTGCCCAGCCGGTCGGCTTCATCCACCAAGACACGATGCGCGTCTAACATGGCACTTGTTCCAATATTGGCGTCTGTTACGCCGGAAATATGGACAATACCTGTTTGCTGCGGAAAGAGATAGGGCTCACTTGCTAGAAAATGATGGAATGTATCGTGCACAATTTTAAAACAATCTGCATGATGTACCGCATTGATTGCTTCAACGGCTTCTTTTTTTGACCGCAGTGAGCAAATTTCAAAGCCAAGCGGTTCTACAAGGCCAATGAGCCCGTGCTTCTTTAAGATCGGCGCAAGTTCTTTGAGTGCATTCCGTAAATTGCCCTGGCGTTCGCCATTGGCTCGTCCCGTTCCATCATTAACGGGTACAAGAACAAGCATCCGTGCGCCGCATTTTTCAGCGTAGTCGGCTAAAGCATTAGCCTCCTGAGCGCGCATGTCGTTCCAGTCATTAAATCGCTGCAAGGCGTTAATGGATAAAATCTTTATACCTGCCTTCTCAGCCAGTCCTTTAACCGTTTCAGGCGGTGTCCCATCGAGCGTCGGGCGATGCTCAATATCATTTCTGATTTCCACATCTTGGATACCAAGTGATTTGGCTAAGGCAAAAAACCTCTCGAGATCGAGCCCAGGCGCGATAATATGGTTCAGTGCAAATGACGCCATGGGTGTACCCATCGACCGTATCCCTCCCGTTCGCTTTTACTCGGCAAGGCTCTCAGCCTCGCTCCAGCTTGAGCAAATGTTGAGCGAAAAGGTCGCATGGGGCAATTCGAATTATAGCAAATTTCATTTCATTTTTGATAGAAAAGTAACATTAAATGAAATAAATCTATCATTTAGAGGCCATGCGCAACGGGCGCTAAATATTTTCGGAAATAAAGAAATCTATCGGTAAAAAGCTCTGTCCTGGAACAGTATCGGCTTCATCGCTCAGGGATTTGATCATTAATCCCATCAATTCGTCTGACAGTTGAGCCAGAGGAGTGCCGATCACGGCGGTTACAATATTGTCGGCAAGCGCGCTGCGTGAATCGGGCGTCAACTCGTTGCAGACGACGGCGACTTTGTTGGCCTTATTTTCATCGCGCAGGGCATTGATGGTTCCTTCCATGCCGCCACCGGCAATATAAATGCCTGTAAGGTCAGGATAGCGCTGCAAAAGGTCCAGTGTTGCTTCATAGGCAATGCTGCGCGCCTCAAGATTGACCAATGTTTCAAGAATGGTGAATTCTGGCGCATATTCACGGAAATAGCTTCTAAATCCGGTTTCCCGAAGCTCATGGCCCTGAAAGCGGTGGCTGCCTACGCTAACCGCAACGCGGCCTGGTATTTTAGCCGTTCGGGCCACCACCCAGGCTGCCATTCGGCCGGCGCGACGGTTGTTTAGGCCGATATAGCCATGGCGAATGCCAGGCGCGATGTCGGAAAGCAGGGCAAAAACCGGAATTCCACGTGCTTTGAGTTCGGCAACAGCCTCAGAAATGATCGGGTGATCAATGGTAACAATCGCGATTGCTTGTACTTTTTTGGCCATGGCCATGAGATGCGCGACCACTTCGGCCGGACGTTGGGAAGGTAAATATTCCACCAAAGCGTTGATATGCGCATTCGCCGCTTGGGAAGCGCCAACTTCCAACGCTCTACCAAAGGACTGGTAAAAGGCTTGATTGGGCCTTTGTAATAAAAAGCCGAAGCGATAGGCAGGAAGCGCCTTTACCAAACGCTGTTGGATAAGCCCAGTTGCGTGAAAACCAAGGGCCGCGGCGGCGTCATAAACCGCGCGAGCCGTTTCTTCTCGCACCTTGTGGCGTCCATTGAGCACGCGATCAACGGTTGCCACACTGACATCGGCCTTTTCGGCAATATCTTTAATCGTCGCGCGGCGTGCCATAGGCTTTCTCCATCAGAACTTGACATCATTTAAGCAATTTTTTGATAGAAAATGCAAGATTACATCATCGCCATATTGAGCCAATTGGAATCAGTCGGTACGATTACCCCAAATAAGAACCAACCAGGGTTCGAAACGGTCAAAAAAGGCGAGATTTGTTATGGAATCAAAGGTTTCCGACCCGTCTATCCAATTTCCCCGCGACTACAGCCTCACCGGTCCGCTGAACAAGCAAGCGGTTGAAATAGGCTTGGCCAATGCGGAATGGTATAAAACGGAGATTCCGCGCGCCCGCATGAAAGAATTGATGAAGCGGTCGGATGGGCCTGCCACGCGCGATACGCTGCTGTGGCTTGGTCTGATGCTCTTAACGGCAGGCCTTGGCGTTTATCTTTGGCCAAGCTGGTGGTGCGCTCCCTTCTTTTTCATTTATGGAATTCTCTATGGCTCGGCGAGTGATAGCCGCTGGCACGAATGTGGCCACGGAACCGCGTTCAAGACGCAGTGGAAGAATGATGTCGTCTATCAAATCGCCTGCTTTATGATTGCGCGTAACCCTGTTGCGTGGCGCTGGAGCCATTCGCGCCATCATACGGATACGATCATTGTTGGTCGTGATCCTGAAATTGCAGCCATGCGGCCGCCAGATCTTATACGGCTTGCTCTTAATGTGTTTGGGTTGCTCGATTTCCCAAACGCTCTTATCGCGATGGTTCGCTATTCACTCGGTATCCTGAATGTCGCGGAGAAAGACTATATTCCGGCTATGGAACAATCAAAGGTGTTCTTTGTCGCGCGGATTTGGACTTTGATCTACGCAGCAACGCTCGCGACATGTTTTTATTGGTCGTCCATTTTGCCGCTGATGGTTATTGGATTGCCAAGACTTTATGGCGCGTGGCATCATATTTTATGCGGGCTTACCCAACATGTAGGCTTGGCTGAAGATGTTCTCGATCATCGTCAAAATTGCCGAACAGTCTATATGAATCCGTTTAGCCGATTTATCTATTGGAACATGAATTATCATGTTGAGCATCATATGTTTCCAATGGTCCCCTATCATGCGCTGCCCGAACTCCACAAGGATATGATGGGTGATTGCCCTAAACCATATTACGGATTTTTCGATACCTATCGGGAAATTTTACCAACCATTATTAGGCAGCTGCGTGACCCTAACTATTTTATACAGCGGCATTTGCCAACAACCGCTAAACCCTTCAAGCCGGCTCCAACGCCGATCGTGTAGTCATTTGAATTAATATAAGAATGAGGATGCCAAACTATGGCTGAATGGATTAAAGCCTGTGCAACCGATGATATCGACGATGAGGATGTGATCCGGTTCGATCACGCTGGCCAAACATATGCGCTCTATCGCAAGAATGACGAGTATTTTGCCACCGCTGGTCTATGCACCCATGAGAAGGTTCATCTCGCTGATGGCTTGGTTATGGATTATATCATTGAGTGCCCCAAGCATAATGGGCGCTTTGATTACCGCACCGGTGCTGCGAAAGGCGCGCCAGTATGTATCAACCTTCAAACATACAAAGTGAAGGTTGAGGGCGACGATGTCCTAATTGAAATCGAATAGGCGATGAAGCGCCAAAACCCATCTCTATGGCTTTAGAGCTTAATATCTGTTTACTATTCGAATGCGCGCTAACCAGAGTGATCGAGCCAGCTAGGCGTTAAGCCTATCTTGTTTGCTGAGCGTGCACATATAAGGTCGCCTACCATGCGGATCGTTATCATTGGGGCAGGGGAGTGTGGCGTACGGGCATCGCTTGCTTTGCGTGAACAAGGCTTCGATGGAACGATTGATCTGATCAATGGTGAACAATACGAGCCTTATGAGCGTCCGCCATTATCCAAGCCGAGTGACGAAGGTCTTGCTTTAAAGCCGATTACGGGCTCGGGTGATCTGGTGGCCAAAGGCATCGTGCATCACTTGGGCTTAACGGCCACGTCGATTGATCGAAGCGCTCGAACTGTCAAATTCTCGAGTGGTTCGTCCATGGCATATGATCGGCTATTAATCGCCACGGGCGCAAGGCCGCGTCCTTTGGTGTTGAACGGTGTCACCGTCGCTGGACTTTCTTACCTTCGAGATTTCAATGATGCTAAAGCCATCTATAGCAATCTCACAACCGGCCGCCATATCGCGATCATTGGGGGTGGATTTATTGGGTTGGAATTGGCCGTCCAAGCGCGGTTAAAAGGTGTAAGCGTCACTGTTCTTGAGGTAGGGCCTCGATTACTCGGTCGGGCGGTTCCAGCTGAAATAGCCTCTGTGATTGAACATCGTCATCGCCGTGCAGGTGTCGACATTGTCGTTAATGCCAAGATCTCGGGTATTGATGCCAAAGGTGTTATAACTTTGGAAGGCGGGCGCGTTCTTTCAACTGATTTCATTGTTGCAGGCGTCGGGTCCTTGCCCAATATAGAGCTCGCCTCATCCGCCGGGCTACACGTTGAAAATGGCATTGTCGTCGATGGCCACCTTGCAACCTCCGATCCGTTTATTTTTGCGGCGGGTGATTGCTGCTCATTCCCGCATCCGCTTTATGGCGATGCGCATATTAGGATTGAGAGCTGGCGGGCAGCGCTAGAGCAAGGTGAGCATGCGGCGCGCGCCATGTTAGGAGCGGACGATGTTTATCGCTCCGTGCCGTGGTTCTGGTCCGATCAGTATGATCTCGGTTTGCAAATCGCAGGTTTAGCTGGTGCGGCGTCAAACATTGTTCGTCGTGATCTTAGCGAAGATGCGTTTATCTTGTTTCATCTGGCTCAGGATGGCCGCCTGCTAGCGGCGAGTGGTATCGGCGTGGGAAATAGCATCGCGCGAGATCTTAGATTGGCGGAAATGTTGATCGCCAAACGGGCGTATCCGGATGCGTCAGCTTTGTCTGATTCATCGATAAGTTTAAAATCGATCCTGTCATCCAAACCAGCTTGAAGCTGAATTAATCGCAAAAACAATCGCCTTTGGGTGGCATGATTTTTTTGAAATGTTCACTCCGTGTTTTTTGATTGTTGAGTCATTTTTTATATCTAAATATTCCTGACAGGTGCGTATCTGCATTTCATCAAATCGAGTAATCTGATCGCGATGAGGGGCCTCGGAATTCTGTTGCTCCATCGAGATTAGACTGGTCAGTTTGGCACATTCCGTTACAGGACAAGCAACAGCGCTTGCATCCTCTCTGTCGCTTAGGAGCGCGAACGAGTAGAGCTCCTGCTGCAATTCCAATCGCGAATGCGGGAATTGCAATACTCAATACAGCTCCGCCGACTAATCCTTTTAGTACCATTTTTCTCTCCTCTTAATTCACAGTTTCGAAAGAAATAATCTACCAAGGGGCTTAAGCCCAAAAGCGCTCTATACGTCGCCTTTGGGCTTTTTGAGACGTTAAATTCCGAGAAGCTTCATTGCTTCTCCAAGATCTTTCATTGAGGCTTCATGATTGCCGGATTCATGTTCGGCTTTACCTTTGTTGTAGAGCTCCATGACTTTTTTCTTTGTCGCGTCATCAGCCATGGTCGTTTTCATTGCCGCCTCGATTTTCTTCATGTCCATCGGGCAGTGATTGGCCAAAGCCGGTGCTGCGAAGCTTAAGGCGATAAGGGAAGCTAGAACTATCTTTTTCATGATCGTCGTTCCTGAAAAGTTGAGTGAGTTAAAAGGGACCGTCATATGGCAGCCTTTAACAGAAGCCATGGCCTATCTACGGTTCGACTGAACCACTAGACCAAGCATACTCGAAATTTTAAATCTGTGAGGGGGCAGCCCCGATCGGTAGGATCAAATCACGCTCAATCGCCCATGGATGCCCCGGCCAACCTTCGAAGGTAAAGCCTTCAACGGTGAGACGATCATTCGGTTTGAGTTTTCGTAGGAGCCAGTCATAGGCAATCATGCCCGTGCTCGGCATCGAAGCTTGTGGCATGCCTAACCGCAGCATCTGATATTCCAGCCGAACGGATGACAGCAGGGAAACACTTTTGATCGGCCAAATTTTGGCAAGCATTCGCCAAGACTGCGTCAATCGATAGTCGTGCAAAGATACGCCTAAGCTTTGTGTCTGAAGATAGACGGACTTTGAAGTGTAAAAAACGGGATTTCGACCGCGAATAATGGTCGCCTCGCCCAGTAATGCGCCTCGCTCTTTAATCGCCTGACACAAGGGAGCAGAAACGGTTTCTCCCATATTAGCGATAAAGACGTGTTGGGTTTTTTCTGCACTAAGGTGTTCTGCATGACGACAATGATTGATCTGAACGATCGAATCGGCAGCATCAGCTGCGCGCGCGAGATTTTTTGTTGGTCCATTGCCAACAAGCAAATAATTCATAATTCCATCCGTTTGCGCAGGGAAGCTTGAGCGCACGCGGTGGCTTTAAGCATCAAGTACAAAATATTTATAACAGTCTAGTGAATTACACTTAAGTGATGCAAAAATCTAATCAAGCGCTTTCTAGACCTTACCCCTTTAATTTGTAACTGAGTTGGGTTTTTTCACAGTTGGCTTTCGCTCGCTCGCTATGGATGCGGACGTAGTTCAATGTATCTATGACAAGTCAAACGCCTTTCCGACGATCTAATTCATGGCATTGAACTGGCCGCATCGATCCACGATGTTGGCAAAATTGCTATTCCGGTCGAAATCCTCACAAAGCCTGGAAAACTGAGCAAGGTTGAATATATGCTTGTTCAAACTCATGTTGAGGCTGGTTATAATATTATCAAAAATATTGAGTTCCCTTGGCCGATCGGCCTGATGATTTTACAACATCACGAGCGAATGGATGGCAGTGGCTATCCGCAAGGCCTCAAAGGGGAAGAAATTTTGCTCGGCGCGCGAATTATTGCCGTAGCCGATGTCATTGAAGCGATGTCAACCCATCGTCCCTATCGATTTGTTGTAGGGATTGATGCAGCCTTGCGTGAGATTCAAGAGAATAGCGGAAACCTATATGATAAATTGGTGGTTGAAGCGTGCCTTGCGCTTTTCACCACAAAACGATTTGCGTTTAGCTGACGGTAACTTAAACGCCAACACGCCTTGTAAAATGACAGGTCCCAAGGCTATTCTTGTTGATCACTTCTGAAGTTCTGGGACTTTTCTGACATGGATGATCCGCGCCAAGGCCTTGCCGCTTTGTTTGCTGAGGCAGTATCGGCGGCTGATCCCTATCAGGCCATCCTTCGCTATCTGCCCGAGCGTCCCAAGGGTCGAACGATTGTCGTAGGCGCAGGCAAGGCTGCCAGTCAGATGGCGTCTGCGTTTGAGCGCGCTTGGAAGGCGCCGCTTGAAGGCGTTGTGGTTGCGCGCCACGGACCCGTTGCCCCATGCGAATCGATTACGGTGATGCAAGCGGCCCATCCGGTGCCGGATGAAGCGGGTATTCGCGGTGCTGAGGCGTTGCTGCGTCAAGTTCAGGGCCTCACGGAAGAGGATCTTGTGGTTGCGTTGATCTCTGGCGGTGGTTCCTCTTTGCTTCCGGCACCTCCCTTAGGGTTTAACTTGGCTGATGAAGCGCTTCTGAACCGGGCGTTATTGGCTTCCGGAGCGCCGATTTCGGCCATGAATGTTGTCCGCGCTCATTTCTCGCGCATCAAAGCGGGCCGCCTAGCGGCAGCGGCCTATCCGGCGCGCGTTATCAGCTTGATCGTCTCCGATATTCCGGGTGACCAAGCCTCCCTCGTCGCCTCGGGTCCGACGGTTCCCGATCAGATGCGGGCTGAAGATGCGCTTCGTGTCATCCGCGATTATCGCATTGAACTCCCCGAGGCAATCATCACCGAAATTTCAAATGCCCATGTGCCGGATCCCGATACAGTGCAATTTAAAAGAACCATTTCGCATATTATTGCGTCAGCTGCGGTCTCTTTAAAGGCTGCTGCTATGGCCGCACAGTTGCAGGGAATAGAGACCCGTATTCTGTCGGATGCAATCGAGGGCGAGGCAAAAGATATTGGGCTGATGCATGCCGCCATGGCGCGCGAGATCGCATGGCATAATCAACCTTTTACAAAGCCGGTGCTGCTGCTTTCTGGTGGTGAGACGACAGTGACCATTGGGCCGCAAGGTGCGGATAAAGGTGGCCGAAACACTGAATTTTTATTGTCCTTCGCGCTCGCGATTGAGGGAATGAAAGGCATCTATGCGCTTGCCGCCGATACCGACGGCATTGACGGCTCAGAAAACAATGCTGGCGCTTTTTGCGATGGCACAACAGCGGCAAGATTACGCCAGTCTGGGGCCGACGGCCGTGAGTATTTGATGCGGCATGACGCCTATTCGGCCTTTGAGCGGATCGGCGACCTTTTTGTCCCCGGGCCGACGGGTACAAATGTGAATGATTTTAGGGCCATTTTAATCCGATAATATTGGCTACTTTGGGTATTGATTAAAATGATAGCCGGGGACGCTTTAATCGATACTTAAAGCCCCCGCCAATATTTACGAGGCGCCTGTGACGGGTTGCCAGCCACCTTTTTTGTGCTAGCGTGCGTCATCCGCCGTTAGTGCGGACAAAGACAGCAAACCTTAATGGGGGGGATTCTATGTTAAAGAAGACACTCGTGTGCGCCGTTTCGATTTCGGCAATGTTGGTCGTCGGTGCAGCCCATGCCGATACCAAGGGCAAAAAGATCGCGCTATCAAACAATTACGCAGGCAATTCATGGCGTCAGGCCATGTTGAAGAGCTGGGACAAAGTAACGAAGAAAGCCGTTGCTGACGGTGTTGTTGCTGCAGCCGATGCCTTTACAACCTCCGAAAATCAGGTGACGGAGCAGGCCGCTCAGATTCAAAATCTTATCCTTCAGGGCTATAATGCGATCGTCATCAACGCCGCTTCGCCAGATGCTTTGAATGGTGTTGTAAAGCAGGCTTGCGATGCAGGTATTACGGTTGTGTCGTTTGACGGTATCGTCACCGAGCCTTGCGCATGGCGCGTCGCCGTTGACTTCAAGAAGATGGGCCGTTTGGAAGTTGAATATCTCGCCAAGAAGATGCCAGCAGGTGGCAATCTCCTTGAAATCCGTGGTCTTGCAGGTGTTTTCGTTGATGACGAAATCCATGCAGGTATCGCTGATGGCGTGAAGGCCAATCCTCAGTTCAAGATCGTTGGTTCAGTTCATGGCAACTGGGCACAAGAAGTGGCCCAGAAGGAAGTTGCAGGCATTCTGCCATCGCTTCCTGAAATCAAGGCTGTCGTGACCCAAGGTGGTGACGGATATGGCGCAGCTCAAGCTTTTGCAGCGGCTGGACGTCCAACCCCAACCATCATCATGGGTAACCGTCAGGATGAATTGCAGTGGTGGAAAGAGCAGAAGGACAAGAATGGTTACGAAACCATGTCTGCTTCGATCGCACCAGGCGTATCAACGTTGGCGTTCTGGGTTGCTCAGATGATCTTGGATGGCAAGCAGGTACCTAAGGACCTTACCGTACCATTCTTGACCATCGAACAGGCGAATATTGATGCTTCTGCCGCCAATACGGAAAAGGGCGGCGTTGCTAACGTCGAATATTCTGCAGAAGACGCCGCTAAGGTCGTAGCAGGTAAATAAGCTTTGTCCTTAGAAGCAATCAGACTAGACGGCGTCGAAAAATCTTTCGGCGCCGTCCGTGCCTTAGCCGGCGTTGACCTTGTGGTTAGCGCTGGCGAATGCCTCGGACTTGTCGGCCATAATGGCGCTGGCAAATCAACGCTCATGCATGTGCTCACGGGAACCCTATCGCCGGATAAAGGAAATCTGTCGGTGGGTGGTTCATCGGTATCGGGTGAATGGTCGGCTGCAGCCTCCCAACGTGCAGGCATCCGATGCGTGTTCCAAGAATTATCGCTTTGTCCTAATTTGAGCGTTGCTGAAAATGCACGCATTATGCACAAGCCGTTGAGTGGCTTTGGCTGGAAAAAGCGTGCGAGCGATTTAATTCGTTTAAAGCTCGATGAAATCTTCCCTGGCCACGGCATTGATCCTGACGATGAGATCGCGGATCTTGCCATTGGTAAGCGGCAAATGGCAGAAATTGCCCGTGCGTTTACCGTCATGTCCGATCCGTTACGGCTTGTCATTTTGGATGAACCGACGTCATCGCTCGATGCGGTAACGGCCGAACAACTCCTTACCTATATTGGCAAAGAAACAGCCAAGGGTACGGCGGTTATTTTAATTTCGCATCTCTTGGGTGAAATCCTTTCTGCATCCGATCGCATTGTGGTCATGAAGGATGGGAAATCGGTTGCCGAGCGGCCCGCATCAGGCTTTGATCGCACGTCGCTTGTCGCTGCTATGGGTTCTGAGGGCCACGGTGCTCACGCGATCTTAGCGTCGGTTCAGACTTCCTTGGCTACATCACCTATTCTCGTCAAAGCCCATCCGGATGGATCGTCGAAGGGGCAAGAACTTATTGTTCGTAAAGGAGAAGTCATTGGCCTTGCCGGTCTTGCAGGCCACGGCCAGACGCGAACGCTTCTTCAGATTTTTTCACACGACCACGCGAGTGTTGAAGCCCCGATGTCGTTCATCGCGGGTGATCGTCAATCCGATGGTGTGTTTAATCTTTGGTCGATCGCACGCAATGTTACGATCCGCTCGCTCAAATCATTCACGCGCTTCGGCCTGATTGATCCTGCGGCCGAGGCTAGTATGGCGGACGAGTGGAAAAGCCGGATGGCCATCCGCACGCCTGATATGGACAATAATATTTTGACGCTTTCAGGGGGCAACCAGCAAAAGGCCTTGTTCGCGCGGGCTCTCGCATCGGACGCGACGGTGATTTTGATGGATGACCCGATGCGCGGGGTCGATATCGGCACCAAGCTTGAAGTTTACGATATGATCCGCAAAGAGGCCGCCAATGGCCGAAGCTTCGTCTGGTATACAACCGAGTTTGATGAACTTGCCTATTGCGATCGTGTTTATGTCTTCCGCAATGGCAAGATTTCCGATGAGATTAACGCAGGCAGCATTTCAGAAGAACGAATTTTGCAAGCCTCCTTTGCCGAGTCTGCTGCATGATAAACCGCCGTCATCTTCGCGCAGCCTTACCCTTTTTATCGCTTGCCATTGTCTTGGCTGCGACCTTTTACGTGCAGCCCAGAACCATGAGCTATTTCGGCCTCAATTTGATGCTGCAATATGCAATTCCGATTGCGCTCGCGACTATCGCGCAAATGTTCATCATCACCGTCAATGATCTTGATCTTTCGATTGGACCCTTTGTCGGATTGGTCGGCTGTATCTCAGCAACTCTGCTGCTTAATGATCCTTTGCTTGGTGTCCTGGCATTGCTCGCCTGTATCATCGCTTATGGTCTTGTTGGCGCGCTTATTCACATTCGCAATTTGCCTTCGATTGTTGTTACGCTTGGCCTTTCCTTTGTCTGGCTTGGTATTGCTGTCCTTATTCTTCCATCCCCTGGAGGTAAGGCGCCTGTCTGGCTTAAAGCGATCATGTCGTTTCAAATGCCATGGGTTCCTTTACCCATCATCGCTGCGATCTTGATCGGCGGCGTTGTCCATCTGGCTCTTATGACATCCTCTTTGGGTGTTATCGGCCGAGGCGCGGGGGGCAATCCTAAGGCCTTACAACGTGCAGGCTGGTCGATGCTTAAGACCAAGGTCGCCATGTTTACGATTGCGGGCTTTTTCGGTGTACTTGCTGGCCTCTCGCTATTAGGGCTGACGACATCCGCCGATGGCCATGTTGCTGACCGATACACGCTCTATTCGATCGCTGGTGTTATTCTAGGCGGTGGAGAATTCATCGGCGGGCGTGTATCCCCAATGGGCGCGGTTGTCGGTGCTCTTACGCTCGCACTCGCAGGCGCCTTTTTGATCTTTCTGAAAATCTCACCTGATTGGCAGATCGGCGCACAAGGCGCCATTCTGATCATCGTCCTTGCGATGCGTGCGTTGATTACAAGCGGGGAGGCAAGGCGATGAATGCAGCCCTAAAACGCCTTGGTGATCAACCTTGGAGCTGGTCTTTCCTCGGGGCTACCGCTGTGTGGCTCATGACGATTGCGTTTACAGGTGGGCAGGGGGCAGGTGAGATTTTAACCTCGGCCCTATCCTTCGGTACGTTCACGATCATCGTTGGCCTAGGTCAAATGATGGTGATCACCACGGGTCCAGGCAATGTGGATTTATCCATTCCCGCGACGATGACGTTATCTGGCGTTATCGCGATGAAGGTAATGGATACGGATTCAGCCAATATGCTCATCGGCATTGTTGCCGCCTTGAGTGCCAGTCTGGTCGTAGGCGTTGCAAATTATATTCTTATCCGTCTGCTCAGAATTCCCCCGATCATAGCGACATTGTCTTCAAGTTTCTTGGTGCTCTCGACGGCCATTTCTTATGGTCGCGGCATCCGCATCAAACCTCCCTTACCTTTGGCCGATTTTGCTACGGTGCGCTATGCAGGGGTGCCGGTTGTTGCCGTCGCGGTCTTAGGTCTCAGCATTCTATTGGCACTTATTCTTAAGCGGACCATTTATGGTCGAACAGTATTAGCCATCGGCCAAAACGAACGGGCAGCATGGCTCGCAGGTCTTAAAGTTAAATCGGTGCGGTTCGCCACCTATCTCTTGAGCGCTTTATTTGCGGGCATTTGCGGCATAGTGCAGTCCGGATTTTCAGGTGGCGCCGCTCTCAATATGGGTGACGATTTTCTTCTTGCTTCCATTGCGGTTGTCGTTATCGGCGGTACTTCGGTTGCAGGCGGTAAGGCCAATGTTCCAGGCATTTGGGGCGCAGCCTTATTCATGTATTTGTTGGTCACGATGCTGAATATTTTTGGTGCGAGCCCCGGTGTGCGACTGATCCTAACGGGCGTCATGATCATTTCCGTCATAACGCTAGCTGGCGGTGAAAAGACGACGCGATAAGGTTAATTAATTTATTTGATGCCTAGGTAACGATATTTAAAACTGCGTTTTTTAGGGTCAAATTTAAATCGATAAAATTACAAAATAGTTAGCCAAATTGATCACGAACAGCGCCAAGCTTAATTATTTATGGGCGTACTTCAATTCGATGATTTGATGCTCTATGCTAATCTCGACAGCGCCATAGAGTGAAATGAAGACATCTTTATAAAAACTATAGTTATCGCAAGCTAAGAGAATTGAGGAAAAGGACGATTAATGTCTAAAATCGGGTTTGCTCGCAGGCTTTTTACCGAAGGGCTTGGAACCGCGCTGTTACTCGCAACGGTGGTTGGTTCGGGAATAATGGGCGCAAATCTTTCTGGTGGTAACGTTTCTCTCGCATTGCTCGGGAATACATTATCCACCGGTGCTATATTGGTCGTTCTTATTACGATCTTTGGTCCTGTCTCGGGCGCCCATTTCAATCCAGTGGTGAGCATCGTATTCGCGCTACGTCAGGAACTAACCTTCCAAGAAATGATTGCCTATATCAGTGTCCAATTTTTTGGGGCGGTATTGGGTGTCTATTTAGCGCATGGAATGTTCGACGTGGAAATCATCCAAACGTCAACCCATATTCGAACAGGATATGGGCAATGGCTATCCGAAGCGGTAGCTACTTTTGGACTGCTTCTTACGATTTTTGGTTGTCTGGCTCATGCTCCAGACCGAATTCCATTTGCTGTTGGTCTATATATAACGGCCGCCTATTGGTTTACTGCTTCCACATCCTTTGCTAATCCTGCTGTCACCTTTGCACGATCATTTACAGATACATTTTCTGGGATCGCTCCTGTAAATATTGCGGCTTTTATCGCGGCCCAATTATTGGGTGCGATGATGGCTTATGGTGTTTCTCTTTGGCTGTGGCCTAACAGTAATTCCAATCAGTAAAATCCAATTGCTAAGGACCAACGATGAATATTGTAATCCATCATAACCCCGAATGTGGAACTTCCAGAAATGTCTTGGCTATTATTGAGGCTTCGGGTTACCAGCCTGTCGTCATCGAATATTTAAAGTCAGGTTGGACGCGACCACAATTGCAAGGCCTATTTGCGGCGGCCGGTCTTACTCCCCGTGAGGCCCTTCGGACAACCAAATCGCCAGCGTCCGAGCTTGGCTTGCTTTCGAAAAGCGTCAGCGATGACGAGCTTTTAACCGCCATGGTGACCTATCCCGTTCTCGTTAATCGCCCGATCGTATGTACGCCTAAAGGCGTGCGTTTATGTCGGCCGAGCGAAGCGGTTCTTGATGTGCTGGATCAATGGCCAAAAGGGCCTTTTTATAAAGAGGACGGTTCAGTCCTTATCAATGAAGCCGGACAAAGAATAGGTTGACGCAGTAATCGTTAAAGTAAAATTCGTCGGCGCTGTGCCGGTTAAGCTTTCAAAAAATTTATAGATTTTACAACCCTCGTATTCGCACGAATGAATATTCGGCTGCTGAATATTTATCTTGGGTTGGACGGTATGTTTTCCGCCGCTTTCCCTTCATAGGGACGTCCAAGACGAACCATTTATTGAATGGAATCTCTACACTTTAACTCTATCAAAAAAATTCACAAAGGGGGAGGCACTGTCCGTTTAATTCGCTAACAGGAGTTGACGTGTCTGCGCCAAAATTCTATCCCACACTCGCGGATAATGGCAATGGATTGAGATCCTTCTGAAGGTATTGGCGTCTAACGGCGCGAAGAAGAGTGGCGAAAATTGTCATTTCGATAGCGGCTTATCGGGTAAAGCGGGCTGGAAATTCCGTCTCCGCTTGTATAATCTGGCCTCCATCGCCTAGCTTTTATGAATTCAGGAACATTGAAAATGCCCGTATATCGCTCCCGTACCACCACCCATGGCCGCAATATGGCCGGTGCCCGCGGCCTTTGGCGCGCTACAGGCATGAAGGATGAGGATTTCGGGAAGCCGATTATTGCGGTCGTTAATTCCTTCACCCAATTCGTTCCTGGCCATGTCCATTTGAAGGATTTGGGCCAATTGGTCGCGCGCGAAATCGAAAAAGCGGGCGGCGTCGCGAAGGAATTCAACACAATTGCGGTCGATGACGGCATCGCCATGGGCCATGACGGGATGCTTTACTCGCTTCCCTCCCGCGAGCTGATTGCGGACAGTGTCGAATATATGGTCAACGCCCATTGCGCGGATGCCATGGTCTGTATTTCGAATTGCGACAAGATCACGCCCGGCATGCTCATGGCGGCGCTGCGCATCAATATTCCGGTCGTCTTTGTGTCGGGCGGGCCTATGGAAGCAGGCAAAGTAACGCTCAACGACCTTGAACACGCCATCGATCTCGTCGATGCCATGGTTGCTGCAGCTGATGATCGCATCAGCGATGAGGATGTCGCCAAGATCGAGCGTTCGGCCTGCCCAACCTGCGGCTCATGCTCGGGCATGTTCACAGCAAACTCGATGAATTGCCTCACTGAAGCCTTAGGACTGGCATTGCCCGGTAATGGCTCGGTGCTCGCCACCCATCACGATCGCGAACGGCTCTTCTTGGAAGCGGGGCGAACGATCGTCGATATCTGTAAGCGCTATTACGAGAAGGATGATGCGTCGGTCTTGCCGCGTAACATTGCCAATTTTGCAGCCTTTGAAAACGCGATGACGCTTGATATCGCCATGGGCGGTTCAACCAATACCGTCTTGCATTTGCTCGCAGCCGCGCATGAGGGCGGCGTTGAGTTTACGATGCAGGATATTGATCGCCTGTCCCGTCGGGTGCCGGTTCTGTGCAAAGTGGCTCCTTCGGTCGCCAATGTTCACATGGAAGATGTGCATCGTGCAGGCGGCATTATGAGCATTCTCGGCCAGTTGGATCGCGGTGGCTTGATCAATAATCAATGCGGAACGATCCACGCGCCAACGCTGTCAGACGCGCTTAATCGGTGGGATGTCAGCCGCACCAATGACGAGATGGTTTCGACTTTCTTCCGTGCAGCCCCCGGCGGCGTTCCAACGCAAGTGGCCTTCAGCCAGGACCGCCGTTACAAGGAGCTTGATACAGATCGTTCAAAGGGCGTTATCCGCGACGTGGCGCATGCCTTCTCGAAAGATGGTGGCTTGGCTGTTCTCTTCGGCAATATTGCGGAGGATGGTTGTATCGTTAAAACCGCGGGCGTTGATGAAAGCATTTTGAAATTCAACGGCACAGCCCGCGTGTTTGAAAGCCAGGATGACGCGGTTCAGGGTATCTTGCTCGGTAAAGTCGTAGCCGGTGACGTTGTTGTTATTCGCTATGAAGGTCCGCGTGGCGGACCAGGCATGCAGGAAATGCTTTATCCAACAAGCTATTTGAAATCGAAGGGTTTGGGCAAAGCCTGCGCGCTAATTACCGATGGCCGGTTCTCCGGCGGCACATCGGGCCTCTCCATCGGCCATGCCTCGCCTGAGGCGGCAGAAGGGGGCTTGATCGGACTTGTTGAAACGGGTGATCCGATTGAAATCGATATTCCGGCCCGCAGCATCCAATTGCGAGTTGATGCCAAAACGCTTGAGGAGCGCCGCAAGGTTCAAGACGCGAAAGGCTGGAAGCCTGCCAAGCCACGGCCAAGAAAGGTCAGCACGGCGTTGCGTGCCTATGCCTCAATGGCCACCAGTGCATCCAAGGGCGCAGTGCGTCATTTAAAAGACGATTGATCGGCAGGTTTGGTTGATTGGCACAAGCCGCGGAACGGTTTCCGCCGCGGCTGCGTCCATCGCGCTCTGAGCTTCTGCTGTCAGCGGTTTAGTCCTGACGTCCAGCGTAACAGATGCGGCGAAACTGATCGATCTGATGACGTCCGCGCCGGTGAAAAAATTTATTGAAGTCGAAGGCGGCTCAAACCCGACGGGTAATCCCTGCGGCGCAACCCACTGGCATGGATACATCAATTATGAGCCTGAGACGGTGAAGATAATAACCGACTGGATCAAGCATCCGACAAAAGGCACGAAGTGAACCAATAAAAAAAGCGGCTTGTTGTTTTCAATGACAAGCCGCTTTTAAAACACATCAAAGGCCGAAGGATTTATTCTTCCGATGGGCCGCCCGCGCTTTTCCAATCTGGAAAACCACCGACATTCACGACAGACTTAAAACCCATTTCTTTGAGCGTTCTGCCCGCTAAAGCTGCTTGACCGCCCGCGCCGCAAACGAGGTAGATTTCGGCATCTTTTTTCATAACAGGGTTATGATAGGGAGAGCTGTCATCGGCGGCGAATTCGATAAAACCACGGGGGATACGCACGGCACCTTTAATCGTACCGGTCTTTGCAATGGCCGCACTGTCGCGGACATCGATGAAAAGCGCATCGCTTTTGCCGTGGATTTTAATCGCTTCCTCGGTAGGTAGTCGCGTTACAATCTCATTGGCTTCAGCCAAATAATCTTTTGCGAGTTTCATCTCATCCTCTCCGTTTTTCGATTAAACCGAAACTTTTACTTCCGCGCCCGTTGCTACGGATTTCACCGCGGCATCGGCAAGCTCAAGCGCTTTCAATCCATCAAGGCCCGTTGGTGAAATCGGCGAGCCCGTTTCAATGGCTTTGACAAAGCTCTGCAACTCGGTGCGATAGGCAACCGCATAACGCTCCATGAAGAAGTCGAGCAATGGCGTATCGTGATAGCCTTCTTTATTGGCCAGCGTCACAGTGTTGTTGTGCACATTGGCAGCACTCACGGCGCCCTTCGAGCCGTGGGCTTCAATCCGCTGATCATAGCCATAGGTTGCGCGGCGTGAATTGGTGATGACCGCAATCTTGCCCGACTTTGTCTTCAAGGTGGCGGAAGCCGTATCAACATCGCCCGCAGCGCCGATGGCGGGATCTACCAAAACTGAGCCAGCTGCCGAAACCGAAACAATTTCTTCGTTCAGTAAAAAGCGGGCCAAATCGAAATCATGAATCATCATGTCACGGAATAGACCACCCGAACGCTTGATATAATCCACTGGCGGAGGACCGGGATCGCGCGAGGTGATTTGCACGAGCTCCACATTACCAATTGCGCCAGCATCAATCTGCGCGCGAACAGCGGCGAAGTTCGTATCAAAGCGGCGGTTGAAGCCGATCATCAGCTTGGCCTTCGTCTCTTCCACAACCTTCAAGCAGGCGCGAACGCGGTCAGCCGAAAGATCAACTGGCTTTTCGCAGAAGATCGCCTTGCCGGCGCGTGCTGCCAATTCAATCTGGTCCGCATGCATATCGGTTGGCGTGCAAATCAATACAGCGTGGATGTTCTTATCCGCCAAAATTTCTTCGACACTCGCACGGCGCGCGTCCGACATCGCAACAATATGTTCGGCTGCTGCATCAACGGGGTCAAACACAGCCGTAAGCTTTACGCCGGAAATGCCTAAAATCGCCGTTGCATGCGTTTTACCGATGCGGCCTGCGCCCAATAGTCCAAAATTAATCGTCATCTTCGTTTCCTTCTTTACGGTTATAAACTCATTCTATCGTTTCAGTGGTTACGCATGTGCCGGCTTGGTCCAAGCAAACGGTGCTTTTTCGTGGCTGTCAACGACGGCATCGACGAAAGCCACGCCTTTCAAGCCGTCATAGGAGGTCGGGACATTAACGCCGATGGTGCTGGCATCGCGCCCTTCATTGATCGCTCGTATCGCTTCGGCAAATCCTGAATAGAGATTGGCAAAAGCTTCGATATAGCCTTCCGGATGACCCGGAGGCGTGCGGGTGCGCACCGCCGCGCCATCGCCCAAATCATCGCGCCCGCGCTTGATCGTTTCAGGCTTGCCAAAGAGCGGCGAGAAAATGATCTCGTTCGGCGCTTCCTGATGCCATTGGATGCTGGCTTTTTCGCCGAACACTCGGAGACGCAAACCGTTCGAGCAACCGATTGCGACCTGTGACGACCACAGCAGGCCACGCGCGCCACCTTCATAGCGGATCATCACATGGGCATTGTCGTCCAGACTACGGCCCGGCACGAAGGTGGTGAGGTCCGCGCAGAGCGCCTCGGCTTTAAGCCCCGTCACAAAGCCTGCCAGATGATAGGCATGGGTGCCGATATCGCCAATCGAGCCGCC